>PJUF01000330.1_pt1 | contig 37445 bp, 35 predicted proteins | sample 1512191 | NCBI WGS metagenome assembly PJUF01 (sample SAMN08177673, study PRJNA422409) | Feces metagenome, whole genome shotgun sequencing project. | isolation source: Chicken feces (3) enriched on wood chips | host: Gallus gallus | place: USA: Madison | collected 2015-01-15 | reverse complement strand
GGATCAATCCCGGCAGTGGGGAAATCCTGGTTACTGGCGCAGCCGGCGGCGTCGGGTCGATCGCCGTGATGCTGCTCAAGCGCCTTGGCTATAGCGTCACGGCATTGTCGGGCCGACCGCAGCATGCCGATATGCTCACCGCGCTTGGCGCTGCCAGCGTGCTCGACAGGGCCGAGTTCATGGCCGAGCCCGACAAGCCTCTCGAACCGGCCCGTTTTGCCGCTGCCGTGGACTGCGTCGGCGGCGATGTCTTGGGCAAATTGCTGCGCCAGATGGCCTATGGCGGGGTGGTTGCGAGCCTCGGCAATGCCGCTGGCATCGCGCTCAACACCAATGTGCTGCCGTTCCTCCTTCGCGGCGTAACCCTTGCGGGCATAGACAGCGTCATGCAGCCCTTCGATGCGCGAGTCGCGGCCTGGTCGCGTGTGGCGGACCTGTTCGACTTTGCTGCCTATGCCGCGGCCAATGTCGAAGAAATCGGTCTCGAGCAACTGCCGGAAAAGGCCGACCAGATCCTGCGCGGCGCGGTCAGGGGACGCGTGCTCGTCAACCCCGCGCGCTGAGCGGACCGGCAGCGGCAGCCGCGGGCATGTCGCTGTCACCTTCGATGAGGCTCAGCGGCACGACACGCCGCACCACACCGCGCGGATAGTGTTCGGCATAGGCCGGCATGGTCGCCAGCAGCCCCTCGGCGAGTTCGATACCCAGGTCGCGCAGCGAAAGATAGAAGCAGGTCAGCTTCGGATTGAGATACTGCGCATTCGTGCTGTGGCGACCGATAATGGCGCATCCGGCGCCCGGCTCGATGCCGCAATCGTGCAATCCGCGATAAAGGCCGACAGTCAGCATTTCGTTGGTGAGCAAAAAACCGGTCGGCCGGCGCTCTTCGGGCATGGCCGCGATGCGTTCGCCGATTTCGTGACCGCCCCCGTCGTTGGGATAGGCGCGGAAAATCAAATCGGGGTCGAAGGCGATGCCATGCCGCTCCAGCGCCGCCCGGTAGCTGTCGACGAAGACATAGCCCAGGTTGATGTCGTCGATCGGGGCGAAGACGCCGATGCGGCGATGCCCCTTGGCCACCAGCCGGTCAATGCCCTCTTGCGCCATGCCTTCGAAATCGAGGTCGAGCCAGGGATGGCCGGCATCGGTGAGACTGCGCCCCAAGGCAATGAACGGAATATCGCGCTCTGCGAGGTAAGTGATGCGGTGGTCGTGTCGCTTGGTGGCGGAGATGATGAGCCCGTCGACGAAGCCGCGCGCCACGACGCGCTGCAAATATTCGTCCGGATCTTCTTCCGACGAGCAGAGCAGGACGACAAGGTCGAGTTGGTGCCGAGCACAGACCGTCTGAACGCCGTCGAACACGCTCATGAAGAACACGTCGCCTTCGCCGATGATCTTGGAGCCGCTCTGCATCATGAAGCCGATGACGCCCGTGGCGCCCTTGCGCAGCGACCGGCCGGCCTGGTTCGGCACGTAGCCGAGCGCCGCTGCGGCCTCGAGGACACGCTTGCGAGTCTCCTCGCTTACGTCCGGCTTGCCATTGAGAGCCCGGGAAACCGTGCCGATCGACACGTTCAGCTCCTGCGCCAAGCGCTTGATGCCAGTCATGTTTTCCCTGTCCCCAGCCAGAGCCGGCGTCCCGCTCCGCAAACGTTTACGATTCCCCATTGACACAGAACCGCTGCCGATAATAGCGTCGTAAACGTTTACGGGACATTGCCCTGCGAAGCCGCACAAGATGGCAGCGAGGCGTGAAAGTCCAGAGGGAGGATGACTTGGCATTCACGGCGGTGCTCGTCGGTTGCGGCGGCATGTCCAAAGGCTGGCTGACGGCCATCACCACCCACCCGCTGCTCAAGGGCAGGGTGGAGGTGGTGGGCCTCGTCGACCTCGATCGGTCGATGGCCGAAGCGCGCGCCGCTGAATTCGGCCTCGCCGATGCAATGGTCGGCACTGATCTCCAAACCGTCCTGGCCGAAACCCGCCCTGACCTCGTCTTCGACGTCGTCGTCCCCGCCGCCCGCGCCCAGATTGTCGAAACCGCACTGCGCCACGGCTGCCACGTGCTCAGTGAAAAGCCGATGGCGGCAAGTCTCGAACAGGGCAGGGCGATGATCGAACAGGCGCAGAAGGCCGGCCGCGTCCACGCCGTGGTGCAGAACCGGCGCTTTATCGCCGGTGTCCGCCGCCTCCGCGCCCTGATCGAGAGCGGCGCCCTCGGTACGCTCACCAGCCTCAACTGCGACTTCTTCATCGGCGCCCATTTCGGCGGCTTTCGCGAGGACATGGACAATGTCCTCCTCCTCGACATGGCGATCCACACGCTTGACGCCGCCCGCTTCATGTCCGGCAAGGCACCGCGCGCGGTCTATTGCCTCGAAACCAATCCCCCCGGCTCCTGGTATCGGCACGGCGCTGCCGCCAATGCCATCTTCGAGCTTGAGGACGAGGTGGTGTTCAACTATCGCGGCTCCTGGGCGGCGGAGGGCGCCAATACCAGCTGGGAAAGCGCCTGGCGCATCATCGGCACCAGGGGCACCGTCCTCTGGGATGGCGAGGAGAGGTTCGAAGCTCGCACCGTCGATGGCGATACCGGCTTCTTCCGCGCCCTCAAGGACATCGAAATCCCCCAGCCAGCCGATCCCGACCAGACCCATGGCCATGCCAGCGTAGTCGCCGAATTCCTCGACGCCATCGAGACCGGCCGCGCGCCGGAAACCGACGGCACCGACAATATCAAGAGCCTAGCCATGGTCTTCGCCGCCATCGAAAGCGCCAGGACCGGCCAGCGCATTCCCATTTCCGTTTGAAGGACGTCTATCGTGAGCGATCCCGCCAAATCCATCCGCATCGGCACCATGGTCAGCGCCTCCTCCGGCAAGGCCGCCGAGCGCATCGGCGAAATCGCCGACCTGGGCTTTGAAAGCTTCGAGCCCTTCTTCTGGCAGACCACCAATGGCCAGGACCTGGCCGATCTGGGCAAGCGCTGCGTCGATGCCATCGGTAACCGCGACATCACCATCTCCACCATCGGCATGTTCGGCAATCCGCTGGAAGACCAGGACATGGACCGCCAGACCCTGCAGGGCTGGAAGGACTGCATCGACAATGCCCACCATTTCGGCGCCACCTGCGTCGCCGGCTTTACCGGTCGTATCCGTAACAAGCCGCTGACCGATAGCCTGCCGCAATACAGGAAGGTCTGGTCGGATCTCGCAAAGCGCGCCGCCGACAAGGGCGTGAAGATCGCCTTCGAGAACTGCGCCATGGATGGCAACTGGCAGACTGGCGACTGGAACATCGCGCACAATCCCGACGCCTGGGAACTGATGTTCAACGAAACTCCGGACGACAATATCGGGCTCGAATGGGAGCCCTGCCACCAGATGGTCTATCTGATCGATCCGCTGCCGCAGATCCGCAAATGGGCGCCCAAGATTTTCCACGTGCACGGCAAGGACGCGACCATTCGCTGGGACGTCATTCGCGAGCACGGTATTTTCGGCAAGGAAAAGTTCGTCTTCATGCGCACGCCCGGCTTCGGCGACAGCAACTGGACGGACATCATTTCCGAGCTGCGGCTGGCCGGCTGGTCCGGCTCGATCGATATCGAAGGCTGGCATGACCCGGTCTATCGCGACGCACTCGAAATGACCGGACAGCTGCATGCGCTCAACCATCTCAAAGCCGCGCGCGGAGGAGATTACCTGGCCATTGCCGGGTAGGCGACGGCCGGCGGGCTGGTGAGCCCGCCTAAGGCCCGAGAGGTGCTGCCACAGGCGTGCAACCGCCTATGGCAGCGAGGAGATGCCGCAAGGGAAGAGGAACCCGAGCGGCGTGGATCGCGGCCCGAGGGCCGCAAGGGAGGATATAATGCAGGTTACCAAATTCGGTCTATTGGCCGGTCTTGCACTCGGCGCATTGGTCGCAGCGACGCCCGCCTATGCGCAGGTGACGCTCAAGGTCTGGTCCATCGACGGCGTCGATCGGCCCGGCATCGCCGATACCTATTCCAAGGAATTCGACGAGGCCAATGACGACATCGTCGTCGAATATCGCGGCATTCCGTTCGACGAGATTGTCAACGAGACCCTGCGTGCCTTCGCCACCGGCAATGCACCGGACATCGTTTCCTTCGACAATCCCGATTTCGCGCTGTTCTCCTCGCGCGGCGCCATGCTCGACATTACCGATCGCGTGGCCAATTCCGAGATCATCAGCAAGGCGGAATATTTCGAGGGCCCGCTCAATTCCGTGACCTGGGACGGCAAGCTCTACGGCCTGCCCAAATATACCGACACGATCGGCCTCTTCTACAACAAGGACCTGTTCGCCAAGGCCGGCATCACCGAGCCGCCGTCCACCTGGGCCGAACTGGCCGAGGCAGCCGCCAAGCTGACCGACCCGGCCAACAACGTCTATGGCATCACTTTCTCGGCGCGTGCCGGTGAAGAAGGTACGTTCCAGTTCCTGCCGGTTATCCAGATGTCCGGTGGCGGCGCCAACAAGGTCAATACCGAGGGCGCGGCCGCCGTGCTCGATATCTGGAAGAGCCTTATCGACAATGGCTACGCCTCGCGCGATGTCCTGAGCCTGGGTCAGTGGGATTCCACCGGCGCCTTCAATTCGGGCAATGCGGCCATGGCCATTTCCGGCCCCTGGGAAATCGACCGCATGGTCGAGGATGCCCAGTTCGACTGGGGCGTGGCTCTCCTGCCCACCATCAATGAAGGTGATCAGCGGTCCTCTGCGCTTGGTGGCTTCAACTGGGGTATCATGGCCAATACCCAGCACCCGGACGAGGCCTTCCGCCTGCTCGAATATTTCGTTGCTCAGGAAGACCGCATCTTCCCCGAATTCGCCAACCTTCCTGCGCGCGGCGATATCGAGCTGCCGGTGACCGGCGAGGCCAAGAAGGACGAGGCGCTCAAGGTCTTCCAGGAGCAACTGCAATATGCCCAGCCGCGTGGTCCCCACCCGGAATGGCAAAAGATCTCCAAGGCCATCTATGACGCCGAACAGCAGGCGCTGACCGGCCAGATGTCCTCGATGGACGCGCTCAACCAGGCGCAGGCCACCATCGACACCATCTTCAACCAGTAACCTCCCGACTGGGCCGGCCGGACACCGTTCCGGCCGGCATTTTTCCTCGGACGATCAGGAGGATCGGTGATGCGATTTCTTAACGCGCTACGCGACGGGACCGGCTTTGACATGCTGCTGGTCGGCGCAGCGCTGCTTTTTCTGCTCGCGCTGGCCGGTGCGCCGCTGGTCTACAATGTGCTGATGAGCTTCCAGCAGGTGGACATGTTCACCCTTGGCGCGCTGTTCCGGCCCTTTGTCGGCTTCGATAACTACGTCGCTGTCGTGCGCCAGCCCGAATTCTGGCTCGTCACCCGCAATACACTGATCTTTGTCTTTGGCTCGATGACCGGCCAGTTCGTCCTCGGTTTCGCCCTGGCGCTGTTTTTCGCCCAGAATTTTCCCGGCGCCTCCACCATTCGCGGCCTGTTTCTCGTCTCCTGGGTCATGCCGGGCCTCGTTGTCGGCGGCATCTGGAGCCTGATCCTGGCCGGTGACTATGGCGTGCTCAATGTCATCCTGCGCGGGCTCGGCATCATCCAGAACAACGTATTCTGGAAGTCCGATCCAAATTTTTCCATCTGGGCCGTCATCATCGCCAATATCTGGCTGGGTCTGGCCTTCAACATGCTGCTGCTCTCGGTGGGCCTCGCAGCAATTCCAAAGGATCTTTACGAGGCGGCCGAACTTGATGGCGCCAATGCCTTTCAGCGCTTCTGGACCATCACCCTGCCGATGATGCGGCCGACGATTGGCGCGGTGCTTTCTCTGGGACTTATCGGCACCTTGCAGCAGTTCGACCTCTTTCCGGCGCTCACAGAAGGCGGTCCGGCCAATACGTCCAATGTCGCCGGCTACTGGTCGTGGCAACTGAGCTTCCAGCTCTACGACTTTGCCAAGGGCGCGACTGTTTCTGTGATGATGTTCCTGCTCGTGCTGTTCGCCTCGGTGATTTACGTGCGCTCAACCCGGCATGAGGTGCGCGGATGACACGGACCTATACGCCCTGGTTCCTGCTGGCCGTCGCGCTGGCGCTGGCCGCCATCTACCTCTTTCCGCTCTACTGGATGTATATAACCAGCCTCAAGTCGGGCTCGGAAATCTTTGCCAACCCGCCCACCTTCTGGCCGCTCAATCCCAATTCGGGCGTCTTCGCGGACGTCTGGGCCCGGCGGACCATGCCGACCTTTCTCTGGAATTCGGTCGTCATCGCCGGCGGCGTCACCGCCATCACCGTCGTGCTGGGCACCGGTTGCGCCTATGTGCTGGCGCGTTATCGCAATGCCTGGATCGATATCGGCCTCTTCTGCATCCTCATGCTGCAGGTGCTGCCGGCCTCGGTGATGATCACGCCACTCTTCGTCGGCTTCAACCAGATCGGTCTTTTGAACTATCCGCGCACCGCAGTGGTGCTGGCCGCAGCGGCCAAGGCCATGCCTTTCTTTGTGGTTCTCGTGCGTGCGACCTTCATGAGCGTGCCGCGCGAACTTGAAGAGGCCGCGCTGGTCGATGGTAATTCGCGTGTGGGGGCGTTCTTCTCCATCGTTCTGCCGCTGGCGCGCAACGGCATTCTTGTCTGCGCCATCCTCACCTTCATGAGCGCCTTCGGCGAATACATCTATTCCAAGTCGATCATTCAAAGTCCGTCCCTGCAGCCCGCCAGCGTCGGCCTGTCGGCGTTCCTGGGGCCCAATTCGACCGACTGGAACGGGATCATGGCCTATTCGGCCATCTATGTGACGCCGATCCTCCTGGCCTTCGTCATCCTGCAGCGCCGCATCGTTTCCGGCCTAACCTCGGGAGCCCTCAAATGAGTGCAGAACCGCAGATCGAACTCGTCGGCATCGACAAGCATTATGGCAGCTTCCACGCCCTGAAGAATATCGACCTCGTCATTCCAAAAGGTCAGTTCGTGGCCCTGGTCGGGCCCTCGGGTTGCGGCAAGTCCACGTTGTTGCGCTCGCTGGCGGGCTTGGAGACCATTTCCGGCGGCACGATGAAGATTGCCGGCGCGGTCATGAACGGCGTTCCGCCCCGTAAGCGCGACGTGGCCATGGTGTTCCAGTCCTACGCCCTTTATCCGCATATGACGGTCGAGGAAAACCTCACCTATTCGCTGCGTCTCAAGCGTGTGCCGAAGAGCGAGGCGAAAGCCGCCGCCGCCGACGTCGCCAGAACCATCGGCCTTCAGGATCTGATGCATCGCTATCCGCGCGAACTCTCCGGCGGCCAGCGCCAGCGCGTCGCCATGGGCCGCGCGATCATCCGCAATCCCAAGGCGTTTCTTTTCGACGAGCCGCTCAGCAATCTCGACGCGGCGCTGCGCGTCCATATGCGCAAGGAAATCCGTGCCCTGCATGACAGGCTGGGCGCCACCTCCGTCTATGTGACCCACGACCAGATCGAAGCCATGACGATGGCCGACCACGTCGTCGTCATGCGCGACGGGGTCATCGAACAGCAGGGCAGTCCGCTCGAGCTTTACGACAGGCCGGCCACCCGCTTCGTTGGTGGCTTCATCGGTTCACCGGCCATGAATTTCGTGCGTGGCACCATCGGCGCCGACGGCACCAGCGTGGCGCTCGACATGCCGGGCGCGCGGCCCCTGCCGATCGGCCGAAAGGTCGAGGCGGGGCGCGATGTCATCGTCGGTCTGCGTCCGGAGCATCTGGAGATCACCGACAGCGCCGACGCACCGCTGACCCTGTCGGTGGGCGTCGTCGAATCGACCGGCTCACTGACCTATGTCACCACCGACGACGAACCCGAACTGGCCCTTGTTCTGACTGGACGCACTGAATGGCGGGCAGGGGACAGGATCAACCTCGCGATCGCTCCGGAACGGGTGCACCTGTTCGACATTGCGACGGAGCGGGCACTCTAGAGGGCGCATACTCCACAGCGGAACCTCCGGTGACAGGACAGTGACAGGGAGCCAGTCCTAAGCTCCCGCACACGGATGCAACGACATCCGCAATTGTTCTCGGGAGGATCCATGAACAAGCTGCTTCTCGCGGCGCTGGTTGCCGGCGCCCTGTCCACTCCGGCTTTCGCGGCCGACTACACCATCATGGCCCCTGCGGGCCCCGGCGGCGGTTGGGACCAGACCGCCCGCTCCATGCAGGAAGCGCTGCAGGCCGAAGGCATTTCCGGCAATGTGCAGGTCACCAATGTTCCCGGCGCCGGCGGCACGATCGGCCTTGCGCAATTCGCTACGCAGGAAAACGCCAATCCCAACGCGCTGATCGTCGGTGGCTACGTCATGGTGGGTGCCATTCTTACCAATATGTCCCCCGTCACCCTCGACAACGTTACGCCGATTGCGCGCCTTACCGGCGAGGCCGTGGGTATCGTGGTTCCGGCTTCGTCCGACATCCAGACCATGGATGACCTCGTTGCCAGGCTCAAGGAAAACACCGGCGCAGTGGCCTGGGCCGGGGGCTCGGCCGGCGGTGTCGACCACATCACGGCCGGCCTCATCGCCAAGGCCATCGGCGTCGATCCGACCCAGGTCAACTACATCGCCTATTCGGGCGGTGGCGAAGCTCTCGCCGCTATCCTTGGCGGCCAGGTGACGGTCGGTATTTCGGGCATTTCCGAATTTGCCAGCCAGATCGAGGCCGGCGAGCTGCGCCTTCTTGCCGTCTCGACCGATACGCGCGTCCCGGGCTTCGATGCCCCCACCCTTGAAGAAGCGGGCGTCGACGTGGCCGTGCAGAACTGGCGCATGGTCGCCGCAGCGCCCGGCATCACCGACGAAGAAAAGGCCGCGATCACGGCCGACGTTAAGGCCATGGCCGAGTCTGCGACCTGGAAGACCGCTCTCGAAACCAAGGGATGGGTCGACACCTATCTCGACGGCGACGCCTTCGCCACCCAGCTCGCCGCTGACACCGAGGCGACCGAGACGATCCTGAAAGACATCGGCCTCGTCCAATGACCACTGGCTCCTCCAGCCGCGAGCGCCGCCCCGATGGGGCGGCGCTTGTTATAGCGGCCATTCTCGCCGGTCTTGCAGTCGTCATCTTCTGGCAGACCAGCCAGATGCGCCTGCCGCCATTGCAGCAGCGTGTCGGGCCGACAGTTTTCCCCAATGTGATCGCCACCGGCCTGGCGCTGCTTTCAGTCGGCACCGTTGTCTCGGCCCTGCGCAACGGCTTTCCTGCGCGCAGCGATGACAATTACCGGCCGATCTTCTGGATCATTGGGGGCCTGATCGGCCAGATCCTGCTGCTCTCCACTGCCGGCTTCTCCATCGCCACTGGCGTGCTCTTCGCCTTTACCGCCAAGGCATTCGGTCGTGGCCCGCTGTGGCAGACCATTCCCATCGGCGTGGTGTTTTCCTTCATTGTCTGGTTCATCTTCGCCAAGGGCCTGCAGCTCTCGCTGCCCGCCGGCGTGCTTGAGCGCTTGCTGACCACGGGGAGTTTCTGATGGGAACTTTCGAACTTCTCGGACAGGGCCTGATCGCTGCCCTCCAGGTGCACAATCTCATCTATGCGCTGATCGGCGTGACCCTGGGTACCGCCGTCGGCGTCTTGCCCGGCATCGGCCCTGCACTGACCGTGGCGCTCCTGCTGCCTGTCACCTACAAGCTCGATCCAGCCGGATCGCTCATCATGTTCGCCGGCATCTATTACGGCGGCATGTATGGTGGCTCGACCACATCCATCCTGCTCAACACGCCCGGCGAAAGTGCCTCGATCGTCACTGCGCTCGAGGGCAACAAGATGGCCCGGAAGGGCAGGGGCGGCCCGGCGCTCGCCACCGCCGCCATCGGTTCGTTCATCGCGGGACTCCTGGCTACCCTCGGCCTCGCCTTCATCGCGCCCTTCGTGGTCAAATTCGCCCTGTCCTTCGGACCCTGGGACTACTTTGCCCTCATGGTCCTGGCCTTCGTCACCGTCTCCGCAGCCTTCGGCGACAGCGCCTTGCGCGGGTTGACGGCTTTGTTCATCGGCCTGGGCCTGGGTCTCATCGGCATCGACCTGCAGACCGGACAGACCCGTCTCGCCTTCGGTGTCATGGACCTGCTGGACGGCATAGAGGTCACCACCCTGGCCGTCGCGCTCTTCGCTATCGGTGAAACCCTCAAGACCGCCTCTGACCGCGACCAGGAGAATACCGAGGTGGTTGCGGTCAAGGGTTCGGTGTGGATGACAATCGAGGACTGGAAGCGCTCCTGGGCATCATGGCTGCGGGGCACCTTTATCGGTTTTCCGATCGGCGCCATGCCGGCTGGCGGCGCCGACGTCGCCAGTTTTCTGTCCTACAGCGCCGAAAAGAGCTTTGCCAAGAAGCCCGAAGAGTTCGGTCACGGCGCCATCGAGGGCGTGGCCGGTCCCGAGGCCGCAAACAATGCCTCTGCCGCCGGCACGCTCGTGCCCCTGCTGACGCTGGGCCTGCCCACGACCGCAACTGCAGCCATCATGCTGGCCGGTTTCCAGCAGTTCGGCCTGCAGCCCGGGCCTCTGCTGTTTACCAACAACGCTTCCTTGGTCTGGGCGCTGATTGCGAGCCTGCTCGTCGCCAATTTCATGCTGTTGGTGCTCAACCTGCCGCTGATCGGTCTGTGGGTGAAGCTGCTGACCGTGCCCAAGCCCTGGCTTTATGCCGGCATCCTGACTTTTGCCACTTTGGGCACGCTCGGGGCTAACGGCGCCATGTCGATGGGCGTCGGACCGGTGCGGATCTCCTTCGAGCTGGTGCTGCTGCTGGCCTTCGGCGTACTCGGCTACCTGCTGCGCCGCTTCGGCTACCCGATCGCCCCTGTTGTCGTCGGGTTGATCCTGGGCCCGATGGCGGAACAGCAATTGCGTCGCGCCCTCGCCATCAGCCAGGGTGATCTCGGCATTCTGTTCAGCTCGCCAATTTCCATCGTGCTCTATGGCGTGGCCTTCATCGCGGTAGCACTGCCGTTCTACATGCGCCTTCGGGGCAAGGGCGCCATGTTGGGACAATTGGCGACCGACGAAGACTGAGCGGTACTGCGCGCAAACGAAAGCCCGGCTGCCAAGATCTGGCAACCGGGCTTTGTCATATCGGCTTTTGGCGCTGGAGCCTCGGCAGGGAGGGGCCTGGGCCCCTGCGCACGCTCTGCTCTACGCTCTTGAGGCGGAGCTAGATCCTGCCGATGTTGCGGAACGAGGCCGGATCGATGCCGAGGTTGGAAAGGTGCTTGGCCTTGGGCGCCCGTCCTGCCTCAACCGCACTCGACACGGCTGCAGCGCTGCCGAAGACGGTGACGAAAGTATCGAGGGTCGCAAAGAACTTGTTCTTGCGCGGGGTGCTCATTTTCCAATCCTTCCTTTCGAACCCGGATCATCCGGTTCGTTTCCATGACCGTAAGATGAGCCTTACCCCACCACTCCGGTAGGGCTTTATCGGGAACGCCAGCCATGCGTTGGAGGAAGACCTTCTCGATCCGCTAACCGCCCATACCGTGCCGGCACGGCTTATGGCTTGGGTGAAACGATTTCCTGCCAGGTTTCGAGGAAGCGCTGTCGCCTCAGAGTGTCTAGCGCCACCAGCAAACCAGGCCCCAGCGGTATGGGCTGGATCACTCCACGCCCGCGCGCCGCAATGGCCTCACTGGTCCAGGTGCCTGACCCCTCGGGTACGACCGAGCCCAGCGCGGTAGCACCCGATGCCACCGCCTGACCCGCTGGCGACAGTGCGAAATCCACAAATGCCCGAGCCAGCTCTGCATTGGACGCATCCCTCGGGATCAGCATCGACCGCGTGAGCACCAGCACATAGTCGTCGGGCACCACGATTTCGATGGGTGCACCTTCCGCTTGCCGTGCAAAGGCATAGGATCCGAGCACGTTGTAGCCTAGTGCCAGAGATCCATCGGCCACGCCGTTGAGAATAGCCGGGCTGGATCCGGAAAAGCGCGCATTGACCCGGCCAAAGGCGCTGGTCAGACGCCAGAAGGTGGAGGAAATCGTCTGATCCTGCGCCGCCAGCAGATAGCCGACGCCGGAGAGTGAAATGTCATAGGTGGCGATCTTGCCGCGAAAGCGGTCGGACTGATTTTCGAGCAGTTCGGCCAGCGTCAGATGCGTCCGGGGCACCTCGGTGTCGGCGATCAGGTCTCGATTATAGATGATAACGGCGGGCTCGAAGGTAAAGCCGAAGACCTCGTTGCGCCAATGGGCCCAGTCGGGCAGGGCAGGGAGATGCGGGCTGTCATAAGCCAGCGCATGCCCGTCATTGGCGAGCTTGAGTTGCAGGTCGGAAGCGGAGCTGATCAGCAGGTCCGGCTGGGTATCAAGCGTACCCTCAAGGTAGTTCTCATAGAGTGGCAACGAATCCCACTCCTCGTAATGCACGCTGACATCGGGATGCTGGCGCTGAAAGCCTTCGATGAAATAGCGGAAGAGCGGCGTATCCGTCGTACCGGAAATCGAGAGCCGGCCTGCTTCGTCTCCGGGGGCCGGAAAGTCCATGACAGCCTGCGCGCGCGCCTCGCCCGGCAGCAGAATGGGCGCCAGCATCAGCGCCGCCAGCAGCGCGACCGCCACGCCCGCTACCGGCCGCGCATGGCGCTGACGCAAGGGCAGGGCGATCCCGACAATAAGCCCGCCCCCCTGCCGGTCGCGCAGAGCAAGGCTTCCGCCATGGCTTTCCGCCACCCGGACAACGATGGAAAGTCCAAGGCCCGAACCGACCTTGCCGGCGCTTGCCTTGCCCCTCCTGAAACGTTCGAGCACGGCCGGTTTTTCGGCATCCTCGATGCCCGGCCCGCGGTCACTGACTTCAATGACCAGTACCTGCCCATCTATCCGGCCTGCTATCTCCACGGCGCCATCGGAATAGATGAGGGCATTGTCCACCACGTTGCGCATCATTTCACGCAATGCGACCCGGTCGGCCCGTAGTGGCGCAGTTGCCGCCTCGGGTGAAAGTGCGACATCGATGCGTCCGGCCTGATGCGGGTCGAGCCGCTTGCACACCTCGTCCACGACCGCGACGAGCGAGGTTGGCTCGGCTTCCTGGTTTTCCATACGGTGAGAAATCGTCGCCTCCATCAGCAATTGGCTGACCAATTGGCTTGCCTGAACGGCGCCGGTATGGATGCGGCCGACCCTGCGGCGCAGCGCCTCTGGATCCTGTTCCTCCATGGCGACCTCCGCCTGCGCGCGCAGGGAGGCCAGCGGCGTGCGCACTTCGTGTGCCGCCTCCGCCACCAGGCCGCTGACGCGCTCCATGGCCTTTTGCAGCCGGCCCATGAAGCCGTTGAGCGCGCTCACAAGGTGATCCACCTCCTGCGGTACCGGCACGGTAATCGGTGACAGATCGTCAGGGGCTCGCGCGCGCAGTTCGTGCTCAAGTTCGGTCAGTGGCGCAAACATGCGCGAAATGCCGAACCAGACCAGGGCGACTGCCAAAAGGGTTAGTGCCAGGACGGGCAGCACGGCGTTGGAAAGGATTTCCGCCGACAGCGCCTCGCGCTGGTTCTGCGTTTCGGCCACGTGAATGGTCACCCAACCGGTATCGCTTGGCGTGGAGATCAGGCGCCCCACGCTGGCGACGCGCACTGTCTCGCCCCGGTAGACGACGTCGGAAAACGTGGGATCGGCCGATACCGTTTCGCCCATTTGGGCCGCCAGGTCCTCGTAGCCGGTCACCGTGCGCGCATCGGGGTCTTCCACCGCGTAGAACACCCGATCCTGCCCCGAAAACATGGCGAATGCCGCAAAGGGAATCTCCACCACCACCGCATCATTTTCCACCTGCACGGCGCCTGCAATGGTGAGGGCTGAGGCGGCGAGCAGGCGATCGAAAGCCCGGTCTGAGGCCCGTTCGGCATAGTCCCGGATGAAGATGATCAGCACCACCGAGGCAGCCAGCAGCAAGGCCAGCGCCAGCGCAAAAATGCGACGGCGGATGGAAAAGGCACTGGCGCGCTCTGCTGTCACGATCAGTTGCTCAAGGCTCGCACGACATAGCCAACACCGCGCACCGTGCCAATCTCGACATTTGCGTGTTCGAGCTTCTTGCGCAGCCGGGAAATGTGCAGCTCCAGCGCGTTGACCGAAACATTCTCGTCGAAGTTGAACAGCTGGTTCATCAGCCGCTCCTTGGCAACCACTTTGCCGGCATGGGCAACAAGGATTTCGAGCAATCGGAACTCGCGGCGCCCCAGGTCCAGCGCCTTGCCGTCCACCGCGGCATTGAGGCCAGCCAGATCCAGTTCGAGATTGCCAACGCCCACGGTGCTCGAGGCCTGGCCGCCGGTTCGCCTGAGCAGGGCCCGCAGCCGCGCTTCCAATTCCCGCAGGTCGAAAGGCTTGACCAGGTAGTCATCGGCACCGAGGTCGAGAAGGCTCACCTTGTCATCGATTTCGGAGCGTGCGGTGATGACGAGGATGGGGGCGGTGAACTTGCGCTTGCGCATTTCCGCGATGAGGCTGATGCCGTCGCGATTGGGCAGCATCAGGTCGAGTGCAACGGCGTCGAAGGGTTCGGACAGAGCCGTCGGGACGACGTCATTGCCGTCCCTGACCCATTCCACCGAGTGACCGGCCGAGCGCAGGCGCTTTTCGATCGCCTCTCCCAGGTCTTCGTTGTCCTCCACCAGCAAGATGCGCATAAGTCCTCCTCACAGGACACTAGAGCATTGGCGGGTGGCCTGGGAATTGCAATTGCGTCAGGACCGCGCGGAATGTCCGCGCAAGATTGAGCCGGCCTGGTGCAGCCGCGCGCTCAGCGCCTTGAAGACGACAACAGGCGTTAGGCTCGGTGAATCCCTATAGCCGGCCAGCATGATCTCAGCCAAGAGCTTCCCCTCGCGCACGATGCGGCGTTCGACCAGATCCTGTCCAGCATTGGGTACGCGCATGGCCGCCTCCTATGGTTGACGAAAGCTTAACGCGCTAGGGATCGTGTTGTCTCCTTCGTCATCAAGGCATGGTTTACGCTGGACGGCGGCGGGGCGCCCGCAATTGCACTTTGCCCATTAAGGTCAACGCAAGGGGAGGGGACCTAGGCTCCCCGAATGACTTTGGCAAAGACCCACCATGCCTTTCGGTAAATCACGTAGCGGCTCCGCTTCTCCCCTTCTGCTCGAACGCCGCATCGCCCCGCGCCGCAACACCTTCATCGAGGCGTCGATCGCCATGGGCTTTTCGAGCATCCCCTGCATCGTGCGCAATGTTTCGGATACCGGCGCCAAGCTCGAAGTGGACAAGGTGACCGGGATACCTGACCGTTTCGACCTCATCGTTCCGGGTCACCGGCCACAGCCATGCCGGGTAGTCTGGCGCGCCATGAAGGAACTGGGTGTTGCGTATCAGGCTGGGCCATAGGTCTGCCGCTGGTATAGGCTGACGTCCGCCCGACCTCCTTCCAGTCACAGGACAGCTGATGGCCTCGCTCAAGCTCTGGTATCGTCAGCCGGCCCTGGAATGGACCGAAGCCCTGCCGCTGGGCAATGGACGCCTCGGTGCAATGGTGCATGGCGGCGTCAGCCGCGAGGACATTCAGCTCAACGAATCAACGCTTTGGTCGGGAGGGCCCTACCTGCCGATCAATCCGGATGCGCTGCCTAACCTGAACCGTGTGAGGTCGCTCGTATTTGCCGGCCGCTATGCCGAAGCCGAAGAGCTTGCCAACCAGACGCAGCTGGCAAAGCCACCGGTACAGATGAGCTACCAGCCGGCGGGCAATCTGTTTCTTGAATTCACTCATGAAGCCGTTCCGGGGAGCTATCGCCGGGAGCTGGACCTGGCAACGGCCGTGGCGACCACCCGCTATCGCCTTCTTGGTACAGGGATCAGCGATGATGCCGCAGAGTTCCACCGCGAGTGTTTCGTTTCCGCGGCAGACGGTGTGCTGGTTCTGCGCCTTGAAGGTTCAAAACCTGGCATGTTGAATTTTGAAGTTTGGCTCGACAGTCCGCAACCCGGCGGCTGGCGTGAAGGCGCCGAAACCGGGCTTGCCTATCGCGGCACCAATTTCGGCGAACATGGCATTCCCGGTGCGCTCTCATTCGGGATCAATCTGGACCTCCGCCTTGAAGGTGGACGGGTCGAGCGCCGCGACCGGCGGCTGGTCGTTAGGGATGCGACCGCTGTACTGATTGTACTTGATATCGCAACCTCGTTCCGAAGGTTCGATCGTGTCGACGGCGACATCGAAGCGATGCTTTCGGGGCGACGGCAGGCGATCAGGGGAAATTCCTATGGTCGCCTGCGAGCCGATCACGTCGCAGCGCACCAAGCCTTGTTTGGCCGGATGCGCATCGACCTTGGATCCGAGCGGGCCGACGTTCCGACTGACCAGAGGATTGCGCGCTTCGCCGATGGCGGCGATCCTAGCCTTGCGGCTCTTTATGTGCAGTACGGCCGCTACCTGATGCTGTCGTCCAGCAAGCCGGGCGGCCAGCCGGCCAATCTCCAGGGCATCTGGAACCGCTCGACGCGGCCACCCTGGGGCAGCAAATATACCGCAAACATCAACGTCGAGATGAACTACTGGCTGCCCGATCCTGCCAATCTGTCCGAATGCTTCGAGCCTTTCCTTGCCATGCTTGAGGATGTGGCGGTAACCGGCGCCGGCATGGCCCGTGCCCATTATGGAGCCGGGGGATGGGTGCTGCATCACAACACCGATCTCTGGCGCGCGACCGGCCCGGTGGATGGAGCGCAGTGGGGCCTGTGGCCTGTCGGGGGCGCGTGGCTGTGCGTGCAGGCCTGGGATCACGCACTCTATGCCGGCTGTCCCGATGCTCTGGTCCATCGGCTTCTTCCGATCATGCTCGGGGCGGCCCGGTTCTTCCTCGATACGCTGCAACCGCTCCCGGGCACCGATTGGCTCGTGACCGCGCCTTCACTGTCGCCCGAAAATGCGCATCCCCGCGGCGCCTCCGTCTGCGCGGGACCCGCCATGGACAGTCAGATCCTGTGCGATCTGTTCGACGCCTGCCAGGCCGCTGCCATCAAGGCCGGCAATGAGGACACCATCTTGGACGAACTGCGCCGGGCGCGAGCGCGCCTGCCAGATCATCGGGTGGGTCGTGGCGGTCAATTGCAGGAATGGCTCGATGACTGGGATCTGGACGCGCCGGAGCCCGGCCATCGTCATGTCTCGCATCTCTACGCGCTTTATCCGAGCCACCAGATCTCGCCTGACCGGACGCCCGATCTGGCCGCGGCTGCGCGCCGCTCACTCGAACTGCGCGGCGACGACGCCACCGGTTGGGCAATCGCCTGGCGCCTCAACCTCTGGGCTCGGCTGCGCGCGCCGGACCGGGCCCATGATCTGCTCAAGCGACTGCTCAGCCCGCAGCGCAGCTATCCCAACCTGTTCGACGCCCATCCGCCCTTTCAGATCGACGGCAATTTCGGCGGTGCGGCCGGCATCCTTGAAATGCTGGTGCAATCGCGCCTCGGGCGCATCGACCTTCTCCCGGCGCTTCCGGCCGATTGGCCCAGCGGCAGCCTCCACGGCCTCCGCGCCCGCGGCGGCATCAGCCTCGACCTCACCTGGACCCAAGGTCGCCTGGCCGCGGTGTCGCTCACATCACAGACAACACAAACCTGCGTCGTCACTTGGAGCAACACGCAAAAAACCGTGCATCTGCACGCGGGCAAGACGACACAACTTGACGTCAGCTAATTCGAGCATCACCGAAAAATTGCCTGGGCAACCACGCAATTTGGCGGCGACGTTGGCGCCAACTTGCTGGGAACATTTAGCTTTGCGGAGAGTGTGGCTGGGGAACCTGGATTCGAACCAAGATCGACGGAGTCAGAGTCCGCTGTTCTACCATTGAACTATTCCCCAGCAGAGCCGGTCGGCTGGGCGGCGCGGGAGCCTTGATGGGCTGCGAACGCGGCGCGGGGTCTCATTAGACAAAGCCGGATGAGATTGCAAGCGTCTGGCGGCATGGGGGAGAGTTGAAATGTGGAAAGCACCGTCCGCGCGCGCAAAGTATTGCCGGACATGCTCTCCATTGCGCTCGACGGCCCCTTGCTCTACCCTTGATCCTGACAACGCAACATGACTGTGCGTTCGGGCGCGGCCGGGTTTCCGGTCAGGCGACCGCGCACGAAGGAGCCTTCAGTGACCGATTCTGTTCGGTCCGCCGCTGCCTCGCCCCTTGTGGACGAGGCAGGGGCCGGCGCATCTTCCGGAACAATCCGGAAGGAGCGGGGCGGTTCACCGCAATCCGCCCATGCGCCGGACCAGCGGACGCATGCCTCTATCCACGCGCGCCGCGCCCGCGGCCCGCTCTATGCGGCCCTTGACCTTGGCACGAACAATTGCCGCCTTCTCATTGCCCGTCCGCATGATCGAGGCTTCCGCGTTCTCGACGGGTTTACCCGCATCGTGCGGCTTGGCGAGGGTGTCTCGGTAACCGGGCGCCTGGGCGACGCCGCCATGGAGCGGACCATGGAGGCGCTGCGCCAGTGCCGAAACAAACTGCGCGACCATCAGCCCACGCGCATGCGCCTGATTGCTACAGAAGCCTGTCGCGCCGCCGAAAACGGACCGGCCTTCCTTGACCGGGTCAAGAACGAGATCGGTCTGGATCTGGAGATCGTTGATCGGCGTACCGAGGCCGAACTGGCCGTAACGGGCTGTGCCGATCTCATCGACGGCGACGCCCAGGGCGCCCTGATGTTCGACATCGGCGGGGGCTCTTCCGAACTGGCCTGGCTCGACTTTCGCGGCGGCCGGCCGCGTGCCCAAGGGCGCATGTCGGCCTCGATCCGCTCCTGGCAGTCCATGCCGGTGGGCGTCGTTTCCATTGCAGAAAAGTTCGGCGGCGTCGATGTGACCCCGGAAGTGTTCGAGGCCATGGTCGCCTTCGTCACCACCCATCTCAAGCAGTTCCGCGGCCGTGAAAAGCTGCGGCAGATGATCGGCAACCATCCGGTGCACCTGATCGGCACATCGGGCACGGTGACCACCTTGGCGGGTCTTCATCTGGGGCTCGACCGCTATGAGCGGCAGAAGGTAGATGGCCTGTGGATGCGGCGCGAACAGGTGGACGAAACTATGCGGGCGCTTCTCGGAATGCCCTTCGAGCGCCGCGTCGCCCATCCCTGCATCGGCAAGGATCGCGCCGATCTCGTGCTTCCCGGCTGCGCCATCTTCGAGGCAATCCGGCGCGAATGGCCTACCGAGCGCGTACGGGTAGCCGATCGCGGATTGCGTGAAGGGATTCTGATTTCGCTGATGGATGCCGATCGTGGCCAGAAGCGGCCCAACCGCTACCCCAGGAGACAAGGCAATGGCTAATAACAAGGCCCTTGGGACCGGTGGCCGCAAGTCCGACAAAGATCTCAAGATCCGCGTGAAGACGGCCAAAGGGCGCAAGGTGGCGTCCACCAAGTGGCTCGAGCGCCAGCTCAATGATCCTTATGTCGCGCGCGCCCGTGCCGAGGGATATCGCTCGCGTGCCGCTTTCAAGATCAAGGAAATGGACGAAAAGCAGCGCTTCTTCCGGAAGGGCATGCGCGTAGTCGACCTGGGTGCGGCGCCTGGAGGCTGGTCGCAGGTTGCCGCCAAGGCAGTCGGCTCCACTGTCGAAAACCCGCTTGTGGTCGGCATCGACTATCTCGACATGGACCCCATTCCCGGGGTGATCCTCTTCAAAAAGGACTTTACCGAGGACGACGCGCCGGCCCTGTTGATCGAAGCGTTGGGCGGTCACAAGGCTGACGTCGTGATGAGCGACATGGCCTGGCCGACCACCGGTCACCGCGCGACCGACCACTTGCGCATCGTCCACCTGATCGAGATTGCCGCAGATTTTGCCATCCAGGTGCTGGCGCCGGGCGGATCATTCGTGGCCAAGGTCTTCCAGGGCGGCACCGAGCATGAGCTGTTGCATATGCTCAAGCGCCATTTTTCGACCACCTTCCATGTCAAGCCGCCTTCCAGCCGCAAGGATTCGGCAGAGGCCTATCTTGTCGCGAAGGGATTCAAGAAAAGTCCCGATGCAGAGGCGGACGACGCCCACGACGCCTAGCGTCTTCGCAAAGCCGCCGGCCGGTTAATGCACGTGCGGCCCGCCGATCAGCTGGTGACCGGCATTTCGCGGCAGTCGCATGAACAGCAATGTCGATACGCACCCCACGGCGGCAACGACAAAGAAGGCGGTGTGGAAATCTGCCAGCACCAGCTCCGCGCCGCCGCGCACGCGGTGCGCCAGTTCCAGCGTGCCGCCGCCCAGGGCCACGCCCATGGCAAACATCAGTTGGCCCCAGACCTGGCTCATCACATTGGCCTGACCGGCATCCTTGTCCTCAATATCGGCAAAGGTGAAGGCGTTGGACCCGGTCCAGAAGATCGATTGCCAGAAGCCGGTGAAGACCAGGATCGCGAGAATGAGCGGGATAGGCGTCGAGGGGTCGTAGAGTCCCATGACGAGGATGCCTAGGGCGCTGATGGCGGTGGAGATCACAAGCGGATTCTTGAACCCCCAGCGGGCAAAGACCCAGTTCGCGACGAATTTTGCCACCAGCGCACCGATCGCGCCGGCAAACGTTACCATGCCGCTCTCGAAAGGCGTCAGGCCGAACGTTAGCTGAAGCATCAGTGGAAAAAGAAACGGCGTCGCGCCTTGGCCGAGACGGAAAAAGGTGCCGGCCACGATGGTGATACGGAAGTTGCGCACCCTCAGGAGCCGCAGGTCGAGCAACGGGTATTCCGTGGTCAGCGCATGCCGGGTGTAGAAGACGCCCAGCACCATGCCCACAAGGGCAGCGACAACCCCGATCACTGGGGGCAGGGCGGGTAGGCTCACCACAGAACAGCCGAAGGCGAAGAGCGCGAAGGCGAGACCAGCAAGAACGAAGCCTTTGCCGTCGATGTCGCGTGGGCGGTTGCGCTGCTCGTTGGGGAGCGCGAAGCCGACCAGCGCCATACCCAGAAGGCCGATCGGCACGTTGATGATGAAGATCCAGTGCCAGGAGAAATAGGTGGTCAGGAAGCCGCCAAAAGGTGGCCCGACGATCGGTCCGATCAAGGCGGGGATGGTTAGCCAGGCCATGGCATCGACAAGCTGGTGGCGTGGTGTCATGCGGACGAGCACCAGTCTCGCGACGGGTCCCATCATCGCCCCGCCCATGCCCTGGATGAAGCGGGCTCCGACGAACTGGGCCAAGGAACTCGACAACGCACAGGCAATCGAGCCGATCATGAAGACCAGCATGGCGACACGGAACACTCGCCGAGCGCCGAACCTGTCAGCCATCCAGCTTGAAATGGGGATGAAGATGGCCAGAGCCACGAGATAAGCGGTGAGCGCCAGTTTCAGCGAAATCGGATCTGTGCCGATATCGGCCGCAATGGCGGCGAGCGACGTGGCGATTACCGTCGAATCCATGTTTTCCATGAACAGGGCGGTGGCGAGGATGAGGGGCGTGGTGCGCGACACGTTCGAACGGACCCCGAGCGGGTCACTTACTCCTTGGCAATGGCGTTGTGGCCGGAAACATTGCTCCCCGCATCATGCGGAAGGCGGAAATAGATGAAGCCGGCAAGCGCGCTAAGTCCGCCTACGGCAAAAAATGCGATCTGAAAATTAATGAGGCTGAGATGCCCGCCGGTATAGGCGCTGCTGATCTCGAGAATGCCGCCCGCTACGGCGACGCCGAAGGCCACCGAAAGCTGTTGGCCCACGGCCACGATGGCGGTGGCCTGGCTGGCCTCTTCGTCGGAAATGTCGGCATATCCGATGGCATTGCTGCCGGTGAAGAAGATCGAGCGCAGCACGCCACCCGCGATGAGCACCGTCATCATGACGGGCACCGAGGTTTCCGCCGTAAACAGGCCCTGCGCCGCGATCAGCAGGCCCCCGAATACGGACGCAAAGCCGAGTACGCGTGGAAAGCCGAACCGCGCAAATACCCGTTCGGCGATGAACTTGCTGCCGATCGCGCCGAGCGCGGAGACGAAGGTTATTGCGCCGGACTGGAATGGATTGAGGCCGAAGCCAAGCTGCAGCATGAGCGGCAGGAGAAAGGGTACGGCGCCCACCCCAATTCGAAACAACGATCCGCCGGTGATCGAGGAGCGGAAGAGCGGGTGGCGCAAGAGCTTGGGGTCGAGCAGCGGATAGCGCACCTTGCGGGCATGCAACAGGTAGAGCAGCGATGCGGTGATACCGACGGCGAGGGTCAGGTAGCCGTAGATGATCGGCAAGGCCGGAAGGCTAATGACCGAAAGTCCGAAAACGCAGCCTGAAAAAGCGACCGCGGCGATAAAAAAGCCAACAATATCAACTGGCCGCGGTGTGCGCTCGTCGGGTACCTGCAGATAGATGCCGGAGAGAATAATGCCGGCAATACCGATGGGAATATTGATCCAGAAAATCCAGTGCCAGCTGAGATAGGTGGTCAGAAACCCCCCGATCAGCGGGCCTGTGACCGGCGCAACGAGCGCCGGAACGGTCAGCCAGGCCATGGCGGAAACAAGCTCGTTGCGGGGCGTCGAGCGCACCAGAAGCAAGCGTCCGACGGGCGTCATCATCGATGAGCCTATGCCCTGGAAGAAACGCGAGGCCACGAAAGTTTCCAGCGAATAGGAAAAGGAGCAGGCCAGGGACCCCAGCATGAACACGAAAATCGCCAACCTGAACACGTTCTTGGCGCCGAACCTGTCGGCCATCCACCCGCTGATCGGGATGAAGATGGCGAGCGCCACGAAATACGCCGTCAACGCGAGTTTCAGCGCGATCGGTTCGGTCCCGATGTCACTGGCGATGGCCGGCAGCGATGTGGCAATGACGGTCGAATCCATCTGTTCCATGAACAGGGCGACCGCCAGGATGAGCGGAGTTACGCGGATCACGAGGCAAAGAACCGATTGAATCGGAAAGCGTTGCGAATGCAACGCAAATACTATGGGCTTCTCGTGCCGCCACGCCTAGCCCGAAAATGCCCGCCCGCAACGGAAGTCCAATTCTCCGGCAGCTGCAATGTTGGTCACAGGCGTGGGCCGAAGCGATCAGGCAATGGTCTGGCCCTGCGACGACGGAGGCAAGTGTCAGTCCGGCAGCAGGCTCTTGCAAAGCTTTGCATTTACGGGGTGCAACAGAAACTGTCGGTCGTCAGCGCCAGGTTTCAGGTCGAAGCCGTCGCTTTCTCCGTCGCCGCCGCATTCGCCTTCCATTCGGATGTATCCGGTACGCCCGAGGTCCAGCAGCAGACCGCCATTGCGCCCGTCCCGGACAACGACCCCGCCGCCGTCGCATTCGACGTTGCAACGCAAGGCGCCAGCGTCGTCCTGCCAGCATTGACCCGACGTGTGACCTGTCGTGCCGTCGCGCAACGTGACGGACATGGCGAACAGGGTCACCCCGTCCTCCGCGCGGACCGTCACCTCGCCCACATGAAAACCGGCTCCGAACGTCATGGCCATGACCCGCTGCGCCGGATGTTCGGCCAGATGTGCTTCGCCATATAGACGCTGCCAGCATGCGGGCGGGTCGCCCTTCCCCGGAAGCAGGGCAGACAATTCCGCGCTTGCGACCGGGTAAGCGGTCAGCAATAGCGCCAAGGCCAGCATTCCCCGTGAACGCATCACGACCCCTCCATAATGGTTGATCATGACCCAAATGCCGTATTGTGCAAGCGGCCGCGTGCGCCGGCCGCCTGATGTGGACAAGGTGCGACGAACGGTATCGGGAGCGGAAATCGGACCGGTTTTGGTTGCCAGCGCCTGCACTTTGCCGTCTAAGGATTGAAAGGTTTGCCGCTGCAGGGAGCTCGTGACGCAGAGATGACGCTGACATCCTACACGTCGATGCTGGTGGGCCTTGTTGCTCTTGTCTGGATCAGCGTTTCGGGCAGTGCCAGTGGCGGCAATATCCTGTTTGGTCTGGCGCTCGGCGTGCTAGTCGTCGTCATCATGCGCGAGCAGATCAGGCCGCGGCAACTAGGGCAGGCCCAGCACGTCATTCGCGTGGGTGCCACAGTGCGGATGCTCTATATCTTCCTGCGCGAACTGCTCGTCTCCGCGTTCAAGATCGCTTTCATGATGTATCAGCCGCGTCGCAGCTGGAGCTTTCACCCCGGCATCCTGGCCGTCCGCCTCGACGCAAAGACCGACCTCGAGATCAGCCTCTTTTCCATGCTCATCACCCTGGTACCGGGTACAGTGGCCGTGGATGTCTCAAAGGATCGCAAGCTGCTTTACATGCACGTGCTCGACGCCAGCGATCCAGCCGACAAACAGACCGACGACCTGCGCATTGGCAAACAGCGTCACGCCGTGAAGTCGGACTTCGAGGCGCGCGTGATCTCTGCCATTGGTGTGAGGTAGGCCGATGTGGGACCTTCTTTCGCCGCGCGGCCTGGCCCTTCTCTCCATGGTCCTGATTCTGCTCGCCGCCCTCATCGACGTGTTCCAGATCATCTTCGCCAAGCGCCTGGCCGACAGGATCTGGGCGCTCGACACGTTCGGCATCGTCGCCATCTGCGTCATCTGCGGCTACTCGGTCTACACCGAAAACTTCCTCTATCTCGATATCGCCATTGGCGTGGCGCTGGTCTCGTTCCTCGCTACGGTTGCCTATGCCCGCTACGTCTATCTGCGCGGCAGGTCGTCCACCTCCGGGGAGCCCGAAGATGCTTGAGACCGTCATGGAGTGGCTTCCCGCCGTCGTTTTGTTCATCGGTGCGTGGCTGATTTTTTCCGCTTCGCTGGGGCTGATCAGGCTGCCGGACTTCTATTCACGCCTGCACGCGACGACCAAGGCAGGCACGGTGGGGGTCGGGTTCGTGCTGCTTTCGGCGGTGATTTCCTCGGGCGACGGTGGTGTCATCTGGAAATCCATTCTGATCGTCCTGCTCGTTGCCATCACCTCGCCCCTGGCGGCTCACCTCCTGAGCAAGGCGGCCTACTTGACCGGCGTGCCGCTGGGTGAGGACGCCGTGGCCGACCAGTCGAAGGTGGTGCTCAAGGACGAAGTCGCCGAACCTGAACCCACGCGCGGACGTAAGGTCCGAGGCTGACGCGCAGACGCTCATACAGCGTCGTCGGTGTTGTTCCCGCCTTGGGAAGAGCGCACATCGCGCATGCAATTCAGGGCTCTAGGCAAAGCCCGGCTTGGATGCTATTGACCCTCGCCAACCTGAACCCGCGGTTCCTCCCCGCCGGTTCGCATTCCAACAGTTCTGTATTTCATCAGAAGGCAGGAAGGGTCTGGCCTTGGCGAAGATTATTACCACTATTACCGGCGATGCAGCGCTCACCTTCGACGACGTGCTGCTGCAGCCCGCGCGGTCCGACATCCTGCCGACCGAAACCGATATTTCTACCTATGTCACCAAGGACATAGCGCTCAATCTTCCCATCCTCTCCTCCGCCATGGATACGGTCACCGAAGCCAATATGGCCATCGCCATGGCCCAGGCCGGCGGCATGGGCGTGATCCACAAGAACCTGACCGCTGCCGAGCAGGCCGAGCAGGTGCGGATGGTGAAATCCTTCGAAAGCGGCATGGTGGTCAATCCGATCACCATCGGCCCGGACGCCACCCTGGCCGATGCACTCCAGCTCATGCAGCGCAGCCGTATCTCGGGTATTCCCGTCGTCGAAAATGGCGGCACCGGCGGTCGGGCCATAGGCAAGCTGGCGGGTATCCTCACCAATCGCGACGTGCGCTTTGCCTCTCACCCGGCACAGCCCATCCGCGAACTGATGACCCACGAAAATCTCGTGACGGTCCGCGATGGCGTTTCGAAAGACGAGGCCAAGGTGCTGTTGCACAAGCATCGCATCGAAAAGCTGTTGGTGGTCGACGAGGATTACCGCTGCATTGGTCTGATTACCGTCAAGGACATCGAAAAGGCCCAGCTCCACCCCAACGCAGTCAAGGATGAGCAGGGGCGCCTGCGCGTCGCTGCCGCTTCCACCGTGGGTGACAACGGCTTCGAGCGCTCGCTGGCGCTGATCGATGCCGGCGTCGATCTCCTCGTCATCGACACGGCCCATGGTCATTCGGTGCGTGTGGCCGAGGCAGTCGAACGCGTCAAGCGCGAGAGCAATTCCACGCGTATCGTTGCCGGCAATGTCGCGACCGCCGAAGCCACGCGGGCGCTGATCGACGCGGGTGCCGACGCGGTCAAGGTCGGCATCGGTCCGGGCTCGATCTGCACCACCCGCATCGTGGCTGGTGTGGGCGTACCACAGCTCGCCGCCGTCATGAGCTGCGCCGAAGAAGCCGCAAAATCCGGTGTGCCGGTTATCGCCGATGGCGGCATCAAATTCTCAGGAGACATGGCCAAGGCCTTGGCCGGCGGTGCTTCCTGCGTCATGGTCGGATCGCTGCTGGCCGGTACCGACGAGGCCCCGGGCGAGGTGTTCCTTTACCAGGGCCGGTCCTACAAATCCTATCGCGGCATGGGCTCAGTCGGTGCCATGGGTGCGGGTTCGGCCGATCGCTACTTCCAGCAGGACGTGCGCGACCAGATGAAACTGGTGCCCGAGGGCATCGAGGGGCAGGTGCCCTATAAGGGACCGGTCAATGCCGTGCTGCACCAGCTTGCCGGCGGCCTTCGCGCATCAATGGGTTACACCGGCGCCCATACGCTCAAGGATTTCCGGGAGAACTCGACCTTCGTCAAGATTTCCGGTGCCGCTTTGAGCGAAAGCCACGTGCACGACGTGACCATCACCCGGGAAGCGCCGAACTATCGCAGCGGGCGCTGATCCAAGTCGTCGGTAATGGCAGAATGCCCTGGACTTCGTGTCCGGGGCATTTCAGCTTCTGGCTCGGTAATATTCCTGTCCAAGATTTAACATCTCCGCCGACAGGTTGGGTGTAGACTTGAGTCGGCCCAATCAATTCCCCGGAGGTGGAAATGGCCCGACGCGAAGGTTACAGCAGTCCCCAGATCGGCATTCACTGGCTGATCGTCCTGCTGGTCATTGTCCAACTGGTGGTGGCCGAGAGCATGACGACAATGGTTGATGCCATCGAGGAGGGCGAGCAGGTCTCAAGCCAAGTGGCGGCAGGTGGCTCGATCCACTACTGGGTCGGCATCGCCATCCTGGCGCTCATGCTTGTCCGGCTGGGTATGCGGATCGTGCTCGGCGCACCGCCCCATGCGCCCGGTTCCACGCCTGTGCAGAATGTAGCGGCAGCAACGGTGCATGGCGCACTTTACGTCGTTCTGCTCGCGGCGCCGATTTCAGGTCTCGTCGCCTTCTATGGCCTGGCCGATGTCGGTGACATCCATGCGCTGGTCCGTCCCGCTCTCTTCATCCTCGTCGTCCTCCATGTCGCGGGCGCGCTCTATAATCAGTTTGTCCGCAAGGACGGCACGTTGATGCGGATGTTGCGCCCCGCATCCTGATCCGGACGCCGAAACAATCGGGCCGGTGAACAGTGCACGGCCCGATCGCTTCCGATATGGTGCAACGTGGCGCGCAGTGTCACGTTGTAAAGGCCATGGAGGAGTCCCCGATGAGCGAAAGTCACTTCCTGGTCTATCTCCGCGATGGCTCCTGGCAGCATTCCAATCGCGGCAACACGTCGGCACCTTACAGGAGCCGTGAAGCAGCCATCGAGGCGGCCATCATTGAGGCGCAAGCCTCCGGTGATGCCAGGGCCGAAGTCATCGTCCAGGATTCGGAGACATCCGCGGAAACGGTCTGGCGACATATGCCGGATGAACAGCCGCCTGTGCGGTAAGCCGCCTCTGGCGCCTTCACATTTTTCATTCTGCCGGAGCGTGCCGTGACACTTGTCGACAAGCTGCTGATCCTTGCCATGGCCGCACAGGTACTTCTAACCCTCGCACTGTTGGTGCTGATGGGGCGCGAACGTGTGCCTCGCGTCATGAGCGGTGAAATCCCGGTGGCCGATATCGCTGTGGATCGCTCGGCCTATCCGCTGAAGGCGCGATTGCTTTCAAACAGTTTTGACAATCAGTTCCAGCTGCCGGTTTTGTTCTTCGTGGCGGCGCTGTTGACACTGCAACTGGGCCTGGTCGGGTGGGCAGAGGTCATCCTGGCATGGCTCTTCGTGGCCCTTCGCTACGGTCACGCCGTTATCCATGTGACAACCAACCGCGTGCATCGGCGCTTCGCCGTCTATTCAGCCGGCCTTGCGGTGCTGACCCTGTTCTGGCTATGGCTCACCATCCGAGTTCTCATCGCCTAGAGTAAATGCCATGCGCCTTCCCGGCCGACTTGCCGCCGCTATCGACGTTCTGGCCGATGTGGAAGCGCGCCATCGTCCCGTGTCCGAGGCGCTCAAGGCCTGGGGACTCAACAATCGCTTTGCCGGGGCAGGGGACCGCGCCGCCATCGGCAATCTCGTCTATGACGCGCTGCGCCGCCGCACTTCCCATGCCTTTGCCATGGGCAGCGACAGCCCACGGGCGCTGGTCCTGGCTGTCGCCATGCGAGATTGGGGCGAGACGCCACAAAGCCTCAACGAGGCATTTACTGCCGACAGTCACGCGCCCGCGCTGCTGACTGCTGAGGAAGCTGCGGGGGGCTCGGCTGACCTTATCGCGGCGCCAGAGGCGGCTCGGGCGGATTTTCCCGAATGGCTCGCGCCTTCGATGCAGCGGGCTTTTGGTCAGGACTGGATTGAAGAGGGACAGGCCATGGCTGGCCGCCCATCGCTCGACCTGCGCGTCAATGTGCTCAAGGCCTCGCCCGAAAAAGTCATGAAGTCGTTGGCCCGTTTCTCGCCGCAACCGGCGGCGATCGCGCCATTCGGCCTGACCATGCCCGCCGGCCCGCGCGATGCCCGCACCCCCAATGTGACCACCGATGAGGGGTATCAGAAGGGCTGGTTCGAGGTTCAGGACCAGGGCAGCCAGATCGTGGCCGCTCTGGCGGGCGCGCGCGAAGGCGAGCAGGTCCTCGATCTCTGTGCAGGGGCAGGGGGCAAGACGCTGGCGCTGGCGGCCACGATGGGCAATCGCGGCCAGATCTTCGCCTATGATGCCGACCGCAATCGGCTAGCGCCGATCTACGATCGCCTCAAGCGCAATGGCGTGCGCAATGCGCAGGTGCGTGCGCCGCACCCTGGGGCGCTCGATGATCTTGTCGGCAAGCTCGACCGCGTCGTGGTCGATGCGCCCTGCACGGGCACGGGCACGTGGCGTCGGAGGCCGGACACCAAATGGAAGCTGACACCCGAACTGCTGGCCCAGCGCCAATCCGAACAGGCGGCGCTGCTGCTGGAAGCCGCGCGCTATCTCAAGCCCGGCGGCACGCTGGTCTACATCACCTGCTCCATCCTGCCCGAAGAAAACGACGATCAGGTCGCCGCCTTTCTCGCGGCGCATCCGGAATTCGCGTCGCTGGACATGGCAACTGCCTGGCGACAGGCGCTGATCACTGAGATCCCGGACGGGCTCCTGACCGACTCGGGAGGTGTCTGCCTGACGCCCCGCCGCACGGGAACGGACGGCTTCTACTGCCACCTGCTGCGCAAGGGCTGAGTTGATGGCGGCTTTGACGGCGCGCATCTGAACCACCGGAGCCTGCGGCACGTTCTCCCTGTAACGACCGTTGCAACGGAGACTTGCCATGCATTCGACCACCCATACCGATTACCGCGCCCCGCAATCCTGGATTGCCCTGGCCATTTTCCTCGCGCTCGTTATCGGCATCGGCGCCCTGATCGGCACGCAGTCGCAGCCGGGTACATGGTATGAATCGCTGACCAAGCCGCCGCTCAACCCGCCGAACTGGGTGTTCGGGCCGGTCTGGTTCACTCTCTATGTCATGATCGCCGTGGCGGGCTGGCGCGTCTGGGTGGCGGCCCCGCAGTCAACCGCGATGAAGTTCTGGGGCGCGCAGATGCTGCTCAACTGGGCTTGGTCTCCGGTCTGGTTCTTGGCACAGATGCCCTGGGCCGCCTTTGCGATCCTGGTTGCCATGTGGCTTTCGATCGTCGGCTTTATTGTGACGAGCCGCCGTCATGACAGGTTCGCCCCATGGCTTTTCGCGCCCTACCTCGCCTGGGTGAGCTTTGCCGGATACCTCAACCTCTCGATCGCACTGTTGAACTAGGCGAGCACCGGCACCTTGCCATTCGAGCGAAGCCGTTCGAGCCGGCGGGCCCAGCGCACCGCCGGCTGCTCGACGAGGTAAAAGCTCGCTGTAGCGACCACGAGAGTCACGGCGATGACGCCGGCGCTGGTCAACAGCCAGTTGGTCCAACCATCTGGACCGCCGGTGTTAAAGGCATTCGGCACGACGCGCGGCGCCAGCCACATGATCAGGAAGTGCCAGATGTAGATGCCAAAGGAAATCCTGGCGACAAATCGCACCGGAGGGCTGTCGAGCATCTGCCCGGCATGGCGTGACAGCGACAGCGCCACGAGTGCTACCCCGGTGGCAAGCGGCATCGCCGGGAATGCATAGGGAATACCGAGCCAGCCGAAACCCTCGCTGAGTCCACCGACATGCATGCCCACGATCATGCCCAGAGCGAGCACGGCGCCGATCCCGATCAGGTCGAAGGCAGCATGACGCCGGCCAGCCAGCATGACCTGCACACCCGCGGCCAGGGCGCCGATGCCGAATATGGCGAAAAAGCCGATCGGATTGTAACGGGGCATCCAGGCTTTGGCGCCACCCACCAGCCCATGGTCCCACCCGCGCTCGACCTCGTCTATGGGCGCGTAAGCGACAATCAGGGTGTGCAATACCAGCACGACCGCGATGACCGCCAGCCAGGACAGGCGCGCGGCCCAGCCGCCTCGCCCCATCGGGAATATGAGAAAGAAGCACAGCGGCAGCAGCATATAGGAGGTCACCTCGAACCCGATCGACCAGAGAGGACCGTTATTGTCGACGGGAAACAGCGTCACCCAGTGCCAGTCGCTGAACAGAAATGCGCCGGAGATGACCCGGATCATGGTCTGGCCATCGAGCGTGGCGCTGCCTAGCCATAGATCGAGCAGCAGGCTGGCCACCAGCGCCAGCCAGAAGCCGGGAACGATCCGCGCTAGTCGGCGGATCCAGTAGATGCGCAGGGACGGCATGGCTTTGCCGCCATCCAGGGCCACCCAGAACGGCCGCGCCAGGAGATAGCCGCTGAGGACGAAGAAGATCGTCACTCCGAAACTGCCCATGACGAGAAAGCGAATGATCGGTTGCGCCAGCTCGGGAACGCGGTCGATGTCCATCCGGAAGCTCAGGTGGTGCATGAGGACGGCAAGGCAGGCCACGGCGCGCAGGAAATCGGCTCCGTGAAGGCGGTTCGGATCTGACATGGATTTTCCCCGGTGGCGCTTGGCCCAAAACGCCTCGAGCCGACGCTTCGTTTCCCGCCGGGACGTCATTCCCGCTCTGCATTTGCGGTGCTTGCACAATCCGCGCCGCAAGGCTAAAGCCTCGCCATGCAGCACCCAGATTCCGTCTCCCGTAACGACACCATCCTCATTGTCGACTTCGGTTCGCAAGTCACGCAGCTCATCGCGCGGCGTATCCGAGAGACGGGCGTCTATTGCGAAATTCATCCATTTCAGGCGGCTGGCGCTGCCATGGCAGCGCTCAATCCCAAAGGCGTTGTCCTCTCGGGCAGCCCGGCTTCGACGCTGGATGACAGCGCACCCACGATCGATCCGGCAATCCTGGCGGCCAATGTGCCGATCCTGGGCATCTGCTACGGTCAGCAGGCGCTCTGCATGGCGCTGGGAGGTCGGGTCGAAGCTGGTCATCATCGCGAATTCGGCCGTGCCGAGGTCACCGTCGAGAAGGCCAACGGACTTTCTGAGGGTATCTGGGATGTCGGCTCGCACCATCAGGTCTGGATGAGCCATGGCGACCGTGTCGTTGCGCTGCCTAAAGGGTTCGAGGTCGTTGGTACCTCGCCCAACGCGCCCTTCGCCATGATCGCCAACGAAGAGCGCCGCATCTGGGCGGTACAATTCCACCCCGAAGTGGTGCATACGCCTGATGGCGCAAAGCTCTATGCCAATTTCGTCCACAAGATCTGCGGCATTGCCAGCAACTGGACCATGTCCGCCTATCGGCAGAAGATGGTCGAGAAGATCCGTGAGCAGGTTGGTACCGGCCGGGTGATCTGCGGCCTCTCTGGCGGCGTGGATTCGTCCGTCGCGGCAGTCCTGATTCACGAGGCTATCGGCGACCAACTGACCTGCATCTATGTCGATCACGGCCTGATGCGCCTCAACGAAAGCGAACAGGTCGTCACCATGTTCCGCGACCAGTTCAATATCCCACTGGTCCATGTCGATGCCGAAAAGCTCTTCCTGGGCGAGCTCGAGGGTCAGTCCGATCCCGAGACCAAGCGCAAGATCATCGGTCGGCTATTCATCGAGGTCTTCGAGGAAGAGGCCAAGAAACTCGGCGGCGCGGAATTCCTCGCCCAGGGCACACTTTATCCCGACGTTATCGAAAGCGTCTCGTTCACCGGCGGACCATCGGTCACCATCAAGAGTCACCACAATGTCGGTGGCCTGCCCGAGCGCATGAACATGCAGCTCGTGGAGCCGCTGCGCGAACTATTCAAGGACGAAGTGCGCGCCCTCGGCCGCGAACTGGGCATTCCCGAAAGCTTTATCGGCCGCCACCCATTCCCCGGCCCGGGCCTTGCCATCCGTTGTCCCGGCGGCATCACGCCCGAAAAGCTCGATATCCTGCGCCAGGCCGATGCGATCTATCTCGACGAAATTCGCAAGTCGGGCCAGTACGACAAGATCTGGCAGGCCTTCGCCGTGCTGCTCCCGGTCCAGACGGTTGGGGTCATGGGCGATGGCCGCACCTACGAATTCGTCTGCGCCTTGCGTGCCGTGACCTCGGTCGACGGCATGACTGCCGACTTCTATCAATTCGACATGAATTTCCTCGGCAAGACCGCCACTCGCATCATCAACGAAGTGCGTGGCATCAACCGCGTGGTCTACGACGTGACATCGAAGCCGCCCGGCACCATCGAGTGGGAGTGACTTGCGGCGGCGCTACGCGCCGGAAAATCAGTACCGTCCCGCAAGTCACGCCCGGAGAGCGAAGCTTGTAGGGGCGCGGCAATGCGCCCGCACAATACATGGGCCAGCGGCTCGCCAGGGCCATCCGGTTTGCATTCCGGGGGACGCGTGATAATGGTCCCGCTCAACTTCTTTCTTGCCTCAGGCCGGCCATGTCCAACGAGAATATCTTCAAGGAAATCGACGAGGAACTGCGCACCGATCGCATGCGGGCGCTGTGGCGTCGTTTTGCGCCCTTCGTCATCGGCGGCGCCGTTGCGATCGTGGTCCTGGTCGCCGTCAATGAAGGCTGGTCCTGGTACACCAACAGCCAGTCCTCGGCTTCCTCGACCGAACTCTATTCAGCGCTGACCGCTGCGGAAAGCGGTGATCTGGCGACGGCCCAGACCCAGCTCGATACGCTGGCTGCGGACGGTTCGGGCGGCTACCCGGTTCTGGCTGAGTTCCGCAAGGCCGCGTTGCTGGCCGAGAGCGGCGATACTGAAGGTGCCATTGCCGCCTACGATGCCCTGGCCAGCAACCAGTCCAATGCCCGGCTGCGCGAACTTGCCATGCTGCTGTCCGCCAATATCCTGGTGGATACCGGCACGGTGGCTGACGTCGAAAACCGTATCGGCACGCTCGCCACCGACGATTCTGCGATGCGCCGGGTTGCCCGCGAACTGCTGGGCCTTGCCCAGTACAAGGCTGGCGATTATGCCGCCGCAGAGGCGAACTTCGAAGCAGTGCTGAACGATCCACTCGCACAGTCCGGTATTCGCAACCGCATGGCCTATTACCTTGCCGAGATGCTTTCGCAGGGTGTCGTAACCACCCAGGCTCCGGCGGAAGCTGCGGCCGAGGCCGTGGACGCGGTCGTGCAGGGCGATGCCCCGGTTGAGCCTGCGGCTGAACCCGTCGCCGAATAAACGGTCGGCCAGGAAGGATACACATCATGACGGTCACACTGGCCATTGTCGGCCGTCCAAATGTCGGCAAGTCGACGCTGTTCAATCGGCTGGTTGGTCGCAAGATCGCTCTGGTGGACGATACGCCAGGCGTGACGCGCGACCGTCGCGAGGCCGAGGGCCGCATTGCCGACCTCACCTTCAAGGTGCTCGACACGGCCGGATACGAAGATGTTCGCGACGGCTCGCTCGAAGACCGCATGCGCCAGCAGACTGAGCTGGCCATCCGCGAAGCAGATGTCATTCTGTTCATGATTGATGCCCGGGCCGGGGTCGTGCCGCTCGACGAGCGTTTTGCACAGGTGCTGCGCAAGGCCGGCAAGCAGGTGCACCTGGTCGGCAACAAGGCCGAGAGCAGTTCTGCCGAAGCGGGTCTCGTTGAAGCCTTCAAGCTCGGCTTCGGCGAACCGATCGCGCTTTCAGCCGAGCATGGGCTGGGCCTCTCAGAACTCTATTCAATAGTTTCCGCTGCCATCGACAAGGCCGAGGAAAAGAAGGCTGCCGAACAAAGCGAAGCCGCTGAAGACCTCGACATGCTGCCCGAAGTCGATGTCGATATCACGCCGGACATGCTCGAAGGCGAGGGTGACGACGCCACCCTGCGCTGGAACCCGCGCCGCTACCTCAACGTGGCCATTGTCGGTCGCCCCAATGCCGGCAAGTCGACCCTGGTCAACCGCATGGTCGGCGAAGACCGGGTGCTGGTCGGTCCCGAGGCAGGCATCACGCGCGACAGCATTCTCGTGCCCTGGGAGTGGGAGGGGCGCACGATCAATCTCGTCGATACGGCCGGTATCCGCCGCCGCTCGCGCGTCACCGAAAAGCTCGAAAAGCTGGCGGTTGGCGATAGCCTGCGCTCGATCCAGTATGCGGAAGTCGTCGTGCTGCTGCTCGACGCCACCATCCCGTTCGAAAAGCAGGATTTGGCCCTGGCCGACCTTGTGGAACGCGAAGGCCGCGCCATGGTCATCGCGCTCAACAAGTGGGACCTGATCGAGGACAAGAACGCCAAGCTTCGCGAACTACGCGAAGAGTGCGAGCGCTTGTTGCCGCAGCTGCGCGGCGTACCGCTAGTGACGCTTTCCGGCCTGACCGGCAAGAATATCGACCGCCTGATGGACGCGATCTTCGAAATCGAGCGCAGCTGGAACGCCCACGTATCCACTTCGCGCCTCAACCGTTGGCTGGCCGGCATGCTCGAGGGCCATCCGCCCCCGGCTGTATCGGGACGGCGCCTCAAGATGCGCTACATGACCCAGGCGAAAACGCGGCCGCCGAGCTATATTGTCTTTGCCTCCCGCCCCGACGCGGTGCCTGCGTCCTATCAGCGCTATCTGGTCAACGGGCTTAGAGAAGCCTTTGACCTGAAGGGCACGCCGATCCGGCTCTGGCTGCGCGGTGGCAAGAACCCCTACGCCGACAAAAAGTAAGCGTGACGACAGTTTAGGCGCTGTCCTGATAAGGGGCCGGCCTGTGGGAAAATGCAGCTGCACCGACCGTCCTGGGCCGCCATACGTCGCATGGCCTATTCAATTGTCGCACACTTGCCCTATACTGAGGCGGTCGTAACACCCCGCCATTGGTCGCGGCGTGCCAACATTGCACTTTGTTGCTTACAGAAATCCTTATCGTCGTCGTTCTGATTCTTGTGAACGGCGCTCTGGCGATGTCCGAACTGGCCGTCGTCTCTTCCCGCCCCGCGCGCCTCAAGGTTCTTGCCGATCAAGGCAACAGGGGCGCTGCCACGGCCATCACCCTGGGCGAAGATCCGGGCAAATTCCTTTCCTCGGTCCAGATCGGCATCACCCTCGTGGGTGTTCTTTCGGGCGCGTTCTCCGGCGCCACGTTGGGCCTGCGCCTTTCCGAATGGCTGCGCGATATCGGCGTGCCGGCCAATATTGCCGATATCGGGGGTACTGGCCTCGTCGTCGTCGCCATCACCTATGCCACCCTGATTCTGGGCGAATTGGTGCCCAAGCAGGTCGCCCTGCGCAATCCGGAGGCCGTGGCGTCCCGGGTGGCTCAGCCTATGCGCATGCTCGCGCTGATCGGTACGCCCATCGTCTGGCTGCTCGACATTTCCGGCAAGCTCGTCTTGCGATTGCTCGGGCAGAGCGGCCAGAGCGAGGAAGCCGTGACCGAGGAAGAGGTTCGCACCATCATCGCCGAGGCGACGACGGCTGGTGTGCTCGAAACTGAAGAGCACTCCATGATCTCGGGCGTCATGCGTCTCGCCGACCGCTCGGCCCGCGGCATCATGACTCCGCGTCCCGATGTCGTGGTGATCGACCTTGAGGACAGCTTTGAGGAAAACCTCAAGGTGATGCTCGAAACCAGCCACACCAAGGTTCTGGTACAGGAAGGCGATGCCGACTCTTTTCTCGGTGTCCTCGCGCTTTCCGATCTCCTGCCATCCCTGGCGGCCGGGCAGCAGCCCGAACTGCGCACGCTGGTCAGGCCCATGCCCGTCGTAATGGAACATGCCGATGCTCTCGACGTGGTCGAGACCATGCGCCAGTCCCACGCGCAGATGGCACTGGTGGTTGACGAGTACGGCCACTTCGAAGGCATCATCACATATGGCGACGTGCTTGAGGTCATTACCGGCGTCTACAACGAAGAGCCGGGCGACGAGCCGGCCATGACCCAGCGCAAGGATGGGTCCTGGCTGGTCGCCGGCTGGATGCCGGTCGATGATTTCTCCGATCGCTTTAAGGTCGCCGTTCCCAAGGATGCACGCTACGAGACGCTGGCGGGCTTCATCCTGTCTCAGCTCAACCACATGCCGAAAGTGGGCGAAAGCTTCAACCACGAAGGCTGGCAGTTCGAAGTGGTGGACCTCGATGGCCACCGCATCGACAAGGTGCTGATCTCGCCGCTTGTCGTGCCGAGCTAGCTTGCCACTCTGCGCCGTCCTCGGGTTTCGACCCGGGGGCGCTTTGGGAGGCGGCGTCAGCTTGTTAGAGATTCATCCCGAACCACACCACGCCGGGCGCCTCGATCAGCGGCTTGAAGCCGCTGTGGGTCCAGAAGGCGATGCCACCCTTGTTGCTGCTGCCGGCACCGAGGTGAATGCCGCGGACCCCGGCGGCCCGAGCCTGGTCGATCCACATGTATAAGAGGCGCGTACCGATGCGCTGGCCCCGTAGCCGCGGCAACAGGTTCATATGGATATGAGCGGGGTAGGCGGCCACTAGCTCGGCGGGCGGATGGCCCGGTGTCATGATCGATGCGACACGATTTCGGTCGGCCTCGGTCATGTCGGTGGCGTTACGATAGCGCTCGCGCAGCGCCGGCCACCACTCGTGCTCCTGCCTTTGGTCGAACCCGCGCGTGTCATGGGTGCCCACGATATAGCCGGCCACCCCGGCATCGTCTTCCGCCACAAAGACATTGCTCGGCTCGAGCACGCCGTAGGGGGCTGCATAGATATGGCCAAGGAGCTGAGGATCATTGTGCAGCGCCG
>PJUF01000329.1_pt1 | contig 37458 bp, 25 predicted proteins | sample 1512191 | NCBI WGS metagenome assembly PJUF01 (sample SAMN08177673, study PRJNA422409) | Feces metagenome, whole genome shotgun sequencing project. | isolation source: Chicken feces (3) enriched on wood chips | host: Gallus gallus | place: USA: Madison | collected 2015-01-15 | reverse complement strand
GGCTTGAGGGTTAAACTGGCACAGTTATTTCAACTATTTTTGGCAAAAGTTACAGAAAAATGAAAGAGATGCAGAACTGTATAGAAGCCTGTGTTTACTGTATTCAAAAATGCCAGGAATGTGCCCTACATAGTTTTAAAAAATACGGTAACCACGAAGAATATGAACAGTGTATCTTATCTTGCCTTGACTGTGCCCGCATTTGCAACATGTGTATACGCCTAATGCATCAAAACTCTGAGTCTTCAGCTAATTTTTGCCAACTGTGTGCAGAAATGTGCGAATTTTGCGCCCAACAGTGCTTAGCTATTAAAGAAAGTCATCCATTACATAAAAACTGTGCAACTGCATGTTTTTACTGTATTAAAAAATGCAAAGCCTTACGCGCAGTAGCTTAATTGTAAAATAATTGTTAATCGTAATTTTAATCTTAAAATAATTTTTGAGTACAGTAAATCTTACTTTAAAAAAGCTTTCCTTTGCAGTATATTTTGAGTTATTTACAAATTGGAAAAAGAAAGCTCTCGCAAACCATTAATTACATTGGCTAAAATTACCGGATTTATCATTTTAGGATTTGTTATCCTTCTGGCCATTCTACCCATTTTTTTATCGAAAACAATTAACACCAAAGTTAGCGAATGGGCACATACGAATATAAACGGCGAAGTTGTATTTACAGACATTAACCTATCTTTCTTTAAGCATTTCCCGCATTTAACCGTTACGCTCTATGATTTAGATTTAAAAGGCTCTGCCCCTTTCGAGAAAGAAAGCTTAATTAAAGCCGATGAAATAGCGCTTGGAATAGACCTGAAATCTATTTTAGGAGAAAAGATAAACATCAACAAGTTTTACATTGACGATGCTTTTATCAATATCCAAACGGACAGTTTAGGCCTGGCTAATTATAATATCTATAAAACAGCCGAAACCGACAGCACCCAAGTTACAGATACCAGCAGCACCTCTTTAAGTATAGAACTTATTAAAATATCTAACAGCCATCTGGTTTATAACGACCGCTCTTTACCTATGCTTATTGATGCAAAAGGCTTCAATTATGTTGGAAAAGGAGATTTAATGCAATCTGTTTTTACATTGCATACCCATGCCAAAATAGATTCTTTGAATTTTATTTACGATAAGCAGCCGTACCTTCAAAACAAAAAGATTGACGCCAATCTAATTACACAAATTAACACCAATTCTCTAACTTTTCTTTTTGAAAAGAACGACTTAAAGATTAACAAACTGCCTTTAACCTTTACAGGAAAGTTTGCTTTCTTAAGTAATGGTTACGATATGGAGTTTCTGGTAAATAGCCAGAAAAGCAATTTAGAAGATTTTGTAAGCGCCTTGCCACCAGATTATCTGCATTATTTTAAAGACACAGAATTAAAAGGCAAAGCAGACGTATCATTGTCTTTAAGCGGCCAGTATATTGCAGAAGAAGCTAAAATGCCAAAGCTAGATTTTGCCATGGCGATAGAAAACGGAACGGCAAAACATAAAAAAGCACCTTTCCCGGTAAAGAATCTAAATGTTAATGTTACTGCTCAGTTACCCAGTCTGGATCCGCAAAAGCTGGATTTAAACATATCTAAATTTACTTTTAATGTAGAAGAAGATGTGTTTGATGCTCACCTTAAACTAAAAGGTTTAGACCCTTGCATTGTAGAAAGTAAGGTAACTTCTAAACTTAACCTCGAGAAATTAGACAGAGCTTTAGAGCTTCCTGGTTTTGATTTTAAGGGTTTACTCGATCTGAATTTCAACGCCAAAGGAACTTATGCTACTGCTATCAAACACTCTGGTATACGCCGTGTAGATACTGTAGTAACTAGCATCCCCACATTTAACTTAAAAAGCACTTTTAACAACGGCTATTTCAAATACGCAGATTTACCCGCTGCTCTAGAAAACATCAGCTTTGCTGTAAACGCCGCTTGTACAGATGGAAATTATAAAAACACTTCTGTAGAACTTACAAACCTAAACGTAAATTTGCTTGACAACTACTTGAAAGGTTATTTCAAAATTGCCGATTTAAATAAATACACTGTTAATTCAGAACTAAAATCGGTTTTTAAACTAGAAGATATTGCCAAATTCTATCCTATAGAAGGCGTGGAATTTAAAGGGTTGTTAAACATTAACGCTACAGCCAACGGAACTTATGAACCTCGGAAGCAAATTTTTCCGGTTACCGTTACCGAAGTTTCTTTACATAAAGGTTTTTTCAAATCGGCAGAATACCCTATTCCGCTCAATAACATTGATATTTTAACCAGAATAAGCAGCAGCAAAGGTTCTTTTAAAGATTTGAAAATTGAAATTCTACCACTTTCTTTCAACGTATCGCAAGAACCTTTTATGCTAAAAGCTAATCTGGAAGATTTTAACAACCTGAAGTACGACATCAAATCTAAAGGGAATATAAACCTTGCTCAGATATACAAAATATTTGGAATAAGCGGTTATGATCTAGCCGGAAAAATTAAAACCAACCTCTCATTAAAAGGTAAGCAAAGCGATGCAACTAACGGCTTATACCACAAATTAGACAATAAGGGTTTACTAGAAGTACAGGACATTCAGTTTAGTAGCGATTTTTTTCCGAAACCTTTCTTGATAAAAACAGGTCGCTTTTCTTTCTACCGAGAAAAAATGCTCTTCAAAAATTTCGCCGCCCATTACGGAGAATCAGCTTTTAATGCCGAGGGGCATCTCATTAATGTCATAAACTACATTGCAGGGGCAAGCAAAAACTTAGAAGGTAATTTTAAATTGAGCGCCAATCAATTAAATGTTAACGAATTTATGGCTTACGCCGATACGGAAACCGACAGCCAGGCTAGTAATACTGCTTCCGGCGTGGTTTTAATTCCCGAAGATATCAACATTGCCGTTTCTGCCGCTGTAAAAAACATTAAATACGATGAGCTTAACCTTGATAATTTTAGAGGCGAAGCAGAAACTAAAGGCGGAAAACTTCTATTGAAAAACACCGGTTTTGACCTGATTGGAACTACCGTAAATATGAACGCTACTTATGCGCCTTCCAGTCCAAAAAAAGCGCATTTCACATACGATATTAAAGCAGATAATTTCGACATCCAGAAAGCCTATAAAGAAGTTAAACTTTTTAGAGAAATGGCATCAGCAGCTAAAGATGCGCATGGCATTATTTCACTAAACTATTCACTGGAAGGAAATTTAAACGAAAACATGTCGCCAATAATGTCTAGTCTGGCCGGAAGCGGCGTATTAAGCCTTAATAAAATTAAATTTAAGGGCTTTAAACTCATGAACAACATTGCCAGCAGAACTTCTGCCAGCGAGTTAAAAGATGCAGATGTTTCGCAGGTGAACATTAAAACCAGCATCAAAAACAATATCATGACCATAGAAAGAACGCGGATGAAAATAGCCGGATTCAGGCCCAGATTCGAAGGCCAAGTAAGCTTGGATGGGAAAATGAATATCGGTTTCAGGCTTGGCTTACCTCCTCTTGGAATTATTGGAATTCCCGTTAAAATAACCGGAACACAGGACAACCCTATTATTAAAGTAGGCCGGCAAAGCAAAGAAGACAATTTAGAAGAAACCACAGAAGAGAATTAATTAACGTTTTAAATACACACAATGAAAAAAGTAATTTTAACACTGGGCATTGCATGCTGCACTATAACAGGATATTCTCAGACTTTAAACGCTGTTAAATCTGCCGCAAAAACTTCAGCTACTAACGTGGCAACAGCATCTGCCACAGAAATCGTTTCTGCCTTAAGCACCAAATTAGGAGGATTAAGTAGCACACAAAAAACCAATGCTACTAGCGCAGTTAGTACTTTTCTTAATGAAAAAGCCGGCATTGCATCTTTAGCAAAAACCAACGCTGCGGCCTATGCTACTAAATTAGCGGGTTCTAAAAGCAATTTGCTTACTAAGCTTAAAACCATATTAACTGTAAAACAATATGCTAGCTTATTGGGCTTAAAATCTTCTGCAAAAAGCACTAGCACAGACGCTGCTTTGAGTGTTTTATCACAGATATTATAGAAAATAAAAGCGGAGGCCGTTACATTGTCTCCGCTTTTTATTTTAGTTTTCCAATAATCTTAAACCGCTCAAAAACGGTTTCTGAGTGTGGAGCATCTGCAAGCTCCTGCGTTAAATCTTGCCCCGCCCAATGCTCATAATGTTTTCCAGAAAGCCAAAGCCTACTTTTGGTAACATCATAAATATTTCCTTTAAAAGCCACCCATATGCTTTGTTTGTCCTGGCCATTTCTTAATGCCAATTGAGATTTCGTATAAAAAGGAAATTCTTCCATCATTTAATCTTTGTGCAGATAAAAGTAGAAGAATTTCATCAAAACGCAATATTAAGCTGCATTTTCTCTTAACGTATAATCGTAAGCTTTCAATTGCTTTTTGAGAATTTTTCTGGCTACGTGGATACGCGTTTTTACCGTTCCAATTGGAATTTCAAGATGTTCTGCAATTTCATGATATTTAAATCCTTCGAAATGCATGGTAAAAGGCACATAATATTCGTCTTGTAATTTAGAAAGCGCCTTTTTAATATCATCCATTACAAATTTAGGATCTCCATCGTTAATAGTTGAAGAAAATGATAGCTGCGCAGACGAAATTTCATCTGTGGTGCTTACAAACGAGTTTATCTTTACAAAACGTCTATAGTTATTAATAAAGGTATTCTTCATGATGGTATAAAGCCACCCTTTTAAATTTGTGCCTTCTTTAAATTTACTATAGTAAGTAATAGCTTTTAACATTGTGTCCTGAACCAAATCATTGGCATCATCTGCATCATGAGTAAAATGCAAAGCATGCATCCTTAAAGACGAAGCTTGGTGCATTACCAGCGTGTTGAATTCAATTTTTGTCATTACAGTTTCGTTTTATAGATAAATAAATAGATGAATGAACACTATCAGTAACCCGTATCTATTACAAGACACCTGATAATTTATCTATTACAAAACATAAGCCAAACACATTCTTTATACTAGAATGTTTTAATTAGTAAAAGAATTCAAAAAAATTGTATTAAATAACATTCACTTCGCGTTCTAAAACGACATTAAATTTTTTATGGACAGCATCTATAATTTGCTCAGAAAAGTCAAAAATTTCGCGTCCAGAGGCTTTTCCGTGATTGACCAAAACCAATGCTTGATTTTTCCAGGTTCCGGTATTGCCTACAACTTTCCCTTTAAAGCCGCACTGCTCTATTAACCAACCCGCAGCTAATTTAACCTGATTAGTACCCACTAAAAAGTACACTATTTCTGGAAACTGTTTGTGTATTAGGTCAAACTTTTCTTTAGAAATAATAGGGTTTTTAAAGAAAGACCCGGCATTACCAATAGTGCTGGGGTCTGGTAATTTAGATACCCGAATAGCAGAAACTACTTCAGAAATATCTCTAATATCGGGTTCTGTTATTCCTCTAGCCAACAGTTCAGAATTTATGGCTCCGTAAGATGTATTGATATTGGCTTGTAATGATAAGCTAAATTTAACCGAACAAATGATGTATTTCCCTTTGAGTTCTTGCTTAAAAACGCTTTCGCGATAAGCAAATTGGCAATCTGCAAATGTAAATTCTCTAAAGTTGCCGCTTTCTATCTCAAAGGCGGTGCAACTTTTAAACACGTCTTTAACCTCTGTACCATAAGCGCCAATGTTTTGTATTGGAGATGCCCCTACCGAACCGGGTATCAAACTCAAGTTCTCTACACCGGCAAAACCTCTGTTTACACAATAATTCACAAAATCATTCCATACCACACCGGCTCCGGCTTTTACAATAACTTCGTCCCCTTCAATCTTATGACTAATATCTGGAATTGCCATTTTTATCACAAGTCCTTCGTAAGATTGTGTAAAAAGCATATTGCTACCTCCGCCTAAAATCAAATACGGCTGCTGTTTCCATCGTTTATCTGCAAATAACTCTTTAAGGTCTTCTGCGTTATGAATTTCAACAAAATAACGGGCAAAAGCCTCTATACCAAATGAATTGTATTTTTTAAGGGAGACATTTTCGCGAATATCCAGCATATTCTTTATCAATATTGGACTGCTAAGTTATCATATTTAAACAGCTATTCTAAAAAATACCCTACGGTTTTTACGACAGCTTGTAACAAAAAAGATTCAAACCAGCTCTAAATGTCAACTTCTGTCATGAACAAATCATTTTAGAGAACAGCGAAAATATATTTCTTGCAATTTGGCAACATATTTGTACTTTTGACCAAAACAATTAAAAAGTCAAAAAGTTAACTAAAATGTCAGAGACAGACGGTAAGAGAGAGAAGATTATAGAAACAGCTTTAAGGAGGTTTTCACATTTTGGAATTCCAAAAACTACGATGAATGAAATTGCAGATGATTTGAACATTTCTAAAGCCTTGCTGTATTATTATTTCCCGGATAAAAACGCCCTGTTTTTTGAAGTAGCAAAAAATATACTAACAGAGCAATTAGAAGAACAAGCTGATGCACTTTTAAATTCTAGCAATATTATTGACGGATTGCTGAAGATGATAGAGGTAAGGATTGCTTTCGGCGAAAAATTCTACATGATGAAAATACAGGATGTGCAGATAGACCATTTTATATCTGACGGCCGCTTTCATGAATTACGTGTAGATATGAAAGACAAGGAAAATATACTGATAGCTAATTTTTTGGAAGAGGGCATAAAAAAAGGCGAGCTTAAGCAAATTGATACTGAAAAAACAGCTTACCTGCTTAATACCATTTTTATGGGCATAGGCATGAGCGAATTATATATCTGCTCTGATTCAAAATCTATAACCTTGTCTGCCGAAGTTATAGAGTCATTCAGGTCAAAGATCAAAGATATTATCCAGCTCATTTATGACGGCATAAAAAAGTAATTTAAACTAAGACTATAAAACACATAATGTACAGATGAAATCAATAAAAATGCTCCTGATTTTGATTACGGGCTTATCAATATCAGAACTAACGCATGCCCAAACTATAAATTTAACACTAAAAGAGGCTTTAAAATATGCAATAGAAAATAACCAGAACGCTAAAAAAAGCAGATTGGATATTGAAGGTGGTAAACAAAAGACCAACGAAGTTAGAGCATCTGCCCTGCCTCAACTCAATGCAAATGCCAGCTTAGCCTACAACCCAATTATCGGGCAATTGGTAACAGACATGGGCTCATTTAAAATGGGCAGGCCGTGGAATTCTGCTGCTGCCGTACAGTTAGACCAGCAACTTTTCAATCAACAGGTTTTTACAGGCTTACAGGCTGCCAAAGCCAGCGAAAATTATTATGCTTTAAATGCCGAGCTAACCGAAGAGCAGGTTATAGAGCAAACTGCTAATAATTACTATCAGGTTTTGGTAAACAGAGAGCAGCTAAGTGTTGTAGATACAAATATCAAAAACATTAAAGTAATTGAGAAAATTATTACAGACCAATACAATAACGGCTTAGCTAAAAAGATTGATGTTGATCGTATTAAAGTAAATTTAACCAATCTGGAAACACAACGGCAGCAAATTGTAAATGCTATAGAGCAGCTAGAAATACAATTGAAACTGGCTATGGGAATGCCTATCAGCACCAGCATTGTGTTACCTTCCAGTGAATTACGAGACATTAACACTTTGCCTTTACTGGAAAATGAAATAGCTGTTAACAACCGTACCGAGCTGAAATTATTAGATGTACAAAGATCTTTACTCAATCTGCAACGAAAAGCATATGTGTCTGAATATTATCCGTCACTTGCTCTTTCTGCAAATTACAGCTATACTACCATGACTAATAAGTTTGATCCTTTTCAACAGAAATCTACTGCACAAGGTTCTGTAGGCTATGATGCTTCTGCAATTGGTTTAAGTTTAAGAGTCCCAATTTTTAGCGGATTCCGTACAAGATCTAAAGTTAAGCAAGCAGAAATAGATATTTTAAAAGCTGAAGAAGATACCAAAGCTACAACCAACGCATTAAATGCAGCTTATGAGAATGCTAAAATCCAGTTAAAAAATAGCTTTAATACTATACAATCTCAAAGAAGCAACGTAAGACTGGCACAAGAGATTTATGAAAGCACCCAAAATAATTACAACAACGGATTAGCTTCCTTAACAGATTTATTAGACACAGAAAACTCGCTTACACAAGCACAAAACAGTTACAACCAAGCACTTTTAAACTATAAAGTTGCCGAAATACAGCTATCAAAATCAAAAGGAGAACTAAAATCATTAATCAACGAACAATAAACAATCACCCTCATAGAAAAATGAAACGCAGAATTATAACAACCCTAATTATAGCTGCCGTATTAGCAGGTATTATTCTCTTACTACAAAGAAACAAAAGCAAAAACGAGGCAGAAACAGCAGAAGCTGCCATAACAAACCCGAAAGTTGCTGTACGTACAGATACTGCAACCAATCAATCTGTTAATTTAGGTTATCTGGCTAATGGTACGTTTGAGCCTTTCCAACAAGTAACCGTGTCTGCCGAAACTAACGGAAGAGTGGTTCGCGTATTGGTTGATGAAGGCGCAAGAGTTTCTCCGGGACAAACTTTAGCCGTGATAGAAGGCGATAAATTGAATATTAATTTGGCTAATGCAGAAGCCAGTTATAACAATGCCAAAGCAGATTTAGCCCGTTTCGAGAGTTCTTATAAAACTGGCGGCGTAACCAAACAGCAGTTAGACCAGGTTAGATTACAATATGAAAATGCTAAAAACAATTTAAGAAGCGCAAAAATTAATGCTGGAGATGTAACCATTAAATCTTCAATTTCTGGTATTATTAGCAGCAAGAAAATTGAACCCGGAACATATGTTAACTCAGGAACGGCAGCCTTCGACATTGTTAACGTAAATACACTTAAGTTACGTGTTAACGTAGACGAGAAAAACGTAGCACCTTTAAAAGTTGGTCAGCCTGTAGAAGTCTCTGCCAGCGTATATCCTAACAACTCTTATACTGGTAGAATTACTTTCATTTCTCCGGTAGCAGACGGAAGCTTAAACTTCCCGGTAGAAGTAGAAGTTCGTAACAATGCTAATAACGAGCTTAGAGCCGGTATGTATGGCACTGCAAAATTTGGCGTGGGTGCCAACGCAGACCTTCTGGTTATCCCACGTACTGCATTTGTAGGTTCTGTTAGCGACAATAAAGTTTTTGTAGTTAAAGAAGGTAAAGCATACGAAACAAAAGTTAACTCTGGACGTAATTTCGGCAACTACATTGAAGTTGTTTCTGGCTTACAAGCCAACGACGTAGTTGTAATTTCTGGTCAGCTTAACCTATTGGACGGCACAGAGGTAGAAGTTATTAAGTAGAGAAATACCCCGTAAAAACATTTTATGAAACTTAGTGAAATTTCGATAAAACGGCCAAGTATCATTCTGGTACTGTTTATTATATTGACACTTGGCGGTATCTTTTCTTATACCCAGTTGGGGTATGAGTTAGTACCAAAATTTGAGGTTAACGTTATCAGCGTTCAAACCGTTTACCCTGGAGCCTCGCCAACAGAAGTAGAGAATACGGTAACCAAAGTTATAGAAGACGCGGTATCTTCTTTAGAAAACGTAAAGAAGATTGAAGCAACTTCAATGGAAAACGTTTCGGTTGTGGTAATTACATTAAATGCCGGCGCAGATGTCAATTTCTTACTGACAGATGCACAACGGAAAATTAATGCGGTACTTAATGATTTACCTGACGACGTAGAAGCACCTTCTTTAAATAAATTCTCTTTAGATGATGTGGCTATCATGAGCTTAGCCGTAACATCAAAACTATCTGAGAAACAGCTGTATGATTTATTGGATCAAAAAATACAGCCTATTTTTGCCAGACTTAACGGTGTTGCAAAAGTAGACCTTATTGGTGGCGAAGAGCGCCAGATACAGGTAAGATTAGATCCTGATAAATTAAAAGGTTATGGAATTCCGGTTACACAAGTGCAGCAAGTAATTGCAACGTCTAACTTAGACTTCCCTACCGGTAGCGTAAGTACCGATGTAAAACGTACTACCATCCGTTTGGCTGGTAAAGTAAATACCATTGATGATTTAAGAAACCTGCCTATAACTACATCTAGTGGTGCAACTATTTTTCTCCGCGATATTGCTGATGTACAAGACGGCATTGCCGAGATTGAAAAAGTTTCGCGTTTAAACAGCAGCAACACTATTTTGATGCAGGTGTTTAAACAGTCTGATGCAAACGCTGTAAAAGTATCAGAACTGGTACAAGAAACTATTAAGGAAACAGAAGAAGACTATGCAAACAATGGTGTTAAAATCATGATTGCTAATGACTCCAGTATCTTTACATTAAACTCTGCCAATAACGTTATCAAAGACTTATTTATAGCTATCGTATTGGTAGGTTTCATCATGCTGTTCTTCCTGCACAGTTTACGTAACGCAGCAATAACCATGGTGGCTATCCCTCTTTCTTTGATAGCAACATTTATTGGTTTATATCTGATGGGATATACGTTAAACTTGATGTCTTTACTGGCTCTGTCACTGGTGGTAGGTATCCTGGTAGATGATGCTATTGTGGTAATTGAGAATATTCACCGCCATATGGAAATGGGAAAAAGCAAGGTTAGAGCAGCGTATGATGGTGCCAAAGAAATTGGCTTTACCGTACTGGCTATTACATTAGTTATTGTGGTGGTGTTCTTCCCAATTTCTATATCCACCGGATTGGTTGCCGATATTCTTAAACAATTCTGTGTTACAGTTATTATATCAACATCTCTGTCTTATTTGGTATCATTTACCATTGTACCTTGGTTATATTCACGTTTTGGGAAATTAGATCATATTAACAAGAGCTCTTTCTTTGGCAAAATAATTAATGGTTTTGAAGCTGGTTTAACTAAATTCACCCACTGGATTTCTGGCTTATTGAAATGGTCTTTAAAATCCAGAACAAACAAAGCTTTAACTTTATTCATTGCTGTTATCTTGTTTTTTGGGTCTTGTTCTCTAGTTCCTTTAGGATTTATTGGTTCAGACTTTTTCCCTGGAAGTGACAGAGGCGAATTTATGGTTCAATTCGAACTAGAGAAAGATGCGTCTTTACGTACAACCAACCAGCTTACAAGACAGGCAGAACAATTTATAGCCTCAAAACCTGAAGTAAAAACCATTATTACCACCGTTGGTCAATCTAGCGATGGCATGATGTCTACATCGGGTTCGAGATATAAATCTGAAATACATGTTATTTTAACTGATGAAGCTAAACTTACAACAAACTCTAAAGTTTATGGTGCTAAGCTTAAGCGCGAATTAGAGATGGAGCTTGTTGAAGCAAAAGTTAGAATCGTTCCGATGGGCTTAATGGGTGCAGAACAAGCTCCGTTAAAATTAACCATTATTGGTTCTGAAATGGGAGATGCACTGGCTTTTGCCGAGAAAGCTGCTGATGCGCTACGTAAAGTTCCGGGAGCTACAGAGGTAAAATTAACATCAGAATCTGGCAACCCTGAAATTAACGTTCAGGTAGACAGAGAGAAAATGACTAAACTAGGCTTGAACGTTGCAACTGTAGGAGCCACTATGCAAACTGCCTTCTCTGGAAATACAGACTCTAAATTTAGAGCAGGAGACACAGAGTATGAAATCAATATCCAATTTGATGACAAGGCAAGAAACAACATTAACGACGTAAAGGCCCTTGAATTCATCAATAATAAAGGAGAGACTGTTAATCTGAGTCAGTTTGCTACTGTTGAATACAGTTCTGGTCCTACTTTATTAGAAAGAAGGGATAAATCACCAGCAGTTTCTGTACAAGGTAAAGTAATTGGCCGTACAACTGGTGAAGTTGCTGCAGAATGGGAAGAACATTTTTCTAAATTTGAACGCAAACCGGGTGTTTCTTACCTATGGGGCGGTAATATGGAAAACCAATCTGAAGGTTTTGGTACTTTGGGAGTTGCCTTATTAGCAGCTATCTTATTAGTTTACCTGGTAATGGTAGCACTTTACGATTCGTTCCTTACCCCACTTATTGTAATGTTCTCTATTCCGCTTTCATTTATTGGTGCGTTACTGGCCCTGGCATTAACCAACGAATCGTTAAACATCTTTACCATATTGGGTATTATCATGCTTATTGGTTTGGTGGCTAAAAACGCAATCTTATTGGTAGACTTTGCCAACCATAGAAAAGACGCTGGAGATACTACTTTCCAGGCTTTGGTTGCTGCAAACCATGCCAGGTTAAGACCAATTTTGATGACTACCATTGCCATGGTTTTTGGTATGATTCCAATTGCAATGGCTACTGGTGACGGAGCAGATACCAACCGCGGTTTGGCAATTGTAATTATCGGAGGCTTATTATCTTCTTTACTTCTTACCTTGGTGGTTGTACCTGTAGTGTACGCACTGTTTGACAGCTTGAGCCGTCGTTTCGGAAAAGGCGAAAAAGTTGATTATGAAACCGAGATGAGAGCAGATTACGTTCGTAGCGAACACTATGTTGACGAAATGGACGTAAAACACAGCTAAGCATTTAACCTCAACACTATAAAAATCAGAGAGTCCGAATGTTATTTCAGACTCTCTTTTTATATCGACAAGATAAAATCGCCATAAATCATGACTTATAACATACTGGATTTATGACACTTATCACAATCACCTTTTCCTTACAATATTATTATACTTATATTATTAAAGTAGCTTAAATTTAACTGTAGATATATATGCAAAATCCACTTGATATGAAAGCTCTCATAGTAGCCACAGATTTTTCTCCGGAAGCAGAAAACGCCTTGGAATACGCAGGTGCTGCTGCCAGAGACTTAAACGCGAAAGTAGTATTATATAATTCATTTACTATTCCCCCACATTTCGCCAGTTCTTTATTTCCTGCTTCTGCATTAGACGAGCTCACCAAACAAAACCAAGCCGCTCTAGGCGACAGAGCCGCAAAATTGGCACAGAAATATAATATAGAAGTTGCTTTTGAATCTTTTTTGATGGATTTAGAAGATCAGCTTGAAATAATCATCAATAAATATAATGCAGACCTGGTAGTAATGGGTATGGCAAAAAAGTCTTTAAATCAGGATTTATTTGGTAATACAACTACCGCGGCCATTGCCAAGTTAAAAATACCGGTTCTGGCTATTCCGCTGCATGTACAATACAAAAGCATTAAGAAAATACTTTTTGCCTGCGATATCTTAAGGGGTGTACATGCCATTCTTTTAGAAAGAATAAAAGTATTGGCAGAGAAGCTAGACGCAGAAATTGAAATTTTTCATGTACACCAGAGAATTCAGCAATTAGATATTTCAAAAACAACTGATGAAATTGATAATGTATTAGGTTCTGTAAAGCACTACTATAAAAATGTGCAGGCTACCGCTGTAATTGCCGAGATTGAAAAAGAAATTAAAGCAATAGACGCAGATTTACTGATAATGGTACCGTATAAATATGGTTTTTGGTCGTCGCTCATTCACACAAGCAAGACCAGAATCATGGCATCCAATTCAGAAGTGCCGTTATTATCAATCCCAATGTAAAATAAAATAGGCTATCCAAAAAGCTCTGTTTTTTAGGATAGCCTATTTTTATAGAGTAACTCAAAAATTATATATGGATAGCTCTGTTTTCTGTAGCTGCTAATGCTGCTTCTTTGAATGATTCTGTGAAAGTTGGATGGGCATGACAGATTCTGGCAATATCCTCTGCACTAGCTCTAAATTCCATAGCCACTACAGCTTCGGCAATCATATCGGCTACGCGTGGGCCAATCATATGAACGCCTAAAATTTCGTCTGTAGAAGCGTCTGCTAATACCTTAACAAAGCCGTCTGTATCCATACTGGCTCTTGCCCTACCACTGGCTTTAAACGGGAAAGCACCTGTTTTAAACTTTAACCCTTTTTCTTTTAGCTGTTCTTCTGTATAACCAACAGAAGCAACTTCAGGCCAAGTGTAAACTACTCCCGGAATTAAATTATAATTGATATGCGGTTTTTGTCCAGCCAAACACTCTGCAACATAAACACCCTCTTCCTCTGCTTTGTGTGCCAGCATTGCGCCTGTAATAACATCACCAATAGCATAAACACCCTTTACAGATGTTTCCAAATGCTCATTCACCGGAATTTTCTTTCCTCTTTCTTCTAATTTAATTCCGATATTCTCTAAACCTAAACCTTCTGTGTAAGCGGTACGGCCAACGGCAACTAAACAATAATCTCCCTCTATAGAAAGTTTTTCGCCTTTTGGCGAATCGGCTGTTACAATTACCTTCTTACCTTTTACCGTTGCTCCGGTTACTTTATGGCTTAACAAGAACTCCATCCCTAACTTTGTTAAAGATTTTTGCAATTCTTTTCCCAACGCTTTATCCATTGTTGGAATAATTGCGTCCATAAACTCAATAACGGTAACTTTTGTTCCCAAACGAGCATACACAGAACCTAATTCTAAACCAATTACACCACCTCCTATTAGCACCAAATGTTTGGGAACTTCGGTAAGATTTAATGCTTCTGTAGATGTAATTATCCTCTTTTTATCTGTTTTAAGAAAAGGCAGTTCTGTTGGTTTAGAACCCGTAGCAATAATGATGTTTTTACCGGTGATCTCCTGCTCTCCACCTTTAGTTAAAGCAATTTTAATGGTATTTTTATCTTTAAAAGAGCCTAAGCCCTCGTAAGTATCTATTTTGTTTTTTTTCATAAGGAAGGTAATGCCTGCGGTAGTCTGAGAAACTACTTCGTTCTTCCTTTTAATCATCTGCCCAATGTTTACCTTTACATCTTTAACATCTATACCATGCTCCTGAAAAGTATGAGTTGCGTTATGATAGTGTTCTGATGAATCCAGAAGCGCCTTTGACGGGATACATCCAACATTTAAACAAGTTCCTCCAAAAGTCGGGTATTTTTCTACGATAGCGGTTTTCATCCCTAATTGGGCACAGCGGATAGCAGAAACATAACCTCCGGGTCCCGAACCGATAACGATAACGTCGTATTGCATTTTTAAAGTTTTAGTTATAGGGGTAAATTTAACGATTATGTTTGCGGTATAAAAAGCTTTTTTTGATTTTTAGGATATGAGTTGATTAACTAAGAGTATTCTACAAACGTTATATATTTCATTACCGCTCTAATCTCGTTATAAGAAATATCATCGCCCAGGGCTTCTTTAGCTTGCGTAGTTGAAATAGGTTTAAATTCTTCTATATAAGCCTGAATTTTCTGCACTTTTTCTTGCGGCACCAGTTTATAAACGTCCAATTCGCCTAAACCAATATAATGTGTAAGATGACCTTCTATAGTACCAACCGTTAAACCTCTTTCTACAGCTATTTGCTCAATAGATTTTCCGTTGTTAAAAGCATTGAGTGTTATCTTTTTGGTATCAAGCTTTTCGGATTTATGTGTCCTCACCAGCAATTGTAAAGGGGTTTGCGAAATATTCCGCTGCTCACAATATTCGTTTACCATGCTCAATATCTCGATTCCAAATTGTTTGATTTTGGTTTTCCCTATGCCCTTTATACTTTCCAACTCGGCAGAATTAGAGGGCAATTTATTCACTATTTCTGTAAGAGCCTTCTGCGGTAAAACCATATAAACTGGTATATTATTTTCTGATGCCAGATTATCACGCCACGATTTTAGCAGCTTAAACAATTCTGGATGCTGAATACCTGCTGCCACTTTGGTTTCTTTTTTAGCTACCGAAGCTGTTTTTTCTGCATTCAAAAAGTCAATTTCTGCATTGGCTCTAATCTTAATATAGTTCAAAGTGTTAAAACCGGTTAAACTATTTTTTAAAACCGTTTGTTTGATAAAAATCTCTTTACGCAGCTTTACCAACGCTTCCAGCATACTTTCTTTAACCGCTTTATTGTCGGCATCGAAGGTTACCTTATCAATCCCAAAAACAATAATCGCATCAATCTTTTCCAGAAAATACTGACTTGCTTTTTTCACCCTTTCCTGCAATTCGGTATTTTGCTCTGGCAAAACATCAGTTTGCAATTGTACATTCAGATGCTTTTTAAAAGAATCTGCCACAGCGTAAATCTCTTTCTCAGCCTGTTCCCTTATCTCGTTAATATTGTCTAAAAAACCAACAGATATTACCTGATGATAGTCTTCTGCCAGTTTTTTACAATGAAACAAATTGATCTTAATTTCCTTAAAATCGAAAAGCTCCAATAACAATCCCTGCTGAAAATTAATTTTTGCTTTTTGCAAGTGGTCTTCTCCGGGAGCATTATTTTCGGCTTCTTTGGTATAATGCGCAACCACACCATCGGTTTTTATGCTGTTATAGCTAAGCGGCGAACGTAGCACCATCCCTTCAAAACTTTTACACCTGCTTAGCGCCACATAAACCTGCCCATGTGCAAATGCTGCATTTGCATCAATAATGGCTTTTTCGAATGTCAAACCCTGGCTTTTATGTATCGTAATTGCCCAAGCTGTACGCAACGGATATTGCATAAAGCTACCTATCTGCTTTTCCTCAATTTCCTTAGTATCCGGATTAAGCTCATACTTTACATTTTGCCATTCTGCCTTTCGCACATAAATTTCATCCAAATCCTGAGGGCATTTCACATAGATAACATCCTCTCCAATTCTGGTTATTCTGCCAATTTTCCCATTGTAGTAAAGCTTATCTCTTGACGAATCGTTTTTAACAAACATTACCTGAGCGTCAACTTTTAACTCCAGTTCTTCTGCGTTTGGATATAGGAATTCTGGAAACTCGCCACTGATGATAGCTTTAAATTTATGGGGTTTATTTTTGATGGATGCTAACTTCTGGTAGTTAATCTGATTTGCGGAGTAATTATGAGAAGTAAGCGTAATATAACCTTCTTCTTCATTTGGATTGAAATCCTGCTGATACCTCTCATTCAGTTTCTCTAAAACTGCTTTATCTATTCGGTTTTCTCTTACGGCATTTAGTAAATTGATAAAAGTACCGTCAGACTGGCGATAAATATGTTTTAACTCTATACAAACTGGATAACTTTCCTGCAATGCCCGGCTACTAAAAAAATAGGGATTGCTGTAATAGCCTTTCAAAAGTTGCCATTCATCGTCTTTTACCACTGGAGATAATTGATGTAAATCGCCAATCATTAATAATTGCACCCCACCAAATGGTTTTGTTTTATCCCGGTACCGCTTTAAAACTTCATCGATATGATCTAAAGTGTCTGCCCGCACCATACTAATCTCATCAATTACCAATAAGTCAATACTTCTTATAAGATTGATTTTCTCTTTCCCTATTCTAAATTGATAGGCAGTTTTTTTCTTCTCGCCTTCTGTTTGGGGCACATAAGGGCCAAAAGGTAATTGGAAAAAGGAATGGATGGTAACTCCGCCAGCATTAATTGCAGCTACACCTGTAGGTGCTACCACTACAATTCTTTTAGGGCAATTCTTTCTTAAATTACGCAGAAATGTAGTTTTACCTGTCCCGGCCTTTCCGGTAAGGAAAATATTCCTATTGGTAAATTGGACAAATTCATTAGCTAATTTTAACTGCGTATTTTCTTGCATTTGCTCCTTAACTTTAAGCTAGGCATAAATAACAAAAATTTTTATGCGAAAACAAATCAAGATGCAATAAAGCTACAAATGGATGTTTTTGCAATTACCAGCATATCGCTTCAACAAGTTAGTGGCTCAACACTCTGGCAAACCTAAAGGAATGTTAACAGCCAGCCCGCCTTCGGAAGTTTCCTTATATTTAGAATTCATGTCCAAAGCCGTTTGCCACATGGTTTTTATCACCGCGTCTAAACTTACCTTTGCATTGGCCGGATTACTCTGTAAAGCCAATTGCGAGGCTGTTATGGCCTTGATCGCTCCCATCGTATTGCGCTCTATGCAAGGAATCTGAACCAAGCCGCCAATCGGATCACAAGTGAGCCCTAAATGGTGTTCCATCGCGATTTCTGCTGCCATCAAAACCTGACTTACCGTTCCGCCCATACATTCGGTCAGTCCTGCTGCTGCCATGGCCGATGAGACGCCTATCTCGGCCTGACAGCCACCCATCGCTGCTGAGATGGTCGCTCCGCGTTTAAACAAGCTCCCTATTTCTGAGGCGGTGAGGATAAACTGCTTGATCTTATCTCGCTGATTCCCCTCACAAAAGATCATATAATAGTGTAATACTGCCGGAATAACTCCTGCTGATCCATTGGTAGGGGCCGTGACTATGCGACCAAAAGATGCGTTCTCTTCGTTTACAGCTAAAGCAAAACAACTCACCCAGTTAAGAATATTTTTGAAATCTGAGCCCGTATTTTTAATGGCTTCTAACCATGTTTCATAGTTATGGTAGCTCTGGCCTTTTATCAAGTTTTGGTTCATTTCTGAAGCCCTCCTATAGACGTATAATCCACCCGGCAAACACCCTTCCTGATGGCAGCCTCTGTAAATGCAATCTCTCATTACCTGAACCAAAGATAGAATGCCTTTTGATATGGCTCTTTCATCTCTTAAAACCAGCTCATTGCTTTTAACTATCTCAGAGATTTGCTTTCCGGTTGCTTCAGTGTAACCAATCAAATCCAGCGAGCTACAAATTGGATATGGAAAGCCAGAACCTGACAGGCGATGAGTAGGGTTGGCAGATGGCTCTGAATCTTTAACTACAAAGCCTCCTCCTATGGAGTAATAGCTTTCAGTGTATTCTTTCCCGTTTAGGGTCAACACCGTAAAAGTCACCCCGTTTGGGTGAAAAGGCAAACTTTCAGAAATATGAAAAATGATATCGTCATCGTAATTGAAAAATATATCTTTTCGTCCTCCCAGATGTAAGAGCTTTTCTCTTTTTATAGAATCAGTTTTGGATAGTATGTTTTCAATTGGAATAGTTACTGGATCATGACCACTTAGACCAAGCATTACAGCTATATCTGTGCCATGCCCAATCCCTGTTTTTGCAAGCGAGCCATACAAAGAAACGGAAACATGAATCACATCATCAAATAAGCCTTGTTCTTCCAGCTCTTTCAGAAACTGCTGAGCTGCCCTCCATGGGCCTAAGGTATGCGAACTGGAGGGACCTACTCCTATCTTAAATATATCAAATACAGAGAGTTCTTCTGACATTTTAAATTATTATTAACCAGTAGCAGATTTTATTATTTCAGACAGGCTGATAGCTTTCCCTTGTCTTTTGCTCTCATCTGCGGCTGCCATAAAAGCATAAATCTCTATAGTTTCTGATGGTGGTACCGGAGCGACTTTGGTTTTAAAGAAGCTTACAATACTTGAAACCAGAGGAGCATATCCTTTAGGGGCTTCTATGGAGATAATCTTATTTTCTGTAAATACAGTGCCTCCAAAGTCTTTTGCTCCTTCCCGTATCCCCCTAAAAGTCCCTATTCTTCCATCTGCCCATACCCCGGTGACTAAATCTACACCGTCTGTTGTTGTTCTAGATACTGTTTGACAGCCGACTCCCATAATTTTGTAGAGCATTTCTACACCATGTATTCCATACCAAAAAAGATCGGGATGCGTTTTCTCAATCATAGCGGGGCTATAAGTAAATGCTCCTTGTATTGGTCCCTGTTTTTGGATGTCAGGAAAATTCACAATATATCTCATTAAAGAGCTTGAAAAAACAGGCACTTTATATTCTTCTGCAGCTTTATAAATACGGATAACGTCTGTAAGCGAAGCGGCTACGGGTTTATCCATAAAAACAGGCTTTCTGGCTTTTAATATCTTCAACATCTGGTCGTGGCGCATACGTCCATCATTGCTTTCAAGTAAGATTGCGTCAGAAGTGTCCAACAGCTCTTCTATACTCTTTACCATTTTTACTCCCATACCTTTCATCTGCGCTACGAAACCGGGCAAACGTTTAACGTTAGTTTCGATATCGCTGCCTTCTGCAGGGAAAGCTGCCACAACTTTTACACCCCCATGTTCTTCCTGCGCCGGGCGGGCGTTTAACAATTTTGTAAACGCCACGCTATGCGAGGTATCTAAGCCTATGATACCTACTTTTATTTCTTTGGAACTTGCCGCCAATACCTGAAGATAGGGCAAAGCTACCAGGCTGGCACCCGCTATAGTAGATGTTCTGATAAAGTCTCTTCTTTTGTATTTCCTTTGGATGCTCATTACATGTTTACGTGGTAATAAATGTAAGAAATAATCCTACGAAAGCTGCCTGGCTAAAAATTCTTTCACAAAAGTATCGTCATTCAAGTGCGGATAATCCTGGTAGACCCTGTCAATCTCTTCCATCTGTCCTTCGGAAAGCTCTTCTTCCGGATTCAAACACCATCTGCCTTCTAATAGTCCTTGCCGTCTCAATACTTCGTGGATGCCGGGAATACAGCCATGAAAACCATTGGCAGGATCAAATAAGGCCGCATTGACATCGGTAACCTGTACTCCCAATGTTAACAGTGCTTCTGCTTCTTCAACAGTCTTGTTTTTCCGGTAGGCTTTTACCCTTTCCATCAGCTGCACCACATTGTGTGTCCATACGGCCCAATGACCTAGTAATCCCCCTTTGAAACCTACCTCTATGGATTTTCCTTTTACAGGGAATTGATAGGTTGTCAAGAGGTCGGCCATGATGTTGTCATCATTTCCGGTGTACATAGAGATTTTGTCTCTCCTTGAGGAGTTGGCTACCGCCCGCATCACATCCAGCGTTTGGTACCTATTGAAAGAGGCGCATTTGATGGCTTCTACATTATCAATCTCTACAAATTTTCTCCAAAAATCGTAGCTGAAGATTCTTCCCCCTACCGAGGGCTGAAGGTAAAAACCAAATACGGGGATGATGGCTGCTACTGCCCTCACTCTGTCCAGTATGGCTTCTTCGGTCCAGCCCTGTAAGCCGCCCATACTCAGCAGACCTATATCATAGCCGTGTTTTAAGGCTATTTGTGCCTCTGCTGCTGCCTGTGCTGTGGGGCCGCAGATGCCTGCTATCTTTAAAAATGGCCGCTTCAGATCTGCTTTTGCTATTTCTTCTGATGCCAGGGATAACACTTTTTCGAACAGGTTGATTTCAGGATCCCTGATCTCGAACTGCGTGGAATGGACGCCTACGGCTACCCCTCCGGCTCCACTGGCTATATAGTATCTGGTTAATTGCCTTTGTCTTGCTTCGTCTAATGCTCTATCTGCATTTAATGCTAAGGGATGTGCCGGTAGTACGGTCCCTTCTTCTAAAAGTTGTTTTAGGTCTGTTGATAATCGTTTCATTAAAATTTCCCTCCTCTTTCCTGAAAATGCGTCTCTTTACCAAATTCTTCACCGCCCTGCTCTAACCAGGTTGCGGTAATGTCTATAATTTCCCTTACTGTTACTTTTGGATAACCGAATAGCCTGTGGCATTCTGAGGCATTGTTCAATAAGGCTGTCCCTGCTGCTTCATGGATGAACTTGGGTTCTTTACTAAACTTTTTACCGAACTGCTCGGCTATCCATTTGATGGATAAGGTCTCCGGGCCTGTTACATTCAGCATTTTTGCCGGTGAGCTGCAATGAAGTAATGAGCGTATGGCTACTTCGTTGGCATCGCCCTGCCAGATCACATTTACGTTTTCTGTCCTCAGGTCTATCTCTTTTCCCTGCAATACGCTCTTGGCGATTTCCATCATCACCCCGTAACGGAAGTCTACGGCATAGTTCAGCCGGTAGATGAGCGTGGGCGTATGGTTCTTTTTGGAGAAATATTCGAATATCCTTTCTCTGCCCAGGGTGGATTGGGCGTATTCGCCGATGGGTTCTGGTACGGTTTCTTCTGATACGCCCCCTGAAGTGACTTTTACAAATGGAAGTACATTTCCGGAGGAAAAAGCTACGATGTTCGAGTTTTGGAATTTCTCGGCGACTCTGCCCGGAAGATAGGCATTCATCGCCCAGGTAAATCCTTCATTGCCTACCGATCCGAATTTAAAGCCGGCCAGGTAGATGATATTCTTTACTTCTGGTAATGATTGTAATTGTGTATCATCCAATAAATCGCAGGAGATGGTCTCTATACCCGCATCTTCCAGTTCTTGTTTGGATCTGGCATCTGAAAACCGGGATACGCCAATGACTCTTTTATTTATTCCCGCAGCTTTAATGGCCGTTACGGCTAATTTCCCCATGCTCACGCCCATCTTCCCGCCTATGCCCAGCAGCATGATATCTCCTTCTATCTTTTTGATATCTTCTATCAGGGCAGATGATGGCCTCGTTAACTCGTATTCTAGTTGTTTTAAATCTTTCATCTGTGTCTCTATGTCTTATTCTATTTTATAAAAAGGTCGTAGGCGTTACTGATGGCCAAAAACAAAACCAGTACAAGCCCTATTCCTCCGCTTATTTTAACGAAGGGACTGTTCTTTTTCTCGCCCATGATTTCCTCATCATTGGCTATCGCATACATGGCATAGCCTATAAAGGGAACTAAAAAGATGGTCACGCTTTGCGCCATTACTATTAATTCGAGGGGAAGCTTACCAAATATCAAGGCCACTATAGCGCCTATCACCATGACCAGGGCGATCAATATCCTAATGGTCTTGCTGCTCAGATCGCTGCCGTAGCCTAATCCATCGCCTAATAATGTCCCGCCCAATGTGGCATTGCCGACTACAGAGGAAAATGAGGCGCCAAAAAGTCCCGCCAGGAACATCACCGATGCGTAGCTACCAAACAGTGGTTCCAGCGCTCCGGCCATATCCATGGCGCTGTTTACTTTTATCCCCTTGGGGTTTAAGATGACCGCGCCGCAGATCATCACCACCAAGCTCATCACGCCTAGTAACATCACTCCTGTCAGGCTGTTGTCTTTACTACCAGAACCATGAAGCCTTGCCCGCTCTCTGACTAAATAGGATTGATAAAATGCCCCTACTATTGAAAAACAGGAGGCCATAAAGGCAATAACCAGGCCCGTTGAGCCTGCTGGAAGTCCTGGCTTAAACCCTCTTATGATCTGTGTGAAATCTGGTTTGGCCAGAAAAAAGGTTGCCACAAAAGACAACAGCATCAGCCCTACCAATGTTAACATCAATTTTTCCAAGGTCTTATAGAAAGACCGGAAGGAGAGCAACAGGATACCTAGCAATGTAAATATAATGACCCATAATTTGGAACTGGTCCCTGTAGATTCTGCTATGGATATGCCTACGCCTATGGAATTGCCTGCCTGAAAGGAGGCTGCAACTAAAAATATGCCTACGCCTATTATTACCGAAAATACTTTCCCGAACTTTTCCTGGATTAAGGTCAACAGGGATTTGGTGCTTGAGGAACCGATCCTGCTCCCCATGCCCGTAAATATGGCCATAAAGAATATGGCGATAACTACGATCCATTCCAGGGAATAGCCATACTCTGCCCCTAACTTTGTAGTGATGGTCATCTTGCTCGGACCAAAAACCACTGCTGCCAATATAATACCCGGTATTAACGATTTGAAAAAATTCTTTATCGGATTTGATTGCTCCTTCATAACTATTCCCTGTGTTTTTTAATGTCACCGGCCTTAATAACCGAGGCGCTGTTTCCCCAGCTCTGTCTTACATAAGTTAAGATGGAGGCTGCTGCTTCATCGCTCAAAAATTTGAATGCCGGCATCTGCTCTGGCCCGGTTTCTGAAATACTGCCGTTCAGGAGGACATTTATCAGCGCTGATTTTTCCCCTGTCACACTCGGTGAAGCTTTGAGTGCCGGGAACACCGCGCCTAATCCTGTCCCGTCTGGTTTATGGCAGGATGCACAATATGCCTTGTACAACGCCTCGCCCGACTTGGTCTCTTCTTTTTCTTCTGTGATAACCCTTCCTTTCAGCGGATTTTTTACGGCTTTATCTGCTCTGCTAAGCCTTAATATCTTGTCGTCTCCCGGTTGTGGGAAGCCCGGTTGTGGATTCCAGTCACGGTTGCTGGTTGCTATGTACACATCTCCATTAGACGAAACCGTTACTGCCCGCAATCTCCCGTAATGGTTTTCTAAAAAAATCTGCTCAGACTCGATCTCCTTACCTGTTTCATCGAGTTTCAAAACTCTTAAGGACTGGCTCTTCAGGGTGGTAAGAAGCAAGCTGTTCTTCCATTCGGGTATCGCTCCGGAATTGTAATAAGCTAAGCCGGCCGGGGCTATAACAGGCGTCCAGGAACGAATTGGCTCTTTCGTGTTCTTCACTTTTGCAAACTGCTCCTCCTCTGGAAGATCATGCTTGCCCTCTATCCCCGGCCAGCCGTAGTTCCGTAGCGGTTCTATGATATTGATTTCATCTTCAATGGCATCCCCATGCTCCGAGGTGTAAACATAGCCCCTATCCGAAACCGTTAGGCCCTGCATGTTCCGGAAGCCCCAGGCGTATACGTAACTCCCCTTGATAGGATTGTCTTCGGGTATGCTGCCGTCATAGTTCAATCTCAGTATCTTGCCGTTTAATGAGGTGCTGTCCTGGGAGAATGTCTTGCTGTGCGCATCGCCCGTCGCCCATAGTAATTTTCCGCCCTTTGAAAATGACAGCCTTGCCCCGTTATGACCCGTATTTCCTGGTATTTCTAAAAGCAATTTACTGTTACTCAACGTATCTCCTTTGTAAGTGAATCTTTCCAGTCTCGAATAGATGCTGTCGTTCCTCTTTACCGTATAGGTGACGTATAGATAAGGAAAGGCTTGCATATCCGGATGCAGGCACATGCCCAGCAACCCTAAGGTGCGGTGTTGATATACTTCTTCGATTGTAAACAACTCCTTCTTTTCTCCCGTACTTAAATCTAAACGACTGATCCTACCGCCTATCTCTGTATAGATAAGATTATTCGTTTCCGAATGATAATCTATATCCCAAGGGACTTCCAGACTATCTGAGACTATACTCACTTCCAAAGTAGTACCATCTGATAAAGAAACGTTATCTACAACAGGATAATCTATTACTTTATTATCGTATCTGCAGGAAATCAAAAAGAACACTAAGACGTAAACAAATACATTAGTATAAACAGTAAAAAGAGATTTTAACATTTATTTGAATATTTTTGAACTAATCCTCTGTAATGCCTCACTTCTTTGCTTAGAGGTAACAGCATGTCCTACTTGCGGATCTATGAAAACCTCTTTAGGTGCAGATATTATATTATAGGCAGAGTAAATTGATGAGGGTGGTGTAACTTCATCATTATAACCCCATGTATAAAACCCAGGCATCTTAATGAATCTGGCAAAATTCACTACATCATAATAGCTAACAGTATTTACCCAACTTTTAGAATATTCTTGTTTTATATTTTTATTATTAAATATATTAGGCCAACCGCTAGCTTTATTAAACATAAAGCCTGTTAATTCAGATAATGCCGGACAATAAACCGCTAAATAATTTACTCTTGAATCTAATGCAGCAGTAACTATAGATAATGCACCTCCCTGACTAGACCCTGTCACAACCAAATCTTTTTGATTGAACTCCTGTAAGGAGTAAATAAAATCGACCGCTTTTACACACCCAATATACACTCTATTAAAATAATATTCTTCTCTACTCTGTAGATTGAATTTGGGATAATTATAAAATGCTCCTTTCATCAAACTACTATAGAGTTCTGAATCTAGATTTACAGGAATTCCGTGTATTCCTATTTCTAATGTTATTGTTCCTTTCTCGGCTAAAGACACCAACCCTTTATATGGTCTAGCTCCCGCTCCCGGAAAACTTACTACCGCTGGATATTTGCCATTTCCATTAGGTATACATAAGATTCCGTATATACGTGATCCGAATTGATTATTTTGATAACTGACATGATAAACCCGTACCTTCTCAGTACTTAAACTATCTATTAGTTTTAATTGAGAAGACAAAGGTATCTTTCTCGCTTTTTCCTTTTCTTTATCCCAAAATGTCATAAAATCTTTGGGCAAGGTAGTAGAGGTGACGATATTTTCAGGTTGGAAACCTACTGTCGACATTCCTGTAAACTGGCGTTCACCAAACTTAAAGACAACCTTACATTGTAGAAAACCAGCATTCTTAAGTGTTCCTCCATCAATAACCAGAGAGTCTTGAATTAGGCGTTCCTTTTTATTTAATATCGCGGCCTTTCCCTCTTCTTTTAAGATATAGTCTATATCGATGTTATTTACAGCCTTTCCATTTTTTAATACTTTTACAGTAAAAAAAACATGTTCTCCCATTCTATAGGTCCAATCACTATTATTTGGAGTAACGGTTATAGTAAAATTTGTTTCATTAGTTCCATTTGAATAAGCGTAACTACTAAAGACAGAAACAATAATAAAAATAAAAAAGAAATGGGATTTCCATTTATAGTTTGTTAGTTCAAACGACATTATAGAGATTATATTTTTTTAATAAGACTTATAAGAATCCATTATTAAAGCTCACAAATGCAAGATCTAATAATGGATTATAATAAATTAGGTGGTGTTACCTATAGATATTTCTTTAAAAACTCTGCCCAAACACTATATCCTTCTGAATTTAAATGTATGCCATCTCTAGTATATTTGCTATCTAGAACATGGTCCCCTTTATGAAATATACTGTATAGATCTATAAATTTAGAGCATTTGTTTTCACCTATTTTTTTCAGCTCTTTATTTAATCCTAAAATAATGTCTCGTTTATTTTTATAACTTTCTCCTCTTAATAAACTGTCATTTAAAGGAAGTATTGATTGAATATACAACTTTGTTTTCGGAGAACCATTTTTGATTTTATCTATAATTTTGTTGTAATTTTCCAGAATTAATGAGTTTTCCCACTGACGACTTCCCAAATCATTTATTCCAATCATAAGAAAGATTTTCTCTGGTTCGCTAGCTATAATTTCATCAAGTCTGGCCAGCACCCCATAAGTATTATCTCCACCTATCCCTCTGTTATACACATTTTTATCCGGAAACAAACTCTTCCAATCTCCTTGTTCTGTTATACTGTTGCCCAAAAAAACAATTCCATTTTTCTGCAATGGATCATTCTTAAAAACTTCCATTCTTTTTTTAAAATGTTCGCTTTCATGAAATGTTCCAAATCCATTTTTAACATTTTCTGCCTGAACTTCATGCAACAATCTCCGCACAATCACTTGTTGATCAGCAGTCAGTATTGCATTATATTTCACATAGGCTTGATTATATGCTTCTCGGTTTTTACTTGCTTTTTCTTCTGTACTTAAATCAGCATCATTTTTAATTTCGGCTAATTGTACATCAAGCTCTGATCGTATATCTTTAATACTTGCTCTTTGAGATGCAGTTGCTTCTATTTTATTTAATACCTCTTCGGAATAATAATTTAGAGAAAGCCTTTTCTGAGCGTATAATTGTGTAGTGAATAACAGAAAAAATATAATTGCTGCTTTTTTTATTTGATTTTTCATTATAATATTTTTTAGGTGTAATACAATAATTTTAAATTAACTAAGGGGTGTATTGCCATAAATCTGCCATAGACATAAAATACAAATCGCCATTATTTGCTAAAGTCAAAGAAAATGACACCCCTGTCTTAATTTGAGTTTTCACTTTTGTTAGAGGATTCAATTCAAACAGTTCTCCATAAGCAACTCCATAAATTTTTCCATTGGGGTGCCAAATCAGAGCTGAATTTTTCCAAACATGATTTTCTTTTATTGTCTGACTAACTTGAAACAGTTCATGTACAGATACTATTTGTTTTGTGACGGGGTTAAAGATAAAGAGGGTTCCATCTGCCATTCCCCAAATATTTCCATCATTTCCTACCATCAAACTTGTTATAGCTTTGGCATCAATAACCGGTACAAATTCGAACGTTTTAGTGTTTGATGAAATATCCCAAACAAACAACTTGGCACTATTATCAACAGGAGATATTCCTAACCCTCCCCATACAGAAGTTCCCCCATAAACAAATCCTGATTTATATTCCAAAGTAACAATAGAGTGATTTGTTATTACTTGAGGATATTGATTCATCGTACCATTTACAGCATCGTATTCTACCAGAGTTCCGCCTAATACGCCGTAATTTGGTACCGTACCAAAATACATCCTATTTAAAGAATCTATATTTATTCCTGCAAAAGGACGATCTTGATTTGTTGCCTGACCTATAAATTTAGGGTTTTGTGCAGTAAGAGACCAAGGCTCAGTAGTATCATATTCATAAAATCTGGCTCTTGTATAAATACCGAAATATAATTTATTTCCTTGATTAAATATCCCTTCTGATTGACCTAGTCCTTTATATGGAGTTGTTACGTTCAAAGAAGGATCATATGCGGCATTATTTCCTGCAAGGTACCCTCCTGTCCAGATTCTGCCATCGGGACCTGATTTTACCACTTGCAAACGAATTGGAGTTTGGGGTACAGAAAGAGTATAAGTTGTAACAGCCTGAGTGTTAACATTAATTTTCTTCAACTCTCCACTTACATTAAACGATAATAATTCATTCTGATTGAGCCACTTCAAGGCTAAAACGCGTCCTGTTTCGCCTATCTTTGTTTGCCGGGGGCATGTTTTTGTAATTGAATAATGGTAGAAATCCTGATCTCCGATGTTAAAATATATCTTTTGATCTGATAAAGACTTTATCGCAGACTTTACGGTTACGCTTCTTGATATTTCGTTTTCAAACACCTTCGTATCCAGATTGTAAACGAACGTTTTCCCTAACTCATTTAACACGCCTAATAGCCTATCTCCTCCATTTAAATCAGAAATAATTTTAAGGTCATAAACAAAACCATTTACACCTTGATAAGCCGGGGGCAATATCTCTTGCTTACTTCCTGTTCTGGGATCAAGTTCAACAAGATAGCTATGCGCTCCAATACCCACAAAAAGCTTATCTGACCCATGGTGATAAACCAATGACCGAGCGTAACTTTCTCCTGTTTTTATAGGTCCGTTTCCTACATCAGAAAAACCGTCATCAGGATGGTAACGAAAAACTCTACATCCCGGATAGCTTGCTCCAAAGATTTCTCCATTTATGCCAGCTGCCAAAGCAAACAAATAATTTTCTGTAGAAATTGGTTTTCCTAAATCTTGTATTAATTGTGTTCCCGGTTTGTGCCTTGCAAACCTACCTCCGGAAGGGCCGGCAATATATAGCCATCCATCAGAAGATTGTACTATATCCCAAGAGCCCTCCATCTGGATAAGCGGCAAATTTACCTGAAGCGAGTTATCGGATAAATCGTACCCTAGTAAACGACCTGGAGATCCTCTTAAAACGGTATAAAGCCAATCATTTCCGTTTTCATCTTTTACAAACTGACTCCCTTCTAAATGTGACTCAAATATCTGCGGACCATGATTTATAAAACTCTGTGCAGCCAAACAAATAGGCAACATAAGAATATAGCACAAGATGGCACTATATCTAATAATATTATTAATACTCATAGTAATTCCTTAATTATTTTATCTCCACAGGGGATGCTGTACAAGGGCTCTATTTAATTGAAATTCACGTAAAGGAATTGGATAAACAACATGCTTATTTGTAATATTCAGGAAACTTGCATTTTGATAAGTAATATTACTTAATTCAGCATTCATCTGACCCAGTATTTCTTTCATATTTTTCACCAAAATCCCCCATCTTATTAAATCATGCCTTCTCAGTGCTTCGAAACATAATTCTCTGGATCTTTCCTCTTGTATAGCTTTCAAAAATGCTAGTTTTCCGGATGTTTGAGTAGTGGTTAAATCCGCATCTTCAATTTCGGTCAAAACAGGAACAAGTACGGCTCCGCTCCCACTGCCTGAAAATGTTATGGTAGGTAATGATGTAAATTTCTCTCCTGAATTTGTAATTGTTACAGCTGTTATTGCTCCATTAGAAACACTAAGAGTTGCTGTTGCAGATTCTCCGCCTCCGTTTACAATACTTATCTTCGAACCTAAATTATACCCTGAACCACCATTAACTACTTTAATTTCTTTAATACTTTCCGAAACATTTCCTTTTCCATTTAGAAACTTACCATATCCTCTTCTTCTTACCTGATTTACGTAACCAATAGAAAGGGCAGTTGGATTATCGCCACTAAGATGAGCGTCTGCTTCGGCATACATGAGTAAAACATCCGAGAATCTCAACAAAGGAAAATTAATAGGAGTAAGTTGCGTCGTCTGCGGCCTAACAACTTCATATTCTCTTCTAAATTTAGCTGAAGATCTTAAATATTGTTGTGCTGGTGTAGGAAATATTGGTGCTAGAACTTTAGCTCCTGTTGTTGTATTATAGGTAAATGGAGCTATATTCCAGTCTCTTCTTAAATCATAAGAAGAGTACGATCTATATAAATTTGCTGTTGCAGATATTCTTCCAAAAGAATAGCCTATCCCGTTAGTTGAACTTTGATTTCTTATACCTAAAAAAGAACCTACATACCCTGACTCCAAATGTCCATCTGAATTATTACCCCAAAATTCCACCTCCCAGATACTCTCTTTAATATCATACTCATCTCTTGCATACTTAATAAAAATATCTCTATAATCATCATTAAGCTCATGTTGTGCTGAAACATCATCAATAACTTGTTTAGCCCAAAACCTCGCCTCTTCATACTTATTCTCTTCTACAGGCTTACCAGACATATGCAAGCAAACCCTTGCCAATATTCCTCTAACGGCTGATTTACTAACACGCCCCCCATGCCCTATTTTTTGAATAGGATCCACTAAAGCTTCTGCCTCTTTCATGTCGGCTAATATTCTTTCATAGATTTCTTTAGCCGTACTAGCAGGAATTTCGTTAGTTTCTGCATCTTTAGTCGGGTCTAATATCAATGGCACATTTTCAAAGTTCTGAACCAAAATAAAGTAATAATAGGCTCTCAGAAAAAGAGCCTCACCTCTAATTCTATTCCTAAACTCTTCATCAAGCTCTAAATTGTTATTAACATTCGCCAATAAAATATTAGCTCTTAAGATTCCATTGTATAGAGTTCCCCAAAAATTCTCTAAAACTAAGTATCCTTCGGTAAAAGCGTATGTTTCCAGACTTACAGGTAAAGCTCCAAAATAGAAACCTTCATCTGCTTGAGTATTCTGTTGTATTAACAGCTGAGAACCATACATTCTTGTAGACCCTAAAACATCATAGACTCCATTTAAATAGGAACTTAAATGCTCTTCGGTCTTAAAATAATTAGAATTAGATAAAAAATCTTGAGGTTTAGTGTCTAAAAACTTTTCACAGGATCCCAATGTTAGTATCAGTACAGATAATAACGTACTATAAATTATCTTTTTCATATTCTTAAAATTTAGCGTTTACACCAAAAACAAATGTTTTTGCCTGAGGATATGCAGAGTAGTCTAAACCCGATGTCAGCACAGAATTTCTTACTGCTACTTGAGGGTCAAAACCACTATATTTTGTCCATGTAAATAAGTTTTGTCCAGAAACAGACAGTTTTAAATCTGTTAGATAAAGCTTCTTAATTACTTTAGGTAAGAAATTGTATCCAAAAGACACTGTTTTTAAGCGTAGAAAAGAGCCGTCTTCCAAAACTCTGGTAGAATGGAAGCCTATAGGTCCCTGTCCCCATGTTCTAAAGAGCTCGTTATTCTGATTATCTGGAGTCCATCTATTAACATAAGTTGCATACTGGTTTAAATCAGTTATTGCAAGGCCGTTACCTTCCAGTATTAACCTATTTGCATTGTATATTTTGTTACCGTAAACCCATTGAAAAAAGACACTTAAATCAAAGTTCTTATATGTAAAATTATTGGTGAATCCACCGATATGTTTTGGCAGTGTGTTCCCTATAATTGTTCTATCAAGATCATTTATATATCCATCATTATTTAAATCAGCATATTTAATATCTCCAGGTTTAATAAGTGCTCTATCATTACCATAGTAAGCTACATCTGTCTTTAAGACATGTTGACCGGGAGTTACTTCATCGAAATCACTATATTGATAGTTTCCTAACCATTTGTAACCGTAAAACTGTCCTGCAGGCTCTCCAACTTTCGAAATAAACAGATGTTCATTGTAATTAGCATTAAAAAGAATGTTATTTGTCATTCTCTCCTGATTTCTTGCCAATGCTAATATTTTGTTACGGTTAAAACTTATATTGAAGTTTGAATTCCATGCAAATGAGCCTATTTTATAATTAGAAGTATTTAGACTTAATTCTAACCCTTTATTTTCCAACTCTCCTATATTTTGAAATACATTTGAGTAACCCGAAATTAGAGGAAGGTCTGCTTGTAAAATAAGGTCTTTGGTTGTTTTCTTATAGACATCAACGGTAAATTCGATTTTATTATTAAAAAGGCCTAAGTCATAACCTATATCTATTTGCTCTGATTTTTCCCATTTAAGATCTGCATTGCCTAATTCGCTCGGTACAATTCCCTTAGACGGTGTTCCGTTGCCAAATGAATAAGAGGCATACGTTGGCAAAGAGTAACTTGGCAGATATCCAAATTCGCTCACTCTATTATTTCCGGTCAATCCAAAACTTGCTCTTAATTTAGAGTTAGAAATAACTGCTACATTTTTCAACCAATTTTCTTCTTTTAAATTCCAGGAAACTGCGGCTGAAGGGAAGTAAGCCCATCTGTTTTGTGGTGCAAATTTGGACGTTCCGTCAGCTCTAAACGTTACGGTTAAATAATATTTAGATAGATAGTTATAGTTCAATCTTCCGAAAAAGGATGCCATTGTAAAGTCCCCTCTTGCTGATTTACTATCATACTCCATTCCTTCTTCCATTCCAGACATACCTAACTCTTCATTTGGTATATCTTGTATCATAACACCATATAGACTACTCTTATATTTTTGAGAAGAAAAACCTAGCAATGCATTAATCCTATGCTTTCTACTAAAAAACTTATTGTAGGTCAATGTATTCTCATTAGACCATACATCTGTTTCTATATTCGTTAAATCTGCCTGTACTCCTCGGGTATTCTGAGGTATAGGAAGGCCTCTGGGAGTTTTTGAACTATAGAAATTCTCGTAAAGCCTGGTAGTTTTTGAAGTGTTTACCGTTGTTCTAAACAAGAAATTTCTATTAAAGCTATAGGTTAGGTAAGAGTTTATAGAGTTGGAATTTATCGTTGTATACTGATAAGTATTTTTTGCAAGTGAAACTGGATTTACTCTTCTGGTATTAGGATCTGCCGGATTAGAAACATCGTCAACATCATCTAATGTCAAGTCTATATCATCTCTTCCTGAAACAGGCCTATACCCCCATGTACTATAGAATAAATAATTAGAAGGTGAAGAAGGAAATTCTGTGGTGGGAGCTGCCGCCTGAACTCCATAATTTTTATTATTGCTAAAATTTGCCGTTACCCCAAACTTTATTCGGTTACTTAACGAATGAGATAATGTTAATCTAGCCTGTTTTCTCTCTGTACCCGTATTAATTACAATTCCATCCTGATTATTTAATGATCCAGATAATGCAAACTGAGTTTTAGAATCTCCTCCCCTGGCAGCAATATTTATTGAATTGAAAACTCCTTTTCTAAAAACCCTATCTTGCCAATTTGCTGTTGCTACGTCTTTATAAGAATCTAATGTTCTGCCATCTTGAAAATATCTATAAAGTGTTATATCAGGCCTTACTTCATTTTGATATTTAACAAATTCATAAGGACTCATCACATCAATAGTCTTACGTATTTCCTGAAAACCACTATTGGTATTTAAACTAACTATCGTTTTTCCAGCTTTTCCTTTTTTGGTTTCTACAACAATAACTCCATTAGCCGCTCTCGCCCCGTATATAGCTGTTGCAGAAGCATCTTTTAGTACAGATATTGATTCTATATCATTAGTATTGATGCTTGATGAATTGAAATCTTCTACAGGAAAACCATCAATAACATACAAAGGAGATGGGTCTTGCGTTAATGAACCTGGCCCTCGTATAATTACACTAGGTAATTGCCCTGGTTGCCCATCTGCTGTATTAACTTGCAAACCAGCTACTCTTCCCGCCATTGCATCTATAAAATTTATAGTTGGAGCTTGCGCTAGCTCTTCAATTTTCACTGTACTTATTGAGCCTGTTAAATCCTTTCTCCTCTCAGAACCATAACCTACCACAATAGTCTCTGTCAATTTATTAACTTGTTCTTTAAGTGTTACGTTTATTGTATTTCTTCCAGAAACGGCAATTTCTTCTTTCTTAAAGCCTAAAAAACTAAATACAAGAACAGTATTACTATTATCTACGGTTATTGAAAATCTCCCTTTTGCATCACTAACCGTTGCTTTATTCGCGTTCTTTTGTGCAATATTAACTCCAGCCAGAGGGTTCCCTTCTTCATCCTGGATAATTCCATTTATCGTAAATAGTTGTGCTACTCTAGCCAAAGGGATGTTACTTTTTCTTTTTAGAACTATGGTTTTCCCTTGTATAATGTAATAAAGATTTTGGCCCTCAAGAGATTTGTCCAGTACCTCCGAAATCTTCCTATCTTTTAAATTCAAGCTAATAGGCTTCGCTGATTTTAGAATTTCAGAGCTCACCAAAAAGTTATACTTAGTCTGTTTCTGAATTTCAGATATAACATTTTTAAGAGAAGAATTGGTTACGTTTAAACTTACCGTTTGGCTATAACTTTTTGCATTTACCTGAAAAATAGTCAACAAAAGAAAAATATAGATAAACTTCATTCTAAGCAATATTCTTTTAAAGGCACAGGAATTTACCCCATACCATAAAGTATTGTATATTTTGTACATTTGAAATGATTTAATTTATAAAAGGATATTTTAGATCATTACCAATTGTACCGGATGTTACCAGCATCCGGTACATAATGATTTCGATTTATTTATTGATTATTTATAAGTTGTTACAATTATCCTCCTTTCTTTACCCTGTACAGCTTCCTGAACAGTTTCAAATTTAACTTTACCAGTTAATTCTATACTTTTTAACAGCTCATCTAATGTTACTGTACGTTCGAGCTTACCGTAATAGAGATAATCAGAAGGTGTTTCTCCTTTATATTCTATTTCTACACCATACCATTTTGAAACTTTTTCAAGAATCGTTTCCAAATTCTCATCATTAAATATAAATAGCCCTTCTTTCCAGTCTATGATAGATTCTATGTTAGCCTTTTTTAGCTCTATTGAACCTGTTTTTGTATCTATTCCCATTTGCCCTGGTTTTAATACGGCTTTTGATTTAGCTCCATTTAACTTTACCACACCTTCAATTAAGGTTGTTCTTGTTATATCTTTTTGATAGGCATTAACATTAAATTCTGTCCCTAAAACCTCAATCTCGCTCTTATTTGCAATAACTTTAAAGGGTTTTAATTTATCCTTTGCAATATCAAAATAAGCCTCTCCTAATAGTTCCACCTTTCGTTCTTTTCCTACAAAAGCCACTGGAAATTTAAGTACAGAACCTGCGTTCAGCCACACTATACTACCATCTGCCAATACAATTTTATAACTCATGCCTTTAGGAACTTCCAGGGTATTATATCTTGGAATCTTATCTACATTTGAAGCCTCTGTATAAACAATTTCATTATTCCCCTTTCTACTTATCATCCCTCCTTTTTCTGTATATATAGCATCTACCGAAGAATCTCCCAAAGAAATTTTTTCGCCATCGTTCAAGGTAAGTATTGGTATGCTCTCTGTTTGTTCTATTAATTTTTCTTTCTTTTTTGCTACTATTATCTTTGAACTATCCTTATCATCTTGTATATACTTATATAATAGCAAAACTGAACTTATTATTGCCAAAACAGCTGCTACAGATACGTATCTTTTCCATCTAAATCCAACTACCTTATCTTTATTTATTTGAGACTCAATTTTAAGCAGAGCCTTTTTCTTAAAAGCCTCTTCATCTCCCATCCTCGCTGTATCCCAATAAGATACGGTATCAATAGAAAAATTATCATTATAATTTTCCAAAAACTGCAACTCTTCATTACTACATTTCCCATTTAAATACTTTTCATATAGTAAGATGTATTCTTCTCTTGTCATAATATCACAAAAACATATAAATAAATATACATCACTTTTCTATGTTATATATTTAATTATTGTCTAGTTATAGTACCTTTTATACGCACTCACACACATGATTTTTAATTTTTTTATTTTAAGCTTATTGTTTATGTTAGAGTTTATTTCTTTTAATAAATTAATACTTTATGAATGATTTAGAACTATGGGAATTAATTAAGCTGGACGATGAAAAAGCTTTTGCCTGCCTCTTTAACAGGTACTCTTCCAGAATATATTCAAAAGCATACTCCTATTTAAAAAATGCAGAAGCTTGTGAACAAATAACGCATGACATTTTTATAACTATTTGGAATAACAGGAAAACTTTACAAATTCAATCTTTTAAAAACTATGTAACCTCAGCTGCCAGATATCGGGTGTATAAACATATATCTATAAATAAAGTTATTCCTATAGACTATAAAGAGAACCTTGAAAATATTCAATCCTATAATAACAGTCATAACTCAGGATATAGCACCCTAACTTATAAAGATCTAGAGAGAGAAGTAGATGGTTATCTAGATAGCCTACCCAAACGCTGCAGAGAAATATTCCTTCTTAGTAGAAAATATTTTTTATCAAATGACGAAATCGCAAGTAAACTTGGAATTTCAAAGCGGACTGTCGAAAATCAGATAACGCATGCGCTTAAACACTTAAGAATTTCCCTAAAAGATATTTCTATATATTTTATCATAATTGATGGAATTCAAAAAATCCATCAATTATGATATTTATTAACTTTACTTAATAAATTTAGACACAAATTTCTCTCTGTCTATCTGAATTACAAGTAAATACACTCCTTTGGGCTTATTAAATGGAATTACGTAATTATTGTTCCCTCTATTCGCAACAACCTTAGTCTCATACACTTTTCTATTTAATAGATCAAAAATCTCTAGCTTACTTTGTTGGTCTATTAAATTTGTATTTAGGTTTACATTTAAATTCCCTATATCATCTACATATGTTTTAAAATCGCTAAAGTTTGCAGGTTTTAACAATTTAGTAGACAAAATCTCTTCTGTCCCATCAACTCCTATTTTTTTTAATTGATAATAAACAGGATTAACTGGAAAATCACGATCTATATAGTGGTAATCTTTTACTCCTTCCCGGGCTGTTATATTTGCTATTTTATTAAACGTTTTATCCGAAGATGATTTTAGTATTTCGAAACCTGCATCTTTAGAGCCCGATAAAGACTTCCATTTTAAAAGTACCTCTCTGTTTCTACTAGATTCTACAGAAAATGAATTTTCCAGGGCAGAGAGCGTGGTAGCTTCATTAGAGTAGCTCAGTTTTAAATATTTTAGGCCTACTTTTTC
>PJUF01000325.1_pt1 | contig 38230 bp, 30 predicted proteins | sample 1512191 | NCBI WGS metagenome assembly PJUF01 (sample SAMN08177673, study PRJNA422409) | Feces metagenome, whole genome shotgun sequencing project. | isolation source: Chicken feces (3) enriched on wood chips | host: Gallus gallus | place: USA: Madison | collected 2015-01-15 | reverse complement strand
GTCGGGGTGGCAGGATTCGAACCTACGACCTCCACATCCCAAATGTGGCGCGATACCGGGCTACGCTACACCCCGAAAAGGTATCACCTTTGTTTTGTGTGGCACAAATATACAATCTTTACCCGTCACCTTCAAGCCCCTCATTAAAACATTAAATTAATCCCTTGATTAGTTGGACAATAATTTAACATTCACAATCATCAAACCCCAAAACCTATCCTCTTTATATAAATATTCAATAAACTAACACAAATCCCGCTGTATAATTGTTGTTAATAAGACATAAGAATTGATGGTAAAATTTGGATGCTGTCGATAATTAACCGAAGTTTGAAACATAATAAAATTGAAAGACATGAGATTCAGCATAGGGTGTATAATGCTTGTATTATTTTTTGCAAGTTGTGTGTCCAACAATGAGAACAAAACGGACTCTTCGGATATCCGAATCGTTGATGGAAAAGAACACGTACTTACCAAAGCAGAAAAACTAGAAGACTATATCCTGGCATTGGATTCAAGCGATGTGAACAGCGTAAGCAAGGCCACTGCAAAATTCAAGGAACTTTTCGAAGATAAGGAGGATACCTTGATGAATGATCAAGGCGTTTCTATCATCTTGGACTACTTGGATAAAGTTTCCCTTTATGCCAATCGGAATGTATTTGATGATAAAACAAATTATGAATCCTTAGTGGGAATTGAATTTGATGGAGGAAAGAAATCCGTTCCATCTGAATTGGAATCTGTTTATAAAGCCATCAATAGCAACGGCTTCCGCGTAAGGCAATCCGAAGGGATGTTCAGCCTTCAACAAAACCCTTTCTATCTTCAGGAACAGTTTTACCCTTATATTTCTTCCAACTTCGAAATCTACCTTCAGCAATTAGGAAAAGAGAACATGGAGGGGTATGCGGAAGATGCGGCCATCGCCATTCCCTACCAATCTTTGGTGCAAAGGGTGATCTGGTGGGAAGATTTCTCAAAAGCAACGCAAAACACCGTTGTAGGCGAAGAGGCAAAAGAGCAATACAATAGGTATTTCACTACCCTGACCATTGGTATGGACAACACCCCGGCCATTGAAAGTGAACAGATAGCCGCTTATTTTCAAGATGCCTATAACTACCTGGAAGATTTTGCACCGCAATCGCAGACCTATCAGCGCCTAAAAAATTATATCGCGTTATTGGAATCCGAAAAGATTGATTCAGCAAAAGCATTGGTACCCGGAATCCTGAACGAACAATAATTAGCTATTTCCCAGTCCATGGCTAGATCCCTTGCCCGCCCTCCTAAAACTGTCGATTTGCATGCTGAAGCTTTTATCGGCGATTTAGATAGTTACGAGATCGATGAGCTATTGGCGGAAAGCCTGGATCATTTGAGAGAAATGTTGGATGCCGCCATCTATTGGGGTTATCCCGAGATCAAATTTATCCACGGAAAAGGTAAGGGAATATTAAAAAAGTTGGTTTATGAAGAATTGCAGTACTATAAAAGTACCGGTTCCATTAGCCATTACCACCCCTCCTATCAAAACGAAGATATTGTTGTCGTACAGATCGGTGTTTAAGAAAATAGATCCCTTAATTTAACTGTTATAAACTCCCTATAACATCTTAACGCGATACACCTGGAAAGGATACTCAACCCTATCCTCACCATTATTCCAGTTTTGAAGCAACTGCATCTGCGCAGAGGAGAAATAAAGATATCCATCTGATCCTACACCTAATGAATCCGGCCAGATCAATCTACTATCCTGAACAACCATTTCTAAACTTCCTTCCGGAGTCAATCTTCTGATCGAGTAATCCAAAGAAGTCGTCAGATAAATATTTCCTTCCTTATCAGCTACCAAACCATGGGTAATACCAACTTCCCCCATATCTTCTATTTTACTGATCAGTTCTTTATCTGATAATTCCCTATCCACCAAATATTGTGTTTCTATTCGATAGAGATGATGTGCATTGATAGGTTTAAAATAGAACCATTTATTATCCTTTGTCAATGCAATCCCATTCACATTCGATTTGAAAGGATTGCCCTTCGCATCCCGCATTTCCTTGCCCTGATAAGAAAGAACAACCTTCGGATCTGCCTTCGTAAATCGGCTGTTTTTGAGCACGGTCCTTGTCTTGCCTGTTTTTAAGTCCAACACTACAATTCCCGCTTGACCCGGATCTGAAAAGTAAGCCATGTGCTTTTCTGTATCCACCCGAACATCATTCAAAGCAGACTTTTCCTTGTCCAGATCTTCAAATACATATTTAGAAACCGAATTCTGATCAGCAAGGTCGATTCCATAAAGGGTGAATTTCCCACCATCTTTTTCATCTGAACTTCCTTTTCCAAAAATGGAGCTGTTGGAGGCAGGTTTTGAGTCCAGGACCCATAGCACATCTTTTGTATCTACATAAATATCCTGAACATTGATAAAATCAGTTTGTTTCAGGATAGGATCCTCGCCATTTTTAGCCGAAGGAAAAGCAGTACGCTTACCATTTACGATTTCGGCCAAACCCATGGTATAGGGCTCTCTTTTTGGGAAGGAAACAAACACCCGATTATCCGAGCTCACGGAAACACCTATAGGCTGTGATTTATCAAAGGATGAAACCACTTCTAATCTGGGATCTTTTAGATTATTTAAGTCTTTATTCTGGGCAGAGAGAGGATTGTTCATGGCAAAGTAAATTAACATACTCGATGCAAAATATTTGGGAATTTTGAGATAGTCCATCTGAAATTATTATTGAAGATTATAAAAGATTTTGTATAATAGAACAAAAACCAGGCGTATTTGTTCAAAAAAAACTGCCTTTATTGGAATTATAAAGGCAGTTTTTCTGAAATATATATTGATTATTTAGCAGGGGTAATCGTGATTTTGCGGAACTCTATTGGTCCATGATCACCTTGGATATAAATCGGTCCAGGTTCGCCTTCCTTGCTATCCAACGCACCACCCGTAATTCCAGGAATTTCCTGATTACTGATCACCGTTTTTCCATTCGCTACGATGGTCACCAATCTTCCAACCAAGGTAATTTCCATATTCTGCCATTCATTGGGTCCCAATGCCACCATCTCATTTGGCGCTAAGAAACCATAAACACCTGCAAAAAACAAGGCTCCAGGATGTCTATCTTTAGGAGAGTCCTCGATCTGAACCTCGTAACGACCTCTTAAGTATAAGCCTGAATTACTGCCTTCAGGATACCGAAACTCCACATCGATCTTGAAATCTTCATATTTCTGCTCGGTGATCAGGTTGGCACCAGCTGCTTCATTGGTCAGGATACCATCCTTTACTACCCATTTATTGTTCTCATTCGATGGTTTCCAATTCGTCAGATCCTTTCCATTGAACAGTTCCACTGGAGTTCCCCAAGTAGGTGCATTCGTACGTACAAGATAAGGCGCTTTAACACCTGTAAAGCTATACTTTTCGCCTTTGTTCGAGGTAATCGTACCTTTCAGTTCGCCAGCGGCCAATTCTCCTTCAATAACGAAATCACCTTCACCACCTTCCCATTGTGGAGGAATGGCAAAGGAGAACTTTCCATTGGCCAATTTTATATGTGAGATTGGACGGCTACTGCCACTATCCCCTACCCAGTATCCTACCAAGGTAGAGAAACCGGATAATTTGATTTCAATCCAGGAAGGAACTTGATTTCCACCTTTATCAACGGTCAAATCCCATCTTCCCAACAGGTCTTTGGATTCTTCTGGAATGGTTTGTGAGGCTGGATTATGCACTTCTTCTTCTTTTTTCTCTTGCGCACCAGAATTACATGATGTTAATGTCATTCCTAACATCCCTGTAAATGCTAGTCCATAAGCTAATTGTTTGATCATCTCTTATTTATTGTTTTATTTTATACGATATAATATTGTTCCCAACCTTTTTTAGGTGGTGGCCCCATCAGGAGCGCATTCGCAAATTTATCATTCACAATCTCTTTTTTCTCCCGATCGAATTTAAAGGTCGTGTTTAATCTTTGTGCTATTACACCCAAGCAAAACACTTGGCTTAAAGGTCCAGCAATTTCAAAAGGCGAACGCGTTTTTTCCTGCCCCATACAGGCTTTCAGGAAATTCGCAAAATGGTTGGAAGGGGATTTCGCTACTTCCGGTAATTTTGATGCCATATCTTGTGCCTTTTCCTCCGGAATGATACTCAATGTACTTCCATGTGACCCTCCTTTGAACGTTAAATCCTTGGAATATATTATTTTACCAGGATTCAATTTGGCAGGTTCCATTTTTCCGGTACTTGGTGGCGGAATATTGGGATCCAGACCAGAAACGCCATACCCATTGGGAATAGGCGGCAGGTTATCCAGACCATCATACCACATGATATCCAAAGCAGGCATGCGCTTCCGTTTCGGGAAACTGAATTTTAAGGTTGAAGACATCGGAAAAAAGAAAGAATTATGACCATCCAATTTTATGGCCGAAACTTCCGATGGTAAGCCCAGATCCAAAAACTCATGGGCGGTATCCAAAATATGGGCTCCCCAGTCACCTAAGGCTCCCATTCCAAAATCAAACCAGCATCGCCACTGGCCATTGATAAAATCCTTGTTGTAATTATGTCCTAAAGTCTGCATCTGCCACAGATCCCAATCCAATGTACTTGGAATTGGTTCTGCGGTGGGAAAATTCTTCATGTTCACATCCCAGCCATGCCAACGCCTAGGCATGTTCATATGCCCTACAATCTGTGTCACATCCTTAATGATGCCTGCATCCTTCCAAGCTTTGAATTGGAAATAATTGGCTTCTGAATGTCCCTGGTTACCCATCTGGGTCGCCAATTTAGGGTTTTTCTTTGCTTTGGCCATCATCAGCTCCACTTCCTGGAACGTCCTTGCCATAGGTTTTTCTACATATACATGCTTACCCAGATCCAGGGCCATCATGGTAATCGGGAAATGCGAAAAGTCGGGCACTCCAACGGATACCGCATCGATCTGACTCCCTATCTTATCAAACATCACGCGGAAATCCTGAAAGCGAGGAACCTCCGGAAATTTCTCCAGAATTGCCTGGGTATGCTTTGCACCCATATCGGTATCACAAAGCGCCACAATATTACAGAGCCCGGTCTTGTGGAATTCCAAAAGAATCTCCGCAGCCCTGTTTCCAATCCCTACAGCCGCTAAATTAACGCGCTCATTAGGTTTGGCCATTAAGATATTGCCGATGCCACTATGGGCCAATGTTACTGCTCCCCCAGCAATTACCGACTTCTTAATAAAACTTCTTCGGGAAAAATGATGGTTCATCATTTGAACGTCTAGGTTTATGTTAATTTTATGATTATATCTTAAAATTAAAAAAAAATCCTAATTTCGGTATCATTTGTTGACATAATCATAAACCTGTTACACATATTCTCATGTTAAATCTAAAAAGACCTCGTAGCTTATTTTTTAGCTCCTGTTTAATTCTTGGATTATCTTCGTTAGGCATTTCCTGCAGTACGACTAAATCTTCAAGTGGCAGCGGCAATTGGAAAGACCTGTTTAATGGCAAAGACCTTAGTGGCTGGAAAACAGCCGGTGGTAATGCCAAATATTTGGTAGAAGATAATAGTATCGTTGGGGTGATGACCAAGAAAACACCTAATTCTTTTTTGGTTACCGATAGGGAATATGGCGATTTTATCCTGGAGTTGGATGTTAAATTGGAAGGGAATAGTACCAATTCGGGCATTCAGACGCGGAGTCATATCGATCCTAAAGGAAATAATGGCAGAGGAAGGGTGTATGGTCGACAGGTGGAAATCGATCCTACGGAGCGTGCCTGGACCGGAGGTATTTATGATGAAGGTAGAAGGGAATGGTTATATCCATTGGATCTGAATCCAGTGGCACGGAATGCGTATAAAGCGGAGGAATTCAATCATGTGCGGATTGAAGCCATTGGGAATGAGACGAGGACTTGGATCAATGGAGTTCCGACATCGTATGTAGTGGATAGCTTGGATGCTACTGGATTTATTGCGCTGCAGGTACATAGCATCCCGGATAATTTGGATGGAAAGAAGGTTTATTTTAAGAATATAAAAATCCAGACGGAGAATCTGAAACCCAAGGCTTTTCCGAAGGAGGTTTATATCGTGAATACCAATGCCAATCAATTGAGTAGGGATGAGCAGGCGAATGGGTATAAGTTGTTGTTCAATGGAAAGGATCATGCGGGATGGATAAGTGCAAAAGGAAGTAAGTTTCCGGAGAAAGGCTGGAATATCAAGGATGGGATTATTTCTGTGCAGAAATCGGATGGTGGGGAATCAACGAATGGTGGGGATATTATTACGGAAAAGCAGTACAAGGCTTTTGATCTGTCCTTTGATTTTAAATTGACGCCGGGGGCGAATTCAGGGGTGAAGTATTTTGTGACCTTGAATGAGAAGACTGCTGGATCGAGTATTGGTCCGGAATATCAGATTTTGGATGATGCTTTGCATCCGGATGCAAAATTAGGGAAGAATGGGAATAGGACCTTGGCGTCGTTATATGATCTGATTACTTCGGATCGGAACCCAAGACCTCGTAAACCGATTGGGGTATGGAACAGGGGAAGGATCGTGGTGGAACCTAATAATAAGGTGACTTATTATTTGAATGGGTTTAAGATGTTGGAGTTTGTGAGGGGATCGGAAGAGTTCAGGAAATTGGTGGCCGGAAGTAAGTATAAGGATTGGGAGAGGTTTGGGGAAGCCGAGCAAGGACATATATTGCTGCAGGATCATGGAAATAATGTTTCTTTTAGAAGTATAAAAATCAAGGAGCTGAAGTAGCGTCATTGCTCCCTTCTTCCGCGTCATTGCGAGACCACCGTCATTGCGAGGAACGAAGCAATCCTCCGTCATTGCGAGGAACGAAGCAATCCTCCCATCAGTACAATAAAAGGCACGACGAAAGATTGCTTCGTCGTGCCTCCTCGCAATGACGCGATGGGCTCCTACCCCTCTTCCTCCACCTTTATCCCTATCACCGCTCTAATACCATCCACAGCAGCCTTAAATTTCTCCAATTCCGCTGTTTGCTGATTGATAAAACTATTATCCTCCAATCTTCCCACTACCTCATTCATCTCTTCTTCATTCTCATAAACCATCAGCCTAAACGGATTACTATAATCCTTGCTCCTCGATTTATAGATCTCCTCACAGATCCAAGTCTTGGTCTCATGAGCCTCATCCAACACATCCTCCCAAAAACCACGATCCCATTTGGAAGCCGATATAGCAGTCACCTCCTCCAAGGATGCTACCGCATGGATCAATTTATCCCTTAAATAATCCGCACTGATTTCATGGTACCGATGATGGATATCCGTCCAGGAATCAAGCTTTTCCTCCTTTATATCCTCCAACAACGTATCCAATTTCGAAACCGGCATCAACTGCGAACCAATATTCTCAAATTCCTCCCGCTTAACCTCCAGATCCGAAATCGAGGCACAGAAAGCTTCAAAATATTCCGGCTCAACCTGATCCAAGATCTGACAAACCGCATAATATCGAATCAACTTCCTGAACAGTTTATAAGACTCCCTTGGCTTCATCAAAACCACCTTCCGCTTCGAAAATTCCGCATTCTGCAGCGTGATCTCCACCTTAGAATCTCCTTCCCCTTCTAACCAAGATATCGCATCCGTAGAGTTAATCGAATGCCCTACGGCAATCTCGATCTCTTTTAGGGAAGTAAAAAGCTCATTCACCGTATCCGGTGCTAAAATATCATATTCAAAATACTGGTTCTTAAAACTCCGTTTATCCCTGCTGATGAACTTATTGGTATTCCGCATCAAGGCATACATGTTATACATGAACCAATAACCAGGAATAATTACCAACCGATCATTTGCCGTATCATTACTGATCAACGAAAAAGGGATTTTGATATCCAGTTCATGCAAGAAATCACCCTTTACAATTAAAGTATAGGATGCAAACCTGGAGTTATGCTTCAGACTGACACATAGCCCTGGCCAGAATCCCCTACCTGCAATGATCTCTCCATCTGCACCACGTGAATTATGGTTGGAACCAACCGTAGCTCCAGCAGCCATATTGCTCTGTCCTTTGATCAATGCCGCACACAGAAACGAATTGTTATGATGCTGCTCATGCGCCGGAAAGATCAAGGAATTCAATACCTCACAACATGATATGGTCGAATTATCTCCCAAAAAGGAGTTGATCAAACGCGCGCCATATTTCAGCTGCGAATAGGAAGATAAAATAAACCTCACCGCTTTAACACCGTAAAATACCCGACATCCATAGCCGATGATCCCATTCACCAACTCACAGCCCTCACCGATCTGCGTATAGGCCTCAGCAGTAGAATTTACGGTTAGGTTCTTAAGCTTACTAATCCCCTTGATATAGGCATCAGATCCGATCTTCACATTTTTGATGGTATGCGAATTCTTGATGACCGTACGATCCCCAATTTCACTATAATATCCCCTAGTCGTGTCAAAACCGTTATTCGTGATATCCCAAAAACGCTGCTGCAATATCTTATCCTGCCTGTTCCTGGTCCAAAGGTAAACATCCGCCGCCTGCATGCCATCAAATGGCAATACCGATCGGCCACCATTCTCATTGCACAGTTCCAGGTAGATCCGGCTGTAATCCTGATCCCCATCCTTCAAGATCCCATTTCCGAACTTGGCGTTGGAACTGGTCTCCATTTCATTCACATTCAACAGGATCACTTCATTGCCCACGATATAATGCGCAATATACCGCACCTGATGTAGGGCAACACAGTCACCGATATCACAACTGATCACTTGGGAATTATAGATCCCAACAGCTAAACGGATATCCCTGTATTCCAGATAAACCTCCTCCATATCACCGATACGGACCAAACCATAGAATTTGGATCTCTTGATTTGGTAGGGAAGAAACTTATCCGTCACCAGTACATCGTTCCAATTGGTAGATTCATTACTGTTTGACTCCAAAATCTCGATCTCTACTGCCGTAAGATTACGATATTTTTTTTCGTTTTTCTGTTGTTGTAATCGTAGGTAATATTCATCTTTCCCTTCCGGCAGATAAGCTTCGGGGATAAAGTCGTATCCAATACGGCTTAATGGAATTTTATTGATATACCCCATAAACCTCCTATTCTACTGTAACCGACTTCGCTAGATTTCTTGGTTTATCAACATCTAAACCACGATAAACACCGATATAATAAGAAAGCAACTGCAAAGGAACCACGGTCAACAATGGTGCGATCACCTCATCCACTACAGGAACGAACATTACATCATCCGAGATGCTTGGGGTAATTTCATCACCTTCTGAAACAACGGAAATAACCTTTCCCTTACGCGCTTTGATCTCCTGGATATTGCTGACGATTTTCTCATGATAAGCATCCTTACTTGCAATAAACACCACTGGAAGTTGATCATCGACCAATGCGATTGGTCCATGTTTCATTTCCGCAGCTGGGTATCCTTCTGCATGGATGTAAGAAATTTCCTTCAATTTTAATGCACCTTCTAAAGCAGTAGGGAAATTATAGCCTCTACCCAAATAAAGCACATCATGCGCATCTTTATATTTATAAGCGATCGCTTTGATATTATCCACTTCATTGTCCAATACCCATTGCACTTTCTCGGGAATATTGTTCAATTCCTGCGATAGTTCGGTAAAGCGTTCTGCAGATATCGTACCTTTATCTTTAGCAACTTTTAATGCCAATAGCATCAATACAGCCAATTGCGCCGAATATGCTTTGGTACTCGCCACACCGATCTCCGGGCCAGCATGGGTATAACAACCTGCATGGGAAATCCGTGCAATGGAAGAACCTACCACATTCACAATACCAAAAATGGTCGCTCCCTGCTCTTTCGCACGTTCTAACGCCACCAAGGTATCAGCGGTCTCCCCACTTTGGGATATTGCAATGATTACATCGTCCGAGTTGACGATCGGATTTCTATAACGGAATTCGGATGCATATTCCACTTCCACATTGATACGGCACAGCTCTTCGATCACATATTCAGCAACCAGACCTGCATGCCAGCTTGTACCACAAGCAACAATAATGATCCTACGTGCCGCCATTAATTTATCTTTGATCGCATCGATACCACTCAGGATAATACGGTCCTCGTTCAATACCAAACGTCCTCTTAGCGAATCCGCAATGGTGATAGGTTGTTCGAAGATTTCCTTCAACATGAAATGGTCAAAACCACCCTTTTCGATCGCTGCCAATTCAAGGTCTAATTTCTGAACAAAAGGTGTGATGATCTCGTTACCGAGATTCTTCAGAATCAATTCGTCAGGCTTTACAATCGCCAATTCATAATCATTGATATAGACTACTTCCTTGGTATAAGCCAACATCGGCGAAGCATCAGAACCCAAGAAATGCTCATTTTGACCAATTCCGATCACCAATGGACTTCCCTTTCTCGCTGCAATGATCGTATCAGGTTGATCCGCTGCAATCAAAAGGATCACATAAGCTCCTGTAACGCGCTTTAAGGCTATACGGATAGCCTCTTCCAAGCTACAATTATTGTTTTCTTTAATGTCTTCAATAAAATTCAATAACACCTCCGAATCCGTATCCGAATGGAACTCATAGCCGTCTTTCAGCAATTCGTTCTTGATCTGGGCATAATTCTCAATGATACCATTGTGGATCATGGCCAATTTTCCAGACTTGGAATAATGGGGATGTGCGTTTCGGTCTGAAGGCTCGCCGTGGGTTGCCCAACGGGTATGACCAATTCCAGTGGTGCCAGCCGTGGATTGATCGCCTACAAATTCTTCCAAAGCTGCAACTTTACCAGCCTTTTTATACACCTGCAATTTATCGCCTTGTTGAAGTGCAACACCTGCACTATCATAACCACGATATTCTAATTTCTTTAAGCCATCAATCACGATTGGATAGGCTTGTCGCGTTCCGGTATAACCGACGATTCCACACATATTTGATTATTTTAATTTAAGTTTCGTGTTAAATACGCGCCAAATATAATTATTTTCTGCGCAATCGATTGCACATTTGCCAAAAACAAAAACCGAACTAGGTTCGGTTTTCTGGAATAATATTTTATTTGTCGAGTTCAAATTTATAACCCACTCCTTTAACAGTGGTTACATAGGTATCGCCTATTTTTTCTCGGAGCTTTCGGATATGTACATCGATGGTTCGATTTGTAACAACGACTGAATCCTCCCAGATGGCTTTTAATATCTGCTCTCTCGAAAAAACCTTGTTCGGTTTCGATGCCAACAGGTACAACAATTCAAATTCTTTCTTCGCCAATACAAACTTTTCTTCGCCGCGATAAACCAAGAAGGAATCCCTATCAATAACCAGATCGGAAATCTCTAACTTATCCGTAGTAGAATCATCAATGTTATCCGCAGCATTTCTACGTAAGATCGCATTGATACGGCTCATCAAAGCACGTGGTTTAATCGGCTTGGCAATATAATCATCCGCCCCTACATGAAATCCCGCAATTTCCGAATACTCCTCGCTCCTAGCTGTCAAGAATACCATAAAGGTCTGCTTGAACTCTGGAAGAGCCCTTAATAAACGGCATGTTTCGATACCATCCATCTCAGGCATCATCACATCTAAAATAATTAAATCGGGGTTGGATTCTTTGGCTACTTTTAAAGCCACTTTTCCATTTGGTGCGGTAAATACCTGGTAACCTTCTTTTGTTAAATTATAGGAAATTAATTCAACTATATCTGCCTCATCATCAACAACCAGTATCCTTTGCTTATTAGCCATATTCTGAATATTTTTTGCTAAGATATGTACTTAATCATAAAATAAAGTTAACCAAATATTACCAAATTGTTAAGTGGTTAAAAATACTTAACAATGGCTTTTTCTTAATTTAAATATTTAGTTAAGAAATCTTCCAATGATTTGCCTCTTAAATTCTTGGCTATGATCTTTCCTTCGGTATCCAAAATATACGATGCGGGTATCCCTTTGATGGAATAATCGATAATTAATGGCGAACTCCAAGCCTTCAGATCGGAGATATTTGTCCAGGTTAATTTGTCATCCGAAATAGCGCGCATCCATGATCCCGGGTTATCATCCAAGGAAACCCCAAGGATAGTAAAATTCTTATCCTTTAATTTTGCATAAAGGTTCACTAGGTTAGGGTTTTCTTCCCGGCATGGCATACACCAAGATGCCCAAAAATCCACAAGAACAACTTTTCCTTTATAATCAGACAGCTTCACTGTTTTATTATCAGGTGTATACCCCGTGATTTCAGGTGCTTTTTGCCCAACCGCCAATTTCCTCAACTTATCCACCTCGGCACGGAATTCATTCACATACCTGTTCTCCACAAACAGATCCGTGATCTGGTCGGTATAGGTGATCAATTCACTTTCCGACATTTCAGGATCTAATGTGGTCATGGCATAGAAACCGGCCAGATCCTTGTTCTTATTCGCGTAGTCGACCGCCTTAGCCGTATAGTCCTTGAAATAAGGCTCAAATTTCATCAGCATTTCAGCACGGAGATTCTGTACTTCATTACTTCCCATTTCGGCAGTAGCCTTGGTGAAAACTTGCTGCAGCGAGTCCCGCACAAAATCGATCCTCGATTTCAATGGCGCGAATTCCTTTAATTTCTGGGTAAGTTCCGATCCTTGAACGTCATAGGTCTCCGGTTGTTGCAGATCTACCACAAACTTCAGTTCCTTCCCTGGTTCCAGGATAATGGGATACCTATTGTTCCCTACCTGCAAGGTCAATAAGCGTTCCTGCGTGGCTGGTCTTTCGAATTTGAATCGATTTCCATCAGCGATAAAGGTGGAATCCAATTTCCGGTCGCCCTCAAAGAAGTTCACTACTTTTACATTACCCGGATTATTGATCTCTCCGGTTACCAGAATGGTATCTTTATTGGAACATGCGGAAAGCCCCAACAGCAAGCTGCTGAATACTCCCACATGTTTTACTAATTTATTCATCTTGTTTATTTTACGAATTCCCTTGCTTTTGCAATGGCTTTTTCCAATCCTTTGGCATCTTTACCTCCGGCAGTGGCAAAGAATGGCTGACCACCACCTCCACCTTGGATCTCTTTCGCTAACTCGCGAACGATATTTCCGGCATGGTATCCCTTTTCTTTGGCCAAACCATCAGAGATCATCACTGTTAAGCTTGGTTTTCCATCAAAATCAGCACCCAATACCAGGAAGAGGTTATCAACAGCACCTTTTAAGGTGTATGCCAATGTTTTTACCGCATCGGCATTCGGCAATTCCACTACGGTAGCCAAATAATTCACCCCATCAATCTGCTCTAATTTCGATTTCAGGTCATTCATCAATCCTTGGGATTTCTCCTTGATGTAATTTTCGATCTCTTTCTTCAAGGAATGATTTTCATCGATCACTTTGCTTAAAGCCGAAACAAAATCTTTTGGATTGTTCAATAATTCCTTGAAATTACCCATCAATTCAAAATATTCACGGATTACCTGAGCCGCTTTGGTACCGGTAATAGCCTCGATCCGTCTTACCCCTGCTGCAACAGCCGATTCCGACATGATCTTGAAGAAACCGATCTCACCCGTTCCTTTTACATGCGTACCACCACAAAGTTCTTTGGAATATGCATCATCAAACGTAATCACACGTACATGATCACCATATTTCTCACCGAACAATGCAGTAACTCCCGATTCGATCGCCTTTTGATACGGCACATTGCGTTCCTCTTTCAACAGAATATTCTCCCTGATCTTCGCATTGACGATATCTTCGATCTGCTTGATCTCCTCATAGCTTAATTTGGAGAAATGGGAAAAGTCAAAACGCAGCACATCCGGGGATACCAACGATCCCTTTTGGTTGACATGCTCGCCCAATACCTGCTTCAGTGCCGCATGCATCAAGTGGGTTGCCGAGTGATTCGCTTCCGTATCTTTCCTTTTTGCCACATTCACAACAGCTTCAAAAGTACCTTCCAAACTGGTCGGCAATTGATCCGTATAATGAATGAACAAGCCATTCTCTTTTTTCGTATCCACGATTGCTATCTTCTCGTTGGATTCAAGCGAGCGTAAATAACCTGTATCGCCTACCTGACCACCACCTTCTGCATAAAAAGGCGTTTCGGCAAGCACTAATTGATATTGTTCTTTGCCTTTGGCAGATACTTTACGGTATTTCAGGATCTCTGTTTGGCTTGTCAATTGATCATAGCCCACAAATTCACTTTCCTGATCTTCATTTACCAGTACCCAGTCGCCCGTATCGATGGCCGTAGCCGCACGAGAGCGTTCTTTTTGGGCTGTCAAAGCCTTTTGGAAACCGTCCATATCTACCGAAAGCCCTTTTTCTCTTGCCAATAGCTCGGTCAAGTCGATAGGAAATCCGAAGGTATCAAACAGCTCGAAAGCAAAGTTGCCATCAATATTTTTATTGGTTTCGATATAATTTTCAAATCGTTGTATACCTGCGGTCAAGGTACGCAAGAAAGATACTTCTTCTTCCAATACGACTTTTTCAACGAAATCCTGCTGTTGGTATAGTTCATCAAACACGCCTTTGAACTGCTCCGCCAAAACGGGCATCAACTCATGGATAAATGGTGTTTTGAAATTCAGGAAGGTATAGGCATAGCGAATGGCTCTTCTCAATATCCTACGGATTACATAACCTGCCTTATTGTTGGATGGCAATTGTCCATCTGCAATGGCAAAGCTCACCGCACGGATATGGTCGGATAATACACGCATCGCGATATCCGTTTTTTCATCTGCGCCATAAACAATCCCGGATTTCTCCGCGATAAACTGGATCAATGGTTGGAAAACATCGGTATCATAGTTGGAAGATTTTCCTTGGATACAACGAACCAAGCGTTCAAAACCCATCCCCGTATCCACGTGTTTCGCTGGCAATTGCACCAACGAACCATCTTTCAGCCTGTTGAACTGCATGAATACCAAGTTCCAGATTTCGATCACCTGCGGATCATCCGCATTCACCAATTGCTGGCCAGCAACAACTGCGCGTTCCGAATCCGGACGCATATCGTAATGGATCTCGGAACATGGACCACATGGCCCCATGTCGCCCATCTCCCAGAAATTATCTTTTTTGTTCCCAAGAAGGATGCGATCTTCTGCAATCAGTTCCTTCCAGAAATCATATGCCTCCATATCCCGCTCCAAACCATCAGCAGCATCGCCCTCAAAAATCGTCACATATAAACGGTCCTTATCCAGTTTGAATACTTCGGTCAAGAGTTCCCAAGCCCAAGCAATCGCCTCTTTCTTGAAGTAATCGCCAAAGGACCAATTCCCTAGCATTTCAAACAAGGTATGGTGGTAGGTATCTATCCCCACCTCTTCCAAATCGTTATGCTTTCCAGATACACGAAGACAACGCTGCGTATCGGCCACACGTGGGTATTTAATGGCGGCCTCCCCTAAGAACAAATCCTTGAACTGGTTCATGCCCGCGTTCGTGAACATTAAGGTGGGGTCGTTTTTTACCACTACTGGTGCCGATGGAACAATCTGATGTCCTTTACTCTTGAAATAATCTAAAAAAGCCTGACGAATTTCTCTACTTGTCATTGGTGATGATATATGAATTTTAACGCAAAACTACTAAAAATAGGGATAATTTTAGTAAATTTAAACACTGAAAAACATAGACTCGAAATACATGAAGATGACCATTATCGTTCCAACGGACTTCTCCAGCAATGCAAAATACGCTGCAGAATACGCTTGTGAACTGGCGGAATCCAAAGATTACGGCATACACTTATTACATAGCTACACCACTTCTTCGGTATTGGATGAAGGAGCGGAAGAACCGAATGATCCGACGCTCAAAGCAGATGAATCTATCCAGGAATTGAAGGATGAATTACTGCAGCAATACCCTGGTCTTTCCATTACTTTTGAATGCTCCCGCAGCCTGATCATCGATAAGCTGACCGAATTATCCAGCAACAACGACTATGGCATGATCATCATGGGTGCATCCGGCGAAAGCCAGCATAAACCGATCTACTATGGAAGTACCACCCTTGCGGTGGCTGCCAAATCTGAAATCCCGGTTTTGGTTATCCCTAATAAACCTACCCAACTGGACAATACACATGTGGCTTTGCTGACCAATTTCAAACCTGAGGAATTGGACACTTTAAAAGCCTACATGAAATGGATTGCCAATGTGGATGAACTGACCTTGATCCATGTATTCAAGGATAGCCACAAGAAACAGAATGTGGATGATACCTTGAATTCTTGGGCGTTCAACATCCGTGAAATGGTGGGTATTGGTCAAGTGAACAGTATTTCTGAACAGGTTCATAGCGATGATGAATCCTTGGATACCGTGCCAGAAGTGGTGAACAACCTCATCGACCAGGTCAACCCAAGCATCATCCTGGTTACTCCAAGCCGAAAAACATTCTTTGAACGTTTGTTCAAGTCTTCGGTTTCCAAGGCCATCGCACTGGAATTGAACAAACCTGCATTTTTTGAAAAAGTTTAAAACATTATAAACAATAGCTCATGGGCAAATTACTAATACCTATTGATTTCTCTGAATATTCCAATACAGCGTTGAACTACGCTTGCGAATTGGCCAAGGATGCTGGACATAGCATCGACCTTGTTCACGTTTTCTCGCAGCATTCCAACAGCTACGTCAATGTGACCGGAGAGTCTCCTCTAATTGACCCTCGTGTTCCGGAGGCCAAACAAAACATGGAAAACCTGCTGAATGAATACCGGACTAAATTCCTTGGGCTTAGCATCGAAGGATTGTTTAAAGAAGGGAATCTTTACGATGAGATCAAAGCGGTAACCAATGCTACGGCTTATGAAGCAGTGGTTATGGGTACACAAGGTTCTTCTGGATTAGAAGCTGTTTTTATCGGAAGTAATACCTACGATACGATCATGAATACCACAACACCAGTTTTGGCCATTCCTGATTCTGCAAAAACCTATAAGAAAAACAAGATCGCCTTGCTTTGTAATTTCAAAGAGGCAGAGTTAACAGCTTTAGCGCAGGCAATCCCTTTGTTCAAGGTGGATTATCAATTGATCTTGATCCATGTGAATGCTTCCGATAGAGCCATCAAGGATATCGACGCTGATTTCAAAAACTGGATCAACCGTATCGAATCGGAACTGCACATCCATGATATTTCCTACATCATCAAACCCCAGACTTTATTCATGGGTAAGAAGGAAAGTGTTGCACAGGGCATCACATCCGTCCTAATCGATGAGCAAGTGGATATTTTATTGCTTACAAAAAGTAAAAAGAGTGTTTTCCGGCAGTGGACGGAGGGTAATGTCATTAAGAAACTGGCATTTAACATCCAAATCCCTACTTTCTTCGCTAGAGTTCTTATAGCAAAATAACTACAAAAATTTTCTCGAGTAAATAATTGTTGCCAGGATACAAACATTTTGGCAACAATTTTGTCATGTATGGCAAAATGCATAAAACATATATGAAAACACTTTACTTTAAAAAAGCTAGCATGCTTGCAGTAGCGGGTCTACTAGCAACTACAGCATTCGCTCAAAACACCACTACGGTAGATGGAACGACGATCTTAGGTCCTTCAACAGAATACAGAACCTGGTCTATCGGAATCAATGCTGGTGTATTGAACCAATCTAACATCTTCGGATTCAATAGAGATGGTTTCGATAAATTGAAGCACAATGTTGGATACAGCGCATACATCAAAAAACAAATCTCTCCATCTTTCGGATTGAAAGCACAATACCTTGGTGGTAAAGTAGCTGGTGTAAATGAAAATGCAACAGGTACGATGGTTTCTGAATTTGAAACTAAACTTCCTTGGTCTGTTGCGCTATCTGGTGAATTCACTGCAGCGAATACGAACTGGAGATTCTTCAACAGCATCATCAAGCCTTATATGGCAGTTGGTTTAGGTGCGATGAACTTCGAAACAACCACAACAACAGCTGATGGAACTGCTGCAACTGCAGATTCTCAAACTAAACTTTACGTACCTGTTGATGCTGGTTTCAAATTCGCAGTAGCTAAAGGAATCAATATCGATTTAGGATACCAATTGAACTGGGCTAACCAAGATTTCGATGGTAAAGCTGGTGGTCAATACAAAAACGATCTATTCTCTTATGCTCACGCAGGTTTAGAGATCGCTTTGGGTGATGGTAGCAAACCTTACTTAGGAAACAGCAACCCAGTAGCAACAATCAAAGCTAACTATGACGAATTGAAAGCAGAACGTGATGCATTGATGGCTGCTAACGAACAATTGAAATCTGAAATCTCTATGATCAATAACGATTTGAAAGATGATGATGGTGATGGTGTTGCAAATAAATTCGACAAATGTCCGAACACACCTGCTGGAACTAAAGTAGATGGTTCAGGATGTCCACTTCCAGAAATGAAAAACGAAACTAAAGTAGTAGAGAAAATCGTTGTTACGGAAGAAGATAGAAAAGTAGTAGATGAGGCGATCAAAAACCTAGAATTTGATTTAGGTAAAGCGACTATCCGCCCTACTTCTTACTCTTCTTTGAACAGAGTTGCTGCTTTATTGATCGAGAAAAACTTCAGCTTGAAACTTGCTGGTCACACAGACAACACAGGTTCTATGCAAACAAACTTACGTTTGTCTAAAGAGCGTGCTGAATCAGTAAAAGCGTATTTAGTTTCTAAAGGTGCTAACGCTTCCCGCATCGAAGCTACAGGTTATGGTCCTAACCAACCTATCGCTACCAATGCTACTGCAGAAGGTCGTCAACAAAACAGACGTGTAGAATTTACTTTATACTAGTAGATACTATTAAAATAAATTAGGAAGAGGCCGTATCAAATGTTTGATACGGCCTCTTGCTTTTTACTAATTTGGCTCGAAGTTTAAGTGAGGTGTAAGTGACATGTAAGTGAGTTGTAAGTGACTTTTAGCACTTACAACTCACTTACATGTCACTTATAATGTGCATGCACCAAGAACAAAAAAGGCTGTATCCCTTTTTCGGATACAGCCCATTTTATGTTAATTTATATTTTTTTTTAGATTTGCTCCTTTAGCTTACTCTTGAGAACCTATCTTCCCTTGAGCCTCCCGCTCCTTACGTAGTTTACTGTGTCTATATCCGTACAAGAAATAGATTGCTACACCAATAGCCATCCAAATTCCTAAACGCTCCCAGCTCACCAACGGAAGGGATGCCATCATCGCGATACACACCAAAATTCCTAAAATTGGAACCAATGGAACCAATGGCGTTTTGAAAGGTCTTTCGATATTGGGATTGGTCTTGCGTAATACCAAAACACCTATACATACCAAGGTAAAGGCAAATAAAGTACCAATACTTACCATATGTCCCAAATCAGATACCGGAACAAATCCTGCGAAAATACTGACAAAAACCATGAAGATCAGATTGGTTTTCCAAGGCGTTTGACGTTTGGAAAGATCTGAGAAGATCTTTGGCAACAAGCCATCCTTACTCATGGAATAGAACACGCGGCTCTGACCCAATAACATCACCAGGATAACGGAAGTATAACCAGCAATAATCGTAACAATCATCGCAGTATTCAAGAAATGATAACCGGTTTTTTCAAAAGCCGTGGCAACTGGTTTCGCATCACCAGAGAAAGCGGTATAAGGCGCTAACCCCGTCATCACATAAGAGAACAACACGTAAAGAATGGTACAGATGACCAAGGAACCAATAATACCGATCGGCATGCCTTTCTTCGGGTTCTTCGCTTCCTGAGCAGCAGTACTTACCGCATCAAAACCGATAAAGGCAAAGAAAACCACTGCTGATGCACGTAGGATTCCGGAGATCCCGTAATGTCCAAAATAACCACTGGAAAAGAATTCTCCCCAGCTCATCTTACCTTGTTTCACCAGCTCCTCTCCTTCGTTTGTTGGGATAAATGGCGTATGGTTAGCAGGGTTGATGAACTGCCATCCTAAAACGATGAACAAGATCACCACATTAACTTTCAGGATAACCAGGATATTATTAACAACAGAAGACTCCTGCGTTCCCCGCATTAACAGAAGTGATAATAAACAAACAATAATGATCGCAGGAAGATTGATCATCCCGCCCTCCCAAGGACCAGCCAACAGCTGCTGAGGAAGATGGATTCCCATGATCTGCATGAGCTCATTGAAATACTGAGACCAACTGACCGCAACGGTGGCACCTGCTAAGGCATATTCCAGCACCAGATCCCAACCGATGATCCAGGCCATGAATTCACCCATCGTTGCATAGGAATACGTATAGGCACTACCAGCTACCGGGATCATGGATGCAAATTCAGCATAACATAAACCCGCGAACGCACAACCCACTGCTGCCACAATAAAAGAAAGCATAACAGCAGGTCCGGCATGATCTGCTGCAGCAATTCCTGTTAACGAAAAAAGACCGGCTCCAATGATAGCACCGATCCCTAATGCAATTAGTCCTGAACTGGATAAGGTCCTCTTTAAGGTTCCTTCTCCACTTTGTTCTGCCTCTGAAACTAACTTTGCAATTGATTTTTTATACCACATAAATTAGATTAATAAGTAATTAACTCAAACCTACAAAAAAATTAAAAATATCAACAATTTTTTGACAATTTATCATTTTATGTACCCTATTTTTAGTATTGTTCCATAATCCTTGATTTAATTCGGACGATTATTTTTACTAAAAGCCCTTTTACAGAATCATATTTCTTGTTCAGGGATACTTTTTAGCGTTATGTTTGTTTAATAAAAAATCACTTACTTATTATTTTGCAGCTACATCCGCTTCTTTTCCAGCTACAAATTTATTGATTATCAAGCCCTTCATAAACATAAAGTATTGAACAATAGGAAAAACCAATATTTGTTCTTATCTTTGCACCGCCTTAGGCAATTGTGCCTATTGTATAATTTATTTCATGAACCCATTTTTAGAACTGGGAATCCGTCATGAGATTGTTTCTGCCATCACTGAGTTAGGTTTCGAAAAACCTTCTCCCATCCAGGAAAAAGCCATTCCTGTATTACTGACTGGTAACGACGATTTTGTCGGATTAGCCCAAACAGGTACAGGGAAGACTGCGGCATTTGGTCTTCCTCTTTTAGAACAACTAGACTTTTCATCGAAACAACCACAAGCATTGGTACTTTGTCCAACGCGCGAGCTGTGTTTGCAAATTGCAAGAGACCTAGAAAAATTTGCCAAACATTTAGACAATGTGCACGTGGTTGCCGTATATGGTGGTGCAAACATCAGCGATCAATTGAGACAGATCCGTCGCGGTGTTCAAATCGTTGTTGCTACCCCAGGTCGTATGCTTGATATCATCGGCCGTAATGCCATCGACTTCTCTAACGTACGTTATGTCGTATTAGATGAAGCTGATGAAATGTTGAACATGGGTTTCCAAGAGGACATCAACAATATCCTTTCCGAAACTCCTGACGACAAAAAAACCTGGTTGTTTTCAGCAACCATGCCTAAAGAAGTACGTCGTATTGCCCAAAACTACATGACTAACCCTTTTGAGTTAACTGTAGGTACAAAGAACACCGGTAATACGAACATCGAACACCATTACTACATGATCAAGGCGAAAGATAAATACGCTGCTTTCAAACGCATCGTAGATTTTTACCCAGAGATCTTCGGTATTGTGTTCTGTCGTACTAAAATTGAAACCCAAGAGATTGCGGAAGCTTTGATCAAAGATGGCTACAATGCCGATTCTTTACATGGTGACCTTTCTCAACAACAACGCGATAAAGTAATGAAACGCTATCGCGAACGCAACTTGCAATTATTGATTGCTACGGATGTTGCTGCTCGTGGTATCGACGTAAATGACGTAACACACGTTATCAACTATTCATTACCTGACGAAACAGAAAACTATACCCACCGTTCAGGCCGTACAGCTCGTGCCGGTAAAACGGGTATCTCTATTTCTTTGATCAATGTGAAAGAAATGAGCAAAATTCGTCATATCGAAAAGATCATTGGAAAAGAATTCATCCGCAAACAAGTTCCTCAAGGAACTGAGGTTTGTGAGAAACAGCTTTTCGCAATCATCGATAAAGTGCATAATGTAGAAGTACACGAAGATAGGATCAATACCTTCCTTCCTCAAATCTTAGAAAGTCTTCAAGACCTTTCCAAAGAAGAGATCGTAAAACGTTTTGCATCTTTAGAATTCAATAGATTCTTAAATTACTACGAAGACGCTCCTGATTTGAACATCGACGGTCGTGATAATGGTCGCGATAGAGATGGTAGAGAAGGAAGAGATAGAGATGGTCGTCGTCAAGCATCTAAAGGATTCACTCGTTTATTTATCAACTTAGGTTCGGTAGATGAATTCAGCAGAGGTGATATGTTATCCTTCATCTGTAACAAAAGTAAGATTTCTGGAAAATCAATCGGTAAGATCGATCTAAAAGGCGTATTTACTTTCTTCGAAGTACAGGATGTAGAGGTAGAACGCGTATTCCAAGGCTTCCAAGGTGTAGATTTCAACGGTAGAAACGTTCGTATCGAAGTTTCTGGCGAAGGTAGATCTTCAGACCGCGGAGGAAGAGGTGGTAGTCGTCGTTCAGGCGGAGACCGCGAAAGAGGTGGAAGCTACGGTTCACGCAATGGTGGTTCTGGTCGTAGAGACAGAAACTCCGGCGGTGGATTCCGCGACTTCTCTTCTGGCAAAGGCCGTAGAGAATCCAAAAGCAGATATTAATAGTTAATATTAAATATGCAAAGCCCGAAATATTAATTTCGGGCTTTTTTTATGATCTTTTTTTGATGCTGATTAGGAGATGGTTTTAAATCTTTTCTTTATTTCCCTACGCCTGGACCTTCTTAACCTGGAACGTTTGATAGGGTAATGTCTTTTATTGGTGATGTTGTTGAATACCAAAGCAACCAATAATAAAATCAATGCACCAGAAAAAACGGGAGTCAGGACATACCAATAGCCTAATGCACAGATCTTGGTCCCACCTGAGACGGCTATCAAAGCTGTTGCCCCGCCTGGAGGATGTAAACTCCGTGTAACCTGCATAGCCACTATGGAGCATGCTACGGCAAGTGGTGCTGTCAACCAAATAATATCCGGCATGATCCTCCCAATTGTTACACCCACCAAAGCAGATACTACATGCCCCCCTACCAGGTTTCTAGGCTGCGCCAAAGGACTTTGGATGGCTCCATAAACCAGCACTGCTGAAGCACCAAAGGAACCGATCAGAAAGATATTCTCCATCAAAGGTAGTTGATGGGATTGTATAAAAGCAATAATGCCGATACCAATAAAGGCACCGACAAAAGACCAAAAATGTTCCCTGAAATCGACTAAGGTCTCTCGGTACATCACATACCGATAAACCCTAAAATGTCTATGGACGGATTTCCGAAGCTTATTCACTTAGTTATGCTTTGTGTCTTTGACGTAGTGCTTCATAGATGACTACTCCTGCAGATACGGAAACATTGAGGGATTCAATCTCCCCGAACATCGGAATCTTTGCCAATTTATCAGAGATACGGATCAGGTCATCGGATACACCGACATCTTCCGCACCCATGATAATACAGGTAGGAACGGTATAATCAACCGAATAAATGGATTCTTCGGTCTTTTCGGTACTGACCACCAACTGTACACCAGACTCGATCAGGAATTTACCTGTTTTGGATAAGGAATCCTGGCGGCAGACCGGAATTTTATATAGCGCGCCTGCAGATGTTTTAATCGCATCCGGATTGATCTCTGCAGATCCTTTTTTAGGAACGATGATCGCATGCACACCAGCACATTCTGCTGTACGCGCAATAGCGCCCATATTACGCACATCGGTAACTCCATCCAACATGATGAACAAAGGTGTTTCACCCTTCTCATAGATCTCTGGAAGGATATCCTCCACGTTATGGTAAGTTATAGGGGAAATTACGGCAATAACTCCTTGGTGGTTCTTTTTGGTAATGCGGTTCAGCTTCTCGATAGGAACTTGTTGAAATGAAAGTTCGTATTCCTTGACCATTGCCTTGAATTCAGCAAATAATGGCCCTGAAAGACCACGTTGAACAAAAAGAGATTCAATCTCTTTTCCACTGTCAATGGCTTCCATAACTGCACGGATACCAAATACCATTTGATTAGTCTCTCTCTTTTCTCTTCCTTCTCTACGCTGAAATTGTTGCATGTATTATCGATTTGCTACAAAAGTAGTAATTTATTGATTAGCTAAGACCTAAATCAAATGTTTTTCGCAATTGTTCCAAGGCTGGATTCTTGGCAAGCATGGCCTGGTATTTCTCCTGGGAAGTATAGGGCTTCCTTTCTTTCGATTTTTCCACCATCACCCCTTCTATTTCCAAGGCAAAATTTCGGAGCTGAACCCGTAGGTAATTCAGGATATCGATCTTACCCAGTTTCAATCCATCCATCTGCACCATATTTTCCACCTCTACGAGGATTTTCGTTCCCTGAAGGGTGGGCGTATTGGCGGTCATGATCGTAAATAAGGTAAGTTTATTTTCGGATTTTAATTTCTCCGCAAAGGCATTCCATTTCCCAAGAAAAGCATTGGTGGTGACTTCCAGAAATTCTGACCCTTGGACAAGCTCATTCTCTTCCATATCTGTATCACTTTTGGGTTGGAATATTTTTTTCAGGTCTGGCACCGCTATGGATGGCTTAATCTGTCCCCAACCATTACCAGAAGGTGCTGACTGCGTAGGTGCAGGTGCAGGCGCTGCTTGCTCCACAGGAGCTTTTTTTTCAGGGGTTGGAGTAACAAATGCAGATGGTACTGGCTTAGCAGGATTAATCGCTGGAGATTCTTTCGGCTGAACAGCCGGAGCTGCTGCTGAAGCTGCTTGCGCTGTATTGCTTAACCCTGACTCAGGGAGTTTTTTTTTTAGTTCAGCATCCGCTGATTTCCCATGGTTCGCTAGTTGAATGGCACTGGCCAGATGGCACATTTTGAGTAAGGCCAATTCCACTTGTAATCGTTGATTCTTGCTGGTCCGGTAATTGACTTCGCATTGATTGGAAATATTCAATGCCGACAGGAGTATACCACTGGAAATCAACTGAGATTGATCTAGATAACGTTTCTTCACATTCTCACTGGTTTCCAATAATTTCAGGGTAGATGGATCTTTTGTGACCAAAAGGTTTCTGATGTGGGATGACAAGCCTGCAATAAAATGACCAGCATCGAATCCCTTATTCAGGATCTGATCAAAGGTCAATAATACATTTGCCGCATCCTCTTTATTCACCGCATCCAAAATCTGGAAAAAATAATCATAATCCAGGATGTTCAGATTATCAATTACGGCTTTGTAGGTCAAGTTCTTATTGGAAAAGCTGACGATCTGGTCAAACATGGATAAGGCATCCCTTAAACCACCATCTGCTTTTTGGGCAATCACATGTAAACCATCTGCTTCAAAGGTTACCCCTTCTTTGGAGGCAATGGCAGCCAAATGATTCGCCATATCCTCTACCTTGATCCTGTTGAAATCAAATATCTGACAACGAGATAGAATGGTAGGAAGTATCTTATGTTTTTCGGTGGTCGCCAATATAAAAATGGCGTAGGAAGGCGGCTCTTCCAGTGTCTTCAAAAAAGCATTGAAGGCCTGTTGGGAAAGCATGTGCACCTCATCGATGATATAGATCTTATATTTTCCGGTTTGGGGCGGAATGCGCACCTGATCGATCAAAGATCGGATATCTTCCACCGAATTGTTCGAGGCGGCATCTAATTCATGGATACTGAAGGAATTGCCGTTCTGGAATGATTTACAGGAATCACAGGATCCACAGGCTTCCACATTCTCGGAAATATTCTCACAGTTTATTGTTTTTGCTAGGATACGGGCACAGGTTGTTTTACCAACACCACGAGGACCACAAAACAAGAATGCCTGGGCTAATTGTTGGTTGTGAATTGCATTTTTTAAAGTACCTGTGATGTGTTGCTGGCCAACAACCGAATCGAAAGTAACCGGTCTATATTTCCGCGCAGAAACAATAAAATTATCCATACACGAAGATAGTCATTTTATGGCAAAAAAAAGTGCAGCTCCCCATTGAACTGCACCATAAAAGATTTCCAATAAAATTAATTTGTCACTCGAAACACTATGCCACCGCTTTTGGTTCTTGATAAGTTACTTTCCAGATAATGGCGCCCACAATGGCACCCAATACTGGAGCGACCAGGAACAACCATAACTGCGAGATCGCTTCACCGCCAGCAAAAATGGCAGGACCCAAGCTACGTGCCGGATTAACCGAAGTACCTGTGATAGGAATAGCCACCATGTGGATCAGCACCAAGGTAAAACCGATAGCTAGCCCAGCCATGGTACCATTGCCTACTTTGGAGGTAGTACCCAAAATAACAAAAAGAAAGATGGCAGTAAGGACGGCCTCTGTTACGAATGCCGCTGTCATGTTGTATTCGTTCTGATAGCCAGAACCCCAACCATTAGACCCGTACGCCCATTCGCCAGGATTAAAGCCGGCCAGTTGACCAGCAAGAATGGTCTTTAAAACAAAAGCACCTAGAATAGCGCCTAAGATCTGTGCTGCTATATAGATAACAGCATCTTTAGCAGATATTTTACCTGCTACCAATACACCAATAGTTACTGCAGGATTGATATGACAACCCGAAATACCACCAATGGCATAAGCAAACACCACAACCGACAACCCGAAGGCTAACGAAATTCCCAACAAGCCCAATCCTGAAGTTTGTGCCAGAGTAGTACCGCCCGCAACTGCTGCTGCACCACAACCAAACAATACCAAGCCGAATGTTCCAATCAGCTCCGCGATGAATTTAGATGAAATTTTTGTCTCCATAATTGTAATAATTTAAGACAAGTTAGTAAATAAAAATTTACCTATTAATAAAATGCGTGAAATACCTACTGAATAATTTAGCTTCTAGCCAAAACTCTACAAACCATGATTTACATCATAAAAAAAAGGTCGATATCACATCGACCTTTTTTCATTGTTTTACCTAATAACCTTTTAATCACCAAACAATTTATTGAAACAAATTACTTATGACAAAGGTATGGCTGTATCGTAAAATTACCGTTAAGCCTAAATTAATAAATAACTTATTTTGCTTTTGCTGAAGCGAGCATACGCAAAACTTCGTCTACAGTAGTTCTTGCTGCTTCTACCATCTTCGGATTTCCGGGATAATCCGCATCCATGGTAACGGTTTTTGATTTTTCTTTATAGGTGAAGGTAAGTTTATAACGAGCAACACGCTGCCCCTGCTTTCTTGCCTCCTCTGGGGTAATCATATCATTATCCACATTCCAAAATCCAAACTCCTGTGCTTTTCTATGTAAATACAATAACTCATCTTTTTTAAGTGTCAGTGTATCTTTTACCAATTGCCCTTCTTTGGTCAGGTAATTGTATTGATGGGTTTTTGAATTATAGTAATTTAGCATAGAATCCGGAAAGCCGTAGGTCAATTCCAATGACTCAAAATCCGTAAAACGGAAAGGAGCATTCTTAATCATATTGGAATAGTAAAACACACAATACAGCATAAATGGGACTATAATGCTGAGGGCTAGGAATATCTTTTTGCTTCTGTCTGACATGTTATTTCAAATTCTGCACAAAAGTAAGCATTTAAACGACAATTAACTACTTGGGGTACCGCAGCGGGTAAAATACTTCGCGTACCAAGCATCCTTCAGGCTGGAAATAATGACTCCTTTCCGGGTAGAAACATGGACGAATTTGCCGTTATGGAGGTATATGCCTACATGATCGATGTTTCTGCCTCCAAAGGAGAAGAACACCAGATCCCCTTCTTTCAGTTGATTGTCATATTTTCGCTTGATATTTTCGGCCATATCGCGTGAGGTCTGAGGGAGGTCCTTTCCATATACCTTTTGATAGAGCATGCCAACAAAACCCGAACAATCTACCCCTTTTTTATCCAGCCCTCCCATACGATGTGGAGTGCCCATCCAATCATCGATCATCATGTACAGGGATTTACTGTCTAAGTCTTTTGCACGAACACCCAATAAATTTGCATAGTTTTCAAGTTTGTTTCCCGAGAATTCCATTCCTCGGACATCAGAAGCGTCAGAGAGCGGGGCGTCTTTCCGATAGCCGCCACCGGAACTGGAGCTTCCCAATGTTTTTTTCTTAACACCACAGGATCCTAAAAAAAGCAGCGGCAGCAAAACCAATAATAATCCAAACCTAAATCGCATATCCATTATTCAAAAATACCCTTAACCATCAAGCAAATACAAGCTGAACTTTTCCACAATTGTGAAATTGATACATTTATTCTGTTACTTTGCAAGATATGAAAAAAACACAGGGAGCAATCGCTGTCTTCATTGGTGCCGCCAGTTTCGGCATCTTATCTACCTTCGTAAAAAAAGCCTACGAGCAAGGCTATAACCTCGGTGAAGTGACAGGAATACAGGCCTTATTTGGGGCACTTATTCTTTGGCTTCTCTGGTTGATCTTCGGAAAAAATCCTTCACCTACTTCTCCCAGCAAGAAAACACCTGCTTGGAAAATCATCCTGAGTGGGGTAAGCACCGGCACGGTCAGTATCCTATACTACAAATGTGTACAATTGGTTCCTGCATCCCTGGCCATCGTCCTCCTGATGCAATATATCTGGATTGGTCAACTGATCGAATTCCTTTTTTTTAAGGCAAAACCTGATTGGACGCAGATTTTACTGATCGTCCTGATCTTGGCCGGAACCCTATTTGCTACCGGCATCCTGGAGGAACCGCTGGATAACTTTTCTCTGGAAGGTATCGTTTATGGGCTATTGGCTGCAACCGCTTATTCCATCTTTATGATCGTGAATGGCAGGATTGGCAATGATTATCCAGCTTTGCACAAATCTGCTCTGATGATAACTGGCGCCTGTTTGCTGATTTTCATATCCCTGCAGCCTTTCAGTCTTTTCAATCCAACAACGCTTACGGGGATTTTGCCTTATGGGCTGTTACTAGCCGTTTTTGGAACAGTAATTCCACCCTTGTTATTTGCCTATGGATTGCCCAAGACAGGCTATTCCCTAGGTGCAGTTTTGAGTGCGGTAGAATTGCCGGTAGCCGTGTGCATGTCTTATCTTGTATTAAATGAATCTGTCAGTTACCTGAAATGGTTTGGCGTATTATTTATACTTTTGGTAATCGCTTGGAAAAATTTAGTGAAGTCAAACTCAACTATATAAAATTATTTGCTTTAAATCCTTATTTTGATTTATGGAAAATTACCTCTATCTCGTTCTCATAACCCTAGCTGTTCTGGCAGTCATTGACCTTATGGTTGGGGTAAGTAATGATGCCGTGAATTTCTTAAACTCGGCTATCGGTTCTAAAGCCCTGCCTTTCAAGAGCATTATGATCATTGCCAGTTTAGGGATCCTTTTTGGATCGGTCTTTTCAAGTGGTATGATGGAAATTGCCCGATCGGGCATCTATGTCCCCGGGAAGTTCACCTTTGATGACGTTATTACCATATTCCTCGCCGTCATGATCACGGATATCATTCTCTTGGATGTATTCAATTATTTCGGTCTTCCAACCTCTACCACAGTTTCCATTGTGTTTGAGCTATTAGGGGCAGCCTTTTGTTTGGCGATCTACAAAATAATAACCACCGATCAGAGTTGGGCAACCCTCTCTTCCTACATCAATACGGATAAGGCCTCTGAAATCGTGTATAGTATACTCTTATCTGTACTCATATCCTTTACCTTGGGGATGATCGTACAGTATATTTCCAGGGTGCTGTTCACCTTTCAATTTGAGAAAAAATTAAAGACTATTGGGGTATTTTTTGGTGGTATTGCTATGGCAGCTATCTCCTATTTTATCCTGATCAAAGGAATGAAAGAGGTGTCATTTTTGAGCGACGACATTAAAGATTGGGTAAAACACCATGAACTTTTATTATTGGGCGTAAGCTTTATCGTGTTCACTTTAGTAAGTTATATCATCAACCTTTTAGGTTATAATATTCTGAAAGTTATCATTGGTATCGGAACATTTGCATTGGCCTTATCTTTCGCTGGAAATGACTTGGTCAACTTTATCGGTGTACCGGTTGCTGCGATGCAGTCTGTTGAAATCTTCCAGTCTGTTCCGGGAGCTGACCCTGATGCTTATACCATGGGAGCCTTGGCATCTTCTGAAATTGTAGCGCCATTATGGGCGTTATTATTTGCCGGTATTGTTATGGTTATTACGCTTTGGACATCTAAAAAAGCAAAAACCGTTATTGAAACGGAGATGAGCTTATCCAACCAAGGCGATGGCAATGAGAAATTCAAGTCCAACAAGCTTTCGAGATCCATCGTTAGAGGCTTTATCCGAGTAGGATCTGTTCTTTCCTATGTGATGCCAAGAACCATGCAGGCCAGCATAGACAAGAAATTTGAAAACCCAATGATCGATCCTGGTGCCAAAAGAAAGAACAGCAAGGATGAACCTATGTTCGATATGATCCGAGCTTCGGTCAACCTCATGGTGGCCAGTAGTCTGATCGCATTGGGAACTTCCATGAAGTTGCCTTTATCCACTACCTATGTAACCTTTATGGTGGCTATGGGTACCGCTTTTGCTGACCGTGCCTGGGGTAGAGAAAGTGCTGTTTACCGCGTTTCCGGTGTATTCCATGTAATCGGAGGATGGTTTGTAACCGCGGCATGTGCTTTTTCGGGTGCATTCCTGTTCGCATACTTCTTGAAGATCGGTGGCATTGTGACCTTCGTGATCTCTTTGGTCGTTTTGGCACTATTACTATATAGAAACGCGAAAAGCCATGACAAGAAAATCAAGGCTAAGGCATTACAGGAATTAAATCTGGAGAAATCTGATATTATCGGGCTTCAACAGGTTATTGAAACCAGTGCCCAGCAGATCAGTGAAACCTTCTCCAAGACCAATATATTCTATAAGGAAGCTATTGACTCGTTGATCAAAGAGGATCTGGTTGCACTCAGTACCAATAAGAAATTGGTGAAGAAACTGCTAAATGACCTGAATAGTACCAATAATGCCATGTACGAATTCATTCGGAACCTGGATGATAGTTCGGTTAAAGGAAGTCGTTATTATATCATTTCCTTGGGTTATCTACAGGATATGGTGGAGAATGTAGCTGTTATCAATTCGAATGCCCTATCCCATGTGGACAACAACCATAAACACCTGCGCATTAGCCAGGCCAAGGATTTGAAATATGTGGTGGAGCAGATTGGTAACTGGTTCTCCCAGATCCATAATACCTACCGAAGATTGGACTTCTCTAAGATTGATGAGCATATTCGGGATAGGGAAGAAATCCAAGATTACATCAATAATCTATTGGATAAACAGATCGATAGGATCCGTACCTCCGAGAACAGTCCTAAAAACAGCCGCTTATACTTCTCTATTTTATTGGAGACGAATGAGCTGATCAGTTCAACCTTTAAATTATTAAGATTGCATAAGGAATTTGAAAGTTTCAGACAACGAAACAAATAATTTTCCGATGAAATAAGCAATATGGCTGCCTAGGTTTTTAGGCAGCCATATTTTTTTATAAAAACCGTAGATTTGATAAACGATTGATTAACAAGCTCATTATGTCCAATAAAGATTATCAGATCCAAATCCCCGTTTTTGAATTAAGCCGTGCAATAGCATTTTACAAACATGTATTCAGCTTCCGTTTTTTGCCTCCGCATCCTGAATTAACCTCTGCGCTAAGGGTGGAGTTTGAAATCCCCGAGACTAGCCAGCAAGGCATATTGTTCCAACAAGAAGCAGGCTCATACCAAGAAAATAAATCAGCATTTCATTTTAAGACCTTGGAAATTGAGGATGTCCTCCGAAGGGTAAAAGAAAAAAACGGAAGGATCTTAAAGGATAAATTCATCGATCCCCAGACCAGGAATATCCTGGCCGAATTTGAAGACTCCGAGGGAAATAAGATCTCCCTCCATCAAATCTATCCGGCCAAATAGGAAATAAGTTCTATTTTTGATTAATGGGCCAGGATTTCAGGGATTTCCTCAATATCCACATCTCCATTCTCTGAAATGCTCAAGAATTTCACTGGAACTACCTCGTTCACCAATAGCGGGTCATATTCGGTGCGCACTTTAACATAATTTCTAGAGAAACCATGCATATAGCCATCTTTAATATCCCCTTCAAACAGAATAAGGTCTTCTGCGCCTAATTGGCTTTCATAGAAGGATCTTCTTTTCTTTTCCGATAGGATATGGAGCATTTTACTGCGGTCACTACGTTGTGCTCCCGGTACAGCACCTTCCATCTGGGCTGCAATAGTATTCTCTCGTTCAGAATAAGTGAAGACATGCAGGTAGGAAATATCCATTTCATTCAGGAAGTTATAGGTATCGATAAAGTCTTCGCGTGTTTCTCCAGGAAATCCTACGATCACATCCACCCCGATACAGCAATTGGGCATCAAACTTTTGATCTTTGCGACCCTTTCAGCGTATAATTCCCTTTTATACCTTCTCCGCATTTTTGCCAGTACATTATTATTTCCAGATTGTAAAGGCATATGGAAATGAGGCACAAAACGTTTGGATTGGGCTACAAATTCGATGATTTCATTGGTCAATAAGTTTGGCTCAATGCTGGATATCCGGATACGGTCAATGCCTTCCACCTCATCCAAGGCTTTTACCAAATCGACAAAACGATCTTGACGCTTTCCGTCACGGACACCAAAATCACCGATATTTACTCCTGTAAGTACGATTTCCTTCACACCAGAAGCGGCAATCTCTTCCGCCTGTTTTACGATATCTTCTATCTTACCGGAGCGGCTTGCACCGCGTGCCAACGGAATGGTACAGAAGGTACAGGAATAATCACATCCATCCTGAACCTTCAAAAAGGTACGGGTTCTATCCCCAATGGAAAAAGCGGAAACAAATTGATGGGTTTCATCAATCGGTGCATTATGCACCACCGTTTTCTCATTCTTGGTCAGATCGTTGATATGCTCCAGGATATTGAATTTTTCGGCAGCACCTAAGACCATATCGACGCCCGGAATTTCAGAAATCTCTTTGGGTTTCAATTGTGCATAACAGCCTACGATGGTAATGTAGGCATTTGGGGAATGCTTCAAAGCCTCTTTCACCACCTTTCGGCACTTTCGATCCGCATGATCCGTAACAGAACACGTATTGATTACATATACATCCGCCGCGCTGTTGAATGGCGTCGTCTCGTAACCTGCATCTTTGAAAATCCGACCAATGGAAGATGTTTCTGAAAAGTTCAGTTTACATCCCAAGGTATAGAAAGCAACTTTTTTTCCCATGATATTCTGCAAAAATACACAAAAAGACTCAAATTGTTAGTTGTTGAAAAATTGTGATATTCTGATGATTTAAAAAAAGGTATCTTCGTAGCTAACTCGAAAAAGGAAAGAATAGCTATGAAACAATATTTGGATCTATTGGATCATGTTTACAAGACAGGGGTCGAAAAAACAGATAGAACAGGAACAGGAACTAAAAGTGTTTTTGGATACCAAATGCGTTTCAATCTAAAAGAAGGTTTTCCTTTGGTGACCACCAAAAAGCTTCATTTAAGATCTATTATCCACGAATTGATTTGGTTTTTGAAAGGGGAAACCAATATTAAATACCTTAAGGATAATGGGGTGAGTATTTGGGATGAATGGGCAGATGAAGAAGGGAATCTAGGACCGGTTTATGGTTCGCAGTGGCGTTCATGGCCTAGTCCTGATGGCCGCCATATCGACCAGATCAGCCAAATTATCCACCAGCTTAAAAACTCGCCAGACTCCAGGAGAATTATTGTTTCTGCTTGGAATGTGGCGGAGATTGAAAACATGGCCTTACCTCCATGTCATGCTTTTTTCCAATTCTATGTGGCACCAGCACAGCCGGATAAAGGGATATTAAAACCACAGCTTTCTTGCCAATTGTATCAACGTAGTGCCGATATCTTCTTAGGTGTACCGTTCAATATTGCTTCTTATGCCTTGTTGACCATGATGGTTGCGCAGGTTTGTGATATGGAAGCGGCTGAATTTGTGCATACCCTTGGTGATGCGCACATCTACAGTAACCATTTTGAGCAAACGGAACTGCAATTGAGCCGCGACCCTAAACCACTGCCTCAAATGATCATCAATCCGGAAGTGAAGGATATATTCGATTTTAAATTTGAGGATTTTGAACTGGTTAATTACGAAAGCCACCCACATATTAAAGCACCTGTAGCCGTTTAAATACTATTATCATGATTTCGAGCAATCCAACAGTTACCTTTATCGTTGCTGCCGCAGAAAACAATGCCATTGGAAAAGATAATCAGATGCCATGGCACCTACCAAATGATTTCAAATATTTTAAGGAAAAAACCATGGGTCATTCCATTGTTATGGGTAGAAATACCTTTGAATCCATTGGCAAGCCCCTTCCCGGCAGAAGAAATATCGTCGTGTCTAGAACTGCAACACATATCCATGAGGATGTTGATGTTGCGAACAGCATTCCTGAGGTTTTGACCTATTGTCGGGATGAAAATGAAATATTTATCATTGGTGGAGCCCAGATTTTCAAACAGGCGTTAGGCATTGCCGACAAGGTTTTAATGACGCGCGTACATACGGACATCAATGATGCCGATACCTTTTTCCCGGAATTATCGGAAAAGGACTGGGAATTGATCAGTTCGGATGCACATCAAAAAGACGAGAAACATCAATTTGATTATACCTTTGAGGTATATAAAAGAAAATAAGGGAAGTCAAACTAAGCTTCCCTTTTTACGTTTATAATTTACCATGAATACAAGCAGCATACACTTTCAACTTTCTTTTATCGAACCACAGGCGCATTATGTGGAGGTAAGCATGTTCATCGAAGGCTTTAGCCAGCCTTATATCGACCTTAAAATGCCGGTATGGACTCCAGGCTCCTACCTGATCCGGGAATTCTCCAAGAATGTTGAACAGGTAACTGCCCTGAGTAAGGATGGTGAAAAGCTATTGGTCAGTAAAATCTCCAAGAACACTTGGCGCGTTTATACCAGTGGGCATGATTTTGCGTGTTCCTACCGGGTTTATTCCTTTGAAAGATCGGTGCGGACCAATTTTGTGGATGATAGCCACGCCTTTATCAGTCCTGCCGGAACTTTTCTTTACGTAGATGGTCAATTGAGCCATGCCTCCACCGTACAGGTGATTTTACCGCCTCAATGGTCCTATGTATCCACCGGTTTGGCACAAACCGAGGATGGTGAATTGGTTTATTATGCGGAGGATTTTGATATCCTTTACGATTCTCCTTTAGAGATCGGAAATCAGGATATTTGGCATTTCCAAGCAGCAGGAATTCCGCATGAATTTGCGATGGTTGGCCAAGGAAACTACAATAAAGATCAATTGACGCTGGATATTCAAAAGATTGTTGCTGAAGAGACCCGGATTTGGGGTTCTAACCCGAATGATCGCTATGTATTTATCACGCATAACTACCAAAGCGCACATGGTGGTTTGGAACATTTGAATTCGACGGTTCTAGCAGCTTCTCGTAATGCCTATATTACCAATATTGGTTATAATAATTTCCTGAGCTTAGTAGCCCATGAATATTTCCATTTGTGGAATGTGAAAAGGCTGCGTCCGAAGAACTTGGGTCCTTTTGATTATGAACAGGAAAATTATACGCCATTATTGTGGATTTTCGAGGGATTTACGGCATATTACGATAACCTGATCACGAGAAGATGTGGTTTTAGGAATGAGGTGGAATATTTGAACGAATTAGTTTCGGAATTTAACTTGGTGTTGAATAGGCCTGGTCATTTGTTGCAATCTGTGGGTCTTTCTAGTTTTGATACTTGGATAAAGCAATATCGTCCGGATGAGAATTCGCCGAATGTAAGTATTTCCTATTATAATAAAGGAGCGATGCTGGCCTGTATGATAGACATCAGTATTATCGTTGGAACCAATGGTGAGAAATGTTTGGATGATGTGATGAGGGCTGCTTATGAGCGGTTTTATTTGATGGAGAACCGAGGGATAGAGGAGAAGGAATTTCAGGCTTTGGCAGAAGAGGTTACAGGCGTTTCGTTGAAAGAGATCTTTAAGGCGGTGTATGAGATTACGGAATTGGATTATAATGCTTATTTCAATAAGGTAGGTTATCAGTTTATTGATCAAAATAAATTGAATCATACCAGTAGTTTGGGAATTAAGGTTTCCCATTCGGATGGCAGGACAACCATTAAAGCTGTTGATCGGAATTCCAGTGCTTGGGAATATGGTTTGAATGTGGATGATGAGATTATTGCGGTTAATGGAAATCGTTTGGATCAGCAAGGTCGGGAATTGGATCAAGCAATGACTTATAGCCAGGTTGGGGATGAAGTGGTTATTTTGGTGGCGAGGGATGGTTTGATGATGGAGATTCCTGTTAAATTGAAGGCAAGTGAAAAGGTGTCGTATTATATTGAAAGAAACCCGGAAGCAAGCGAGGAAGAAAGAAGATTAGGGGATGTTTGGTTGAGTTTGGGGTAATAACACCGTCATTGCGAGGAACGAAGCAATCTTTAAATAAGTCCAAAGATTGCTTCGTCGTACCTCCTCGCAATGACGCGGTTTCTCGCAATGACGACAACTCCTAAAAAGTATATCTCACCGAAAAGCCCAATCCATCCACAATCCTAAATCCACTTTCCTGCAAGAAATCAAAATAAGGTTTTGCATCCAACGTAATCGCGATAGGCGCTGAAGGTATCTTATATTCCAAACCTGCAATACCATCAATACTCAACGCCAGTTCCGAATACTTATCAAATCTTTTTCCATTCGCGTCTGTATACGCCTTGCCTGTATAAGAACCCACACTACCACCAAATCCCCAGAACCAGGAAAGGTCATCGATCAATGGTTTATGGTATTGATACAATCCTACCAAACGGAATCTACTTGATTTTGAGTTACTTTGAACGCTCATGATCCCTTCAATGGCTCTATCCGGACTAAGCGTATAACGATAGGTAATACCAGTGGCAGATCCGAAGCGTGCTCCGATAGCATGTTGTGTGGTCAATTGCGCTTGTGCAGCCGTTGAAAACCCTAAAAAAGTAATAACAGAAATAAAGGTAATTTGTAAAATTCTATTCATTGTAACATCTAATTTAATTCAAAAGTAACATTAATTTTCTAACGGAAAAAACGCGGTTTTTGTATATTTTCAGTCAAAAATTTATTCTGCACGCATAGTTTTTACCTAAAAAATTATATATTAGTCTACCTATAGTATCAATAACCAATTAAGGAATTATTATTTAGGAGGAGATATCATGAAGAAATGGAATAAACTGTACGAACTAGTTCTAAATTATAAACAAAGCTACAGCAAAGAAATCATGGTTGCTGGGCGCGCAGGAAGTTCTTGGAAAACCTATTCAACCGATGAATTTGTAGAAATCGTAGAAAGTTTAAGTAAAGGATTACTTGCAAAAGGCATCAAAAAGGGTGACCGAATAGCGATTATGTCCGGGAATCGACCCGAATGGAATTTCATCGATTTTGCCTGTAATCAAATTGGTGCTGCTACTGTCCCCCTCTATCCTACCCTTTCCAACCAAGATCTAGTTTACATTTTAAATGACGCCGAAGTAAAACTTCTTTTTGTGAGTAATGAGGAACTCTCAGTGAAAGCGGATAATGCCTTAAAGGAAAACAACCTGGAATTGGAATCTTTCACTTTTGATGATATCCAAGGAAGAAAATCCTATAAAGAGGTGGTTGAACTGGGTAAGAAACAGAATACAGACCTGACCCCTTATCGGGAGGCTGTAGGTCTGGATGACCTATTAACACTCATTTACACCTCCGGCACCACTGGAAAACCAAAAGGGGTATTTCTATCCCATAAAAACATCATCAGCAATGTAGAAGCCTGTAATCACCTAGTAACAGATGAATATAAAAAAGCGTTAAGTTTTCTTCCTTTATGCCATATTTTCGAAAGAATGGTGGTATACATGTATTTTTCAAAAGGTGTTC
>PJUF01000323.1_pt1 | contig 38233 bp, 39 predicted proteins | sample 1512191 | NCBI WGS metagenome assembly PJUF01 (sample SAMN08177673, study PRJNA422409) | Feces metagenome, whole genome shotgun sequencing project. | isolation source: Chicken feces (3) enriched on wood chips | host: Gallus gallus | place: USA: Madison | collected 2015-01-15 | reverse complement strand
GACAAGACCTCGCCCATCTATGGCATGCCGGTGCTCAACGTCGAGGATGCAGGCACGGTGCTGTTCATCAAGCGCGGCATGGCGGCCGGTTATGCGGGGGTCCAGAACGAGCTCTTCTTCCGCGACAACACCATGATGCTGTTCGGCGACGCCAAGAAGGTGACCGAAGACATCGTCAAGGCGCTCGGGCACTGATCGCCACGTAAAAGAATGCAAAAGGCCCGCTTCGGCGGGCCTTTCCTTTTTCCTCAATAGTGCGGCGGCGGCTTCTCGCTGGCCGGATCCGCAATATAGCTTCCGGACCGCACCTGCTCTTCGAGCATGGCGAGTTTCTTGGTGAGAAGATCAATCGTCTTCCACTGGTCGGTCACGGCCGCGTTCAGTTCTTCGATCGTATGGTCCTGGAAGGCAATTCGCGTTTCCAGCGCCTCGATCCGCGCATTGTGATCGGCTTCGCTCACGGCCTGTCTCCCCGCCAGAAAACGCCGGATTACCGGGCGTTTGCGCTCATTGCAAGACCCGACCGCGCCATGTCGCCGGTTAACCTATAGGGAACCCTTTGTTCCGCCACCCCATTGATTCGGCAAGATCCGTCAATGGGAGTGGCAAAAATGGCCACCACAGCAACGTTCGATTTGGTCCGTAAGGACGAGGCAGCCATCCCGCATTCCCTGCGCAGCGGGCTGGCGCTCGTTGTTTCTGCCGGCCTCCCCGTCGCCGCCTTGGGCCTGGCTGAAATGGCCGCGATGTCGCGCGACATGTACGCCTTCTTTTTCGCGCCCTTCGGCCTTCCCTACTGGGTCGGACAGGTCGCACATGTCGTGCAGTTGGCGCTGCTCGGGGCCGCTTTCTGGGCGGTGTGCCAGCGCAATGCTCATGCGCCGGCCCGCTTCTGGCTGATCGCGACCATTGCCGCCTTCATTGCATTGCCTTTCGTCACTCCCTTTCTTGACGAACTGCAGTTGAGCCTCGTCTGCACGGCGCTTTTCCTGATGGGGGCAGCTACGATGTACCGTGTCGCCAAGGTGTCCAAGCTTGCCGGATGGCTGATGTTTCCCATGCTCGGCATTGTCGGCCTCAGCGCCACAATGGGGCTTGCCGTCGCTGCCTATGCCCCGCCCTTTGCCTTGCTTCAGGCCAACAATCCTCCCCCCGCCGTCTGACGGTTACCTCCAGGTACCCTCTTGCCACCTTCCGCCCGGAGCGCCATCTGGGCGGAAGCTTTCGTTTTGGAGGGCCCGATGCCCAAATTGCTCAAGATCGACGTCTTCACCGATGTGGTCTGCCCCTGGTGCCTTGTCGGCTCGGCGCGTCTGGATGCCGCCCTAGCCAACCTGCCTGACGATGTCGAGGTGGAGGTCGAAAACCATCCCTTCTACCTCGATCCGAACGTGCCGCCCGAAGGCGTCGACGTCGGCGCCATGCTGAAGGAAAAGTATGGCCGTGAGCCGCAGGAAATGTGGGCACGGGTCGAAAGCGAGGCGGCCAAGGCCGGCATCACACTCGATCTCAGCCGGCAGCCGCGCATGTTTAACACAGCCAAGGCACACACGCTGACGCGTCTCTCCAAGCCCAACGGCAACCAGCACGAACTCGCCAATGCCATTGCCGAGGCCTATTTCCTCGGCCATCGCCAGATCAACGATGACAATGTCCTCGTCGATATCGCGGCCGAATTCGGCTGGGATCGCGGCGATGCGCTGGACGCCATCAATGACGAAAGCGAACTCGCCGCAACCGCGCAACTGGCGACCAGCGCAGCGCAACAGGGCATCCGTGGTGTGCCGTTTTTCGTGTTCGGCGGGAAATATGCACTCTCCGGTGCGCAGCCCGACGAAGTCTTCGCCCAGGCACTCGACAAGACCATTTCCGAACTCTGACGCGTCGAGGCAGGCTGCTATAATGATCGGACACTCTTGATCCGGATTCGCCCGTGAAATTGCTCCGCCGCCTGCTCGTCGTCCTGCTTGCGCTTGTCGTTCTCGCCTATGCGGGCGTTGTCGCCTATATGTATGTCAACCAGCGCGCCCTGCAGTATAGCGCCCAGGGGCAGGTGTTCACCCTTTCAGAGACGCGCCTCCCGGGTGCTGAGGACGTTGCGATCGACAGCGACGGTGCGGTCGTCAATGGCTGGTACCAGGCGCCGCGCGCGGGCATGCCGGTCATTCTCTACTACAAGGGAAATTCCAAGAGCTTTTCGGAAGAGCACGAGCGCTACGAACAATTCGTCGCCGACGGCTATGGCTTCCTCGCCTTCGACTATCGCGGTTTCCCCGCCTCGCCCGGCGACATTTCCGAAGACAATATCCTGGCCGATGCCATTGCCGCCTATGACTGGCTCGATGCACGCACGGACGCGCCGATCCTGATCTGGGGGCGGTCGTTGGGATCGGGCCCGGCAACGTATGTCGCCAGCCAGCGCGACGCCGCTGCCCTGCTGCTCGAAACCCCGTTCCTCTCGGCTGTCGGCGTCGCGGCCGAACGCTATCCCATCCTGCCGGTGACCCTGGTCATGCAGGACCAGTTCCGCAATGATCTCTGGATTAAGGATGTATCCGAGCCCGTGCTCGTCGCCCATGGCACTGCGGATGGCACGATCAGCGTCTCCAATGGCGAACGGCTTTATGACCTGGCGCCCAACAGGGACGAACTCTGGATCGTGGACGGCGCGGATCATTCCGACCTCTGGGATGCCGGCATCTGGGCCAAGGCAGAGCCCTTTTTCGAAAGATCCCTCAACCCGTGAAGCCGCCCCGCCCGTTGGGCATGTCGCCTCGGCGCAGCGCCATTATCGGCGGGCTGATGGTCGCAACCGGCCCCCTGAGCCTGACGCTCTATTCGCCCGCCCTGCCCACCATTGTGGGTGATTTCAACACGACTGACGCTGCGGGCCAATTGACCCTCACGGTCTATTTTGCCGCCTTCGCGCTGGCGCAGCTGATCTGCGGACCGCTCTCGGACCGCTATGGCCGCCGCGCCGTGGGCCTGGCTTTCTTCGCCATCTATGTGCTGGGCAGCCTCGTCGCCGCCGTGGCGCCGAGCCTCGAGGTCCTGTTCCTCGGCCGCTTTGTGCAGGGATTTGGGGTTTCCGCCGGCATCGCCCTGTCACGGGCCATGGTGCGCGACCAGTTCATCGGCAGCGAGGCCATTCGCATCCTGACGCTGATCAACCTGATCCTCACCGTGACGCCGGCGGTGGCGCCGACCCTGGGCAGCGTGATCCTGCTGCTCGGAGACTGGCACCACATGTTCCTCGTCATGGCCGGCTTCGGTCTCGCCATCCTCGCCCTGATGAGCTGGGGCGCACGCGAAACCCTGCCGGTGGACGCGCGTCAGCCCTTCCGGCCGGGCGTCATCGTCGGCAACTACCGGCAACTCCTCACCTCGCCCGACTTTCTGTTTCCCAGCCTGCTGCTGGGCCTCACCTTTTCCGGCTTTCACGGCTTCACCGCGCTCCTGCCGTTCCTGCTGATCGATGACATGGGCTTCACCCCCTTCCAGTTCGCCATGGCCATGCTGGTGCAGACGGGCAGCTTCATCCTGGGCAATCTGATCGTCGGGGCCCTCTCGACCCGCATCCCGCCAGCACGCCTCGTCACCATTGCACTCATGCTCCTTGGGGTCAGCGGCCTGGGCTTTGCCATCCTGCCCCATGTTTTCCCCGGCTCGGTCATCGCCATCATGGCGCCGGTCGGCGTGTGGATGCTGGGGCTCGCCTTCATCAGCCCCAGCAGCACTGCCGCCGCGATGGCCGGCTTTGGCGCCATTGCGGGAGCGGCAGGAGCTCTGACCGGATTTTTCCAGGTGGGCGGCGGCTTTGCCGGCTCGCTCGTGGCGAGCACGCTCTTTCCCGATGCACGGACGGCCCTGACCATCCAGCTTCCCGTGGTGGCGGTCCTCGCCATTGCCGTCGCGCTGCTCGATCAACGGCGCCGCAGGCGCTGAGCAAACAAAAACGCCGCCCCGAAGGACGGCGTTCGAAATCTTTTATAGTCGCAGAAGGCCGGCCTAGCTCGGACGACCCGGCGCAGCAACGATACCGCCTTCGCGCTGGGCGCGCTTGCGAGCCAGCTTGCGGGCGCGGCGAACGGCCTCGGCCTTCTGGCGAGCCTTCTTTTCAGAGGGCTTCTCGTAATAGTTGCGCAGCTTCATTTCGCGGAAGACGCCTTCGCGCTGCAGCTTCTTCTTCAGTGCGCGCAGCGCCTGGTCAACATTGTTATCGCGAACGACTACTTGCAAAGGTCAACCGCCCTTTCAGAGCTATGCAATGTGTGTGGATGAAAGCGAAATGGCCACGACAGCCACGCCGCCGACCAGCTCAGCCGGTCACCGTGGCGGGCTCTATAGCTCAACAATCGGATGCTGTCCACACTTCGCATGACGAAAAATGCAGGCATCTTGTGGGTTTTTGCAGGTCCCTGTACCCCAGTGTGACCGGAACGGGAGAGTCCCATGTACCAGCCTATCGTCCTGCTGCCTGGACTGATCTGCGACCAGCGGCTCTGGCGCGACATCATCGACGGTCTCGCCGACCGTGTGGCGCCCATGGTTGCCGACCTGCGGCTCGATGATTCCATCGCCGCCATGGCCGCCCGGACGCTGGCTGCCGCCCCGCCGCGCTTCGCTCTGGCGGGCCTTTCCATGGGCGGCTATGTGGCGCTCGAGATCATGCGCCAGGCGCCGGAACGCGTCACCCATCTCGCGCTCTTCGACACCTCGGCGCGTGCCGATACTGAGGAGCGCCGCGAAACCCGGCGCAAGGGCATCGAAATGATCGGCCAGGGCAAGTTCATCGGCGTCTCGCGCGGCCTGCTGGGCCAGCTGGTCGCACCCCATCATCTGGGCACGCCACTCGCCGACGAGGTGCAGGCCATGTCCGAGCGTGTCGGCGGCGAGGTCTATATCCGGCAGCAGAAGGCGATCATGGGGCGCATGGATTCGGTGCCCTTTCTCAAGGACATCGCCGTGCCCACGCTGGTCGGCGTCGGCGCCCTCGACAAGATGACACCGCCCGAGCTGGCAGAAGAAATGGCCACCGGCATAAAGGGTGCCGAACTGGTGCAGTTCGCCGATGCCGCCCACCTGCCGACAATGGAAAATCCGGCACCGGTTGTTGCGGCGATGCAGGCCTGGCTGACCAGGTAAGGACCGCTACCCTCGCACGATCCGGTTGATATGGCCCATCTTGCGGCCGGGGCGCGCTTCGGTCTTGCCATAGAGATGGGGCTGGGTATCGCCGTCGAGCCCGCCCGGCACCATGTCGACCTCGTCGCCGACCAGGTTCTGCATCACGACGTCCGCCATGCGGCGCGGATCGCCCAGCGGCCAGCCGGCAATAGCGCGGATATGCTGCTCGAACTGGTCGGTAAGGCAGACCGCCTCCGTCCAATGTCCCGAATTATGGACGCGCGGCGCAATTTCGTTGACCAGGAGGCCCGGCTTGTCGCCGCCGGTGACGAAGAATTCGACGCCCAGCACGCCGACATAATCGAGTGCCACGACGATCACCTTGGCCAGCATGGCGGCGTGCTTTTCCACCCCGGGCGGAATGCTGGCCGGTACGGTCGAGGTGTGAAGGATATGGTGGCGATGCACATTCTCTGCCGCATCGAAGGCGCGGACCGTGCCGTCGAGCCCGCGCGCAACCACGACCGAAATTTCTTTTTCGAACGGCACGAAGCCCTCGAGTACCAGCGGGTGCGGCTTCAATTCGCTGAAGGCTGCCTCGGCATCACCTGACGCGCGCAAGACGCGCTGGCCCTTGCCGTCATATCCGAGGCGAGTGGTCTTGAGCACCGCGGGCAGGCGGAGCTCGGCCACCGCCGCATGCAGATCGTCAAGGTTGTGTACGGCGCGATAGGGTGCGACGGGAATGTTCTTGGAGACGAGAAATCCCTTTTCAAGCAGCCGATCCTGGGAAATGGCCAGGGCATTGGCGCCCGGGCGCAAGGGCTTCAGCCCGGCCAGCACTTCGGCGGTCGCCGCAGGAACATTCTCGAATTCATAAGTGACGACATCGACCTGGGCTGCAAAGGCCCGGAGCGCAGCCACATCGTCATAGGCCGCCACGGTCTTGAATGGTGTCACGTCGAAGGCGGGGCTCTGCGGATCGGGGCAATAGATGTGGCTCTTGAGCCCCAGCTTTGCCGCTGCCAGCGCCAGCATGCGGCCCAATTGCCCCCCGCCCAGAATGCCAATGGTGGAACCGGGGGCGAGAATGGCGGAATTGTCGGTCAAGGCACTACTCGAGATCGGACGGAAACTGGGGCACAGACTGGGTCTGGCGGGCGCGATGGGCTTCGAGGCGCTCGGCGAGGTCCTCATCGCTCAGCGCCAGCACCGCGGCTGCCAGCAGCGCCGCATTGATCGCGCCGGGCTCGCCGATCGCCAGCGTACCGACGGGAATGCCGCCCGGCATTTGCACGATGGAATAGAGACTATCCATGCCATTGAGCGCCTTGGACCGCACCGGCACGCCGAAAACCGGCAGCGTCGTCATGGCGGCAATCATGCCCGGCAGATGCGCCGCTCCGCCCGCGCCGGCAATGATTACCTTGACCCCTTCGAGCTTGGCATTGGTCGCGAAATCCACCATGCGCTCGGGCGTGCGATGCGCCGAGACGATGCGCGCTTCATATTCGACTTCGAGATTTTCGAGGGTTTCGGCGGCAAGCCGCATCGTGGGCCAGTCGGACTGGCTGCCCATGACGATGGCGACCGGTGGCTTGAGCATGGCGATTCCCCCGTGCCGCTCCGCAAAGGGCGGAATTAGCCCAAATCCTGCCACAACTCAAGGCGGCGCGGCCTTCAGGCAATGATGTCGGGCAGGAGAATATTCTCCAGCTGGACGATCCTGTCCTTGAGCGAAAGTTTCCGCTTCTTGAGCCGCTGGATCAGCATCCGATCGGCCATATGCGACTGGGTCAGGGTATGAATGGCGGCGTCAAGATCCGAGTGTTCCTGGCGTTTCGTCGCCAGTTCGAGCCCCAGTCGGGCTTCCTGTTCCTTGTCCAGCTGCAGCATCGGAAACCAGCATCAAAAGGCATCGGTCACATCCTTGGTTAACCGATCACGCCGAGTTTTGCATCCGATTTTCAAGACCGCTCCGAACGCCGTCGACAAAGCGTGAAAGATTTGTGACGATACCCCCGTCCAACACGCTGAAAGGAGTTATTCATGACGACTGAAGGCCACATCGCAGCGCTCGAACGCCGCCACCAGGAACTGGATCGGATGATCCAGTCGGAAATGCAGAACAGGCTGACCGACGACCTGATGGTTTCCGCGCTCAAGCGCAAGAAACTCGAAGTGAAGGACGAGCTCTACAAGCTCCAGGGCGCCACGAGGCAGTAGCCAGCGGCCAGGAATAACACTGAACGCTCTGGAGGGTCACGGCTTGTGCCGCGGCCCTTTTTCTTTGCCTTGCGCACGCACGGCATCGATACAATTTCTTAGGCTTAACATCCTCTTAAGGACCGGGCGGCATCGTCAATCCCAAAACGGCACAGCACGATTCGTGCCGCCGACCGAAGACTTTGGGGTGACTATGACGCGTGTTCTGGTGGTGGATGATGATCCGGTGCAACTGCGGCTGACCGCCGAGATTGCCAACCGGGCCGGCTTCAAGCCGATCACCGCGACCGGCGGCGAACAGGCGCTGTCCATCCTGCGCGAGGACAACCAGCTCGGCGCCATGATCCTCGATCTCGTCATGCCCGACCTCGACGGCATGGGCGTCATGGAGGTGATGCGCAAGGAGGGTCTGACCACCCCCGTCATCATCCAGACGGCCAATGCCTCGCTCGAAACCGTCATTTCGGCTATGCGCCAGGGCGCGGCCGACTATTTCGTCAAGCCCGTCGCACCCGAGCGCCTCGTGATCTCCCTGCGCAACGCCATGAAGCTCGATGCGCTCGAAGCGGCCATCCGCGCCGAGCACGCGCGCAAGGCCGGCACCTTCAGCCGCAAGGACATGATCGCCTCGGCACCCAGCATGGCGCGCGTCATTACCCTCTGCGCCAAGGCGGCCAAGAGCACCATTCCGGTCCTCATCGAGGGCGAGACCGGCACCGGCAAGGAACTGGTGGCCCGCATCATCCAGGGCACCGGCGAACGCGCCGGCCGGCCCTTCGTTACGGTCAACTGCGGCGCCATTCCGCCGAACCTCGTCGAGTCGGTACTGTTCGGGCACAAGCGCGGCGCCTTTACCGGCGCCTTTGCCGACCAAGCCGGCAAGTTTGCCGAAGCCCATGGCGGCACGCTGTTTCTCGACGAAGTGGGCGAGTTGCCGCTCGATATCCAGGTCAAGCTGCTGCGCGCGCTCCAGGAAGGCGAGATCGAACCTGTGGGCGCCTCGCGGCCCGAAAAGGTCAATGTCCGGCTGATCTCGGCCACCAACCGGCGGCTGCTCAACCTGGCCAAGTCCGGCGAATTCCGCGAGGACCTGTTCTACCGCCTCAACGTCTTTCCCATCTATGTCCCGCCCCTGCGCGAGCGGCGCGAGGACCTGCCGGCCCTGGTCGATCATTTCATTGCCCGCTTCTCGGCCGAAGCCGGCAAGCGCATCCTGGGCGCGGCCCCGTCCGTCATGGATTTGCTCCATGGCTATGACTGGCCCGGCAATGTCCGCCAGCTCGAAAACGCGGTCTATCGCGCCGTCGTCCTCAGCGACGGCCCCTTCCTCGAGCCGCAGGATTTCCCGCAGATCGTGGCGCAATCGATCGGGCGCGAAGAGGCGCTGCGGACGCTCGAGCAACTGGTACCGCCGGGCGAGCCTGTCCACATCGATGCCGCCACGGCGCGGCCACGCATAGAGCTGCAGTCCGCGCCCATGCGCGACCGCTTCCTCACCGATGGCGGCGACCTGCAGGCGCTGGCCGATATCGAGCGCGAAGCCATCGCCTTCGCCATTGCCCATCACGGCGGCCGCATGTCGCGGGTGGCGCGGGCGCTCGGCATCGGGCGCTCGACGCTTTATCGCAAGCTGCACGAATACGGCATGGCCGAAGGCCTCATAAACGATGCAGCCTGAGCAACGCTGATGTGATCGACGTGAGGGCGCGTTAACCCTGTTCCTTTCCGCGACGTTAACGGATTGGCGGCAATTTGCCTCTCGACTTTAACGACGAGGCCACCATGCGATATCCGGTCATTGCGCTTTCCGCCCTGCTGCTGGCATCGGCTCCCGTGCACGCAGCCGACCTGAACTGGGGCAGCAACAGCCCCTCCCCCATCTATTCGTCCGCCAGCGCCACGCAGTGGTCCGGTTTTTATGCCGGCATCAGCGGCGGCTATGCCTGGGGCACGGCGACGACCGACCCGACCCTGCCGGGTGGCACGTCCAGCACCAATTCCTCCGGCTGGACCATCGGCGGCCAGGCCGGCTACAACATGGATATGGGTGGCTTCGTGCTCGGCGGCGAAGCCGACCTGCAATGGGCCAATATCGGCTATTCCCAGACGCTGGCCGGCGGCAACACCTTCCAGGCCAAGACCGATTTCTTCGGCACCCTGCGCGGTCGCGCCGGCGTCCCGATCGGCCAGGTCATGCCCTATGCCACGCTCGGCGTCGCCTATGGTCGCGGCTCGGCCCAGGTGGACAATGGCGTTTCCACCACCATTTCCGCGGCCAACCACATCGGCTGGACCGCAGGCGTAGGCCTTGAGGCGCAAGCCACGTCCAACCTCTCCTTCAAGGCCGAATATCTTTATGTCGACCTCGGTGCCCAGGCCTATAACGGCCTGCCCGCCCCGGCTGCCGGCATCGATGTCGGCCACCGCTTCAGCGTGGTTCGGGCAGGCGTGAACTACAAGTTCTAGCCCGCTCGCCGCCACGACCGTTGCAGGCCCGCCACAACGGCGATTCACACTTCTGCGAGCAATTGCTCCCGTTAAGGTTTGCAGAGTATTGAACGTCCCAGCGGCGGGCCTCAATGGGCCGGATTCGGCCCTGCCCGGGCCCGCATAGCGCCGTCAGGAGCAATGATGAACAAGGTTCTGGTCAGTCTCGCCGCCTTACTCGCCGCCACCGCCTGGATACCGGCGGTTACGGCCCAGCAGGTCGAGGGACTGAAACCGAGCCGCGTCGTCATCGCCCCGCCGCAGTCCGAGCTGGCCCGCACGATCAAGGAAGGCCTGTCGGCCGCCTATTATGGTGCCAGGCCCGATTCTGCGGCGCATCTTGAAGCCCAGCGCCTCTATTTCCTTTACGGCGAGCGGCATTTCGAGCCCATCTGGCTCTCAGAAAACGCCAAGGGCGAGATCGTCTTCTCCCCTGCAGCTGCCAAGATCATTACCCTTTTCGAAAATGCCGCCAGCGAGGGCCTCGAGCCGTCAGATTACCTGACACCCTCGATTTCGCGCGACAAGCTCACCGGCAACGGCATTGCCCTGGCAACGCTCGAGACGGCCTTCTCGGCGGCGACGATGCGCTATGCCAACCATCTCCATAATGGCCGCATCAATCCGCTCTCGGTCAGCGAACTGCTCGACATCAAGCCAAAGGCGATCGATGAAGCCGCGCTGCTCGAAGAGCTGGCCGCCAGCGATGATCCAGCTGCCATTCTTGCCCGGCTTGAACCCAAACATCCCGAATTCCTGGCGCTCAAGGCGGCCCTTGCAACCTTCGAGACCGACAATGCCAACCGCCCGACACCGATCGGGGGCGGCCCGACCCTGCGCCCGGGCAATGCCGATGCGCGTGTCCCCGCCATTCGCGACCGCCTCAAGCTGGCCGCCTCGACCTCCCAGCTCTATGACGACCTGACGGTCGCCGCGGTCGAGCGGTTCCAGGAAGGTCAGGGCCTGGAGGTCGACGGCATTATCGGGCCGGCCACCGTGGCCGCGCTCAATGGCGGCGCCGCCACGCGCCGCGAAGACATCATCGCCAATATGGAGCGCTGGCGCTGGATGCCGTCCGATCTGGGCGCCTTCAACGTCTTCGTCAACATTCCCGAATTCCGTCTCTGGGTCGAGCGCAACGGCCAGCCCGAATACACGACCCGCGTCGTCGTCGGCACGACCAAGAACCAGACGCCGGTCTTCTCGGACAATATCCGCCACGTCGTGGTCAATCCGTACTGGAACGTGCCCTCGTCCATCATCAAGGGCGAGATCGCTCCGGCGGTGATGCGCAACACGTCCTATACCGACAACCAGAACATGGACCTGCTCTATAACGGTCAGGTCGTCAGCCCCTGGCAGGTGGACTGGTCGCAGGTGTCGGCGACCAACTTCCCCTTCCGGGTGCGCCAGCGCCCCGGCCCCGGCAATGCGCTGGGCCAGATCAAATTCCTCTTCCCCAACAAGCACGACGTTTATCTGCACGATACGCCGTCCAAGTCGCTGTTTGCCCGCTCGCTGCGCGCCTTCAGCCATGGCTGCGTGCGCGTCGAGGATCCGATGGCCTTTGCCGATGCGCTCATGGCCAACGAGCCCAGCATTTCGCGGACCTCGCTTGAAGCCATGTTCGGCCCGTCGGAAAAGTGGGTGAACCCGCAGACCCAGATCCCGGTGCACCTGGCCTATTTCACCCTCCGGGTGGATGCCGATGGCACGATCCGCTCCTATGGCGACGTCTACGGACACAATGAAAAACTGATCGCCGCCATGGGGCTTGATGCCGCGCCACAGCCGGCCATCATAGCCGAAGCCGAGACCGTCCCGGACGAGCTTTCACCCTGATCGGTGGCGGGTGGCACGCTGCGCCAACCCGTTTTCCATTAAGTCCTGCTTAACATTTTCGCCTTGGTCATGCCCGTTTTTGCCCCTAATAACGAGGCTGTGAGGGGGCTTCTGGCCGGTTCACAACTGGTTAGCGTTAATCAATTCGTGCGATTTCGACGCTAACGTCCACCATTATCTGACGAAACAACCGGGCAGAGTTTGGCGTGACGGTTATGGGGTTGATCAATTGGCGGCGGGCCGCGCGGATGTTTGCCGCGGCGGTGATGAGCCTGTCCGTGGTACTGACGGCAGTTCCGGCGCAGGCCGCGACGGAACGGGCGCTCTATCTCTATTATACTCATACCAAGGAAACGGCGCGCATCGTCTTCAAGCGCAATGGGCAATATGTCCAGTCGGGCCTCAATGAGCTCAACCGCTTCCTGCGCGACTGGCGGCAGAACGAGCCGGCCAATATGGATCCGCGCCTCTTCGACCTCGTCTGGGAAGTGTACCAGGAGGTTGGCGGCAGCCAGCCGATCAACGTCGTCTCGGCCTATCGTTCACCCAAGACCAATGCCATGCTGGCGAAAAACTCCTCGGGTGTTGCTGACAATTCCCAGCATATGCGCGGCACCGCCATGGACTTCTTCATTCCCGGCGTGCCGCTGGCGCGCCTGCGCGCCGCCGCCATGAAGAAGCAGGTCGGCGGCGTCGGCTATTACCCGACTTCGGGCAGCCCCTTCGTGCATCTCGACACCGGCTCTGTGCGCGCCTGGCCGCGCATGACCCGCGCCCAGCTTCAGGAAATCTTCCCCGACGGCCGTACCATGCACCTGCCGACCGATGGCAAGCCGCTGTCGCAGGAAGGCTACCAGGTCGCCATGGCCGAGTGGAAACGCTGCCACGCCTATCCGTGCAACGGCTCCTCCTCTGGCACCCAAATGGCCAGCGCCGGTGGCTCGGGCCGCACACTCATGGATGTGCTGTTCGGCGGCAATGACAACCAGCAATCCGCGCCGGCGCCTGCCGCTGCGTCCGCCCCCGTGCCGCAGGTGCAGACCGCCTCGCTGATGCCGCAACAGCAGCAGCGCTCGAGCCAGGTCGCCCCGGTTCTGCCTGTGGCGCGTCCCGCCGATCTCGGCGGCGCCGAGCTTCAGGTCGCCTCCGTGTCCGACACGGCCCTGCCTTTTGCCACGGCAGGCAGCGCCCCGCTGACCCCGGACGAACTGGGCCAGACCGTCGCGGTGGCCATGCCCGTCGCCATGCCGGCAGACCTGCGCCAGAACTCCGCGGTCACCGCCCTCGCCGCCCTGACCGAACCGACCATGCCGACGCCGCGCGTCATCATGACCGAGCCGCGTTCGGAAATCCTGACCGCCTATGCGCCGACGCCTGAGGCCGAACCCGGGGCGCAGCGTGCGCTGGAAATGATCATTGCGGGCAATACCACGGCCAGCATCGGCACGCCTGCTCCCCGCCCGACGCTGCCGACCCCTGCAAGCGATCGCGTACAGACCGCCGCTCTCGGCGGCACGGAAGCGCCGGTCTCCGACCTCTTCAGCGGCACGTTCGGTGCAACCGATGCCGCCCAGGCAGCTCCACTGGCCGAGGCTCTCGCCGCCCATGTCTCCAAGCGGCCGGCGGCAGGCGACATGCGCCAGCGCGATCTCGTGGCTCCGGACCTCGAACACGTGGCCGACATCTTCACCGATCCCTCCGCCCTAGCCTCGGACCGGTTCGCGGTGATCTTCGATCGCGACGAGGCCGACTTCGATCCGACCCCGGAAATGGGCCGCCATGTGCTCGTCAAGGGCGTGGGCGATGTCGAAACGGCCCCGGTCTACCACCGCTTTACCCGCAGCGCGCTCAACTAGGCTCTGCCCCGCAAAAGCCCGAATGGTCCACGACAGCTGCTGGACCCTTCGCGGCTTTTGCGCGTTGCCATTGCAAAGGCCAGACCCTGCGCCTAAACAGGGGCGAACCAGCACTTCACGAGGATAAGCTTGGCCGACAAGCTCGAAACGCCGCTGCTCGATACCATCCGGTCGCCCGCTGACCTGCGCGCCATGCCGCGCGAAGACCTGCGCCAGGTGGCCGACGAACTGCGCGCCGAAATGATCGATGCCGTCTCGGTGACCGGTGGTCATCTCGGGGCTGGCCTCGGCGTCGTCGAGCTGACCGTGGCCTTGCACGCCGTCTTCGATACCCCGCATGACCGCATCATCTGGGATGTCGGCCACCAGGCCTATCCGCACAAGATCCTTACCGGTCGCCGCGACCGCATGCGCACGCTGCGCCAGAAGGACGGGCTATCCGGCTTCACCCGTCGCGCCGAAAGCGAATACGACCCCTTCGGCGCCGGTCATTCCTCGACCTCGATCTCGGCCGGCCTCGGCATGGCCGAAGCCAGCAAGCATCTCGAGACGCCGCGCAATGTGGTGGCCGTCATCGGCGACGGCGCCATGTCGGCCGGCATGGCCTATGAGGCGATGAACAATGCCGGCGCCATGGACGCGCGTCTCATCGTCATCCTCAACGACAACGACATGTCCATCGCCCCGCCCACCGGGGCGCTGCGCACTTATCTCGCGCGCCTGGTCTCTGGCCCGGTCTATCGCGGCACCCGCGAGGCGGCCAAGACCATCGTTCACAAGCTGCCTCCGTTCCTCCACGAACCGGCGCGCAAGACCGAGGAATTCGCCCGCTCCTTCTTTACCGGCGGCACGCTGTTCGAAGAGCTGGGTTTCTATTATGTCGGCCCCATCGACGGGCATAATCTCGACGACCTGCTGCCCATCCTCGAAAACGTGCGCGATTTCGACAAGGGCCCGATCCTCGTCCATGCCGTCACCAAGAAGGGCAAGGGCTATGGGCCGGCCGAAAGCTCAGCCGACAAATACCATGGCGTCGCCAAGTTCAACGTCATCACCGGCGCCCAGGCCAAGACGCCCTCCAATGCGCCGTCCTATACCTCGGTCTTCGCCTCATCGCTGATCCAGGAAGCCGAGGCCGATCCGCGCATCGTCGCCGTGACCGCCGCCATGCCCTCGGGCACCGGCCTCGACAAGTTCGCCGAACTGTTCCCCACGCGCATTTATGACGTCGGCATTGCCGAGCAGCATGCCGTCACCTTTGCCGCCGGCATGGCGTCCGAAGGCATGAAGCCCTTCTGCGCCATCTATTCGACCTTCCTGCAGCGCGCCTATGACCAGGTGATCCACGACGTGGCCATCCAGGGCCTGCCGGTGCGCTTCGCCATCGACCGGGCCGGCTATGTCGGCGCCGACGGACCGACCCATGCCGGCAATTACGACAATGCCTATCTCGGCGCCGTGCCTGGCATCGTCCAGATGGCAGCTGCCGACGAAGCGGAACTGCGCCACATGGTGGCTACCGCCGCCGCCTACGACGCGGGCCCGATCAGCTTCCGCTATCCGCGTGGCGACGGCATGGGCGTCGATATGCCCTCGCGCGGCGAAATCCTCGCCATCGGCAAGGGCCGTATCCTGCGCCAGGGCTCCACCATCGCGCTTCTGTCCTATGGCACGCGCCTCGGGGAAGTGCTGGCCGCCGCCGACAAGCTGGCCGCGCTCGGCCTCAACCCCACCGTCGCCGATGCGCGCTTCATGAAGCCGCTCGACGAAGACCTGATCGCCGCGCTCGCCCAGTCCCACGACGTGCTCGTCACAACCGAAGAAGGCGGGCTCGGCGGCTTCGGCAGCCATGTCGCGACCTTCCTCGCAAGCAACGGCCTGCTCGACGGCAAGCTGCGCTTCCGCCCGCTGATGATCCCCGACACTTTTGTCGAGCATGCAAGCCAGGCCGACATGTATGTCGCCGCCGGTCTCGACCGCTCCGGCATCGTCGCCACCGCGCTCACCGCTCTGGGTTACGATCAGGCGGCCATGCAGGCGGCTCTGGCCAAGGTCTGAGGACAACGATCCCCTCGTCCGACCTTCGGGCACCTTCTCCCACCAGGGGAGAATAGGGAAGCTCACGCATAATGCGTCGGTAGGCCCCTGGCCGCCTTGACTGTCTCCATCGAGATATAGGCGGACATGTCGAAGAGCTCGATGCGCGATACGAGCTGCTTGTAGACCACATCGTAATGCTCGACATCGGGCAGCACGATCTTGAGGATATAGTCGAAATTCCCGGTCAGCCGGTGCACCTCGACGATCTCGGGGATGGCATTGACCGCTGCATGGAACTGATCCAGCCAACCCGCGGCATGGCTGCCGGTGCGCACGATGACAAAGACCGTGGTCGGCAGCCCGACCTTGCGGCGGTCGAGCTCCACCAGCGTGCGCGCGATATAGCCCTCGTCCTTGAGCCGCGCGATGCGGCGCGAACAGGCCGATGCCGACAACGATACCGTCTCGGCGATCGCCGCGACCGGTATGTCCGCATCCGCCTGCAAGACGCTCAATATCTTCCGATCGCGATCGTCTAGCATTGCCCTTCTCCACACCTGCGCACTCAGGATGCGCGATTATCGCGAATTTCGCAATCTTGCGGCGCACATATGAAAACGCCCGCCCGTTTCTGCATCCGCATTGCCCGGACCCTGCGTCACACTGAGCGTAAACGGAGGGATGACATGAAGACGATCGGCCTTATCGGCGGCATGAGCTGGGAATCGACTGCGGTCTATTACCGCCACATCAACCAGCAGGTTCGGAACCTGCGTGGCGGGCTGGCCTCGGCCGACATCGCGCTGCGCTCGCTGGATTTCACCGCCGTGGTCGCCCTGCAGAAGGCCGGCCGCTGGGATCTGGCCGCTGCCCTCCTCGGCGAGGCGGGCGCCGGCCTCGTCAAAGCCGGTGCCGATTGCGTGCTCATCTGCACCAATACCATGCATCTGGTTGCTGAACCGGTCGCCGCCATGGCCGGCGTGCCGCTGATCGACATCATCAGCGAGACGGCAGCGACCCTGCGCGCTGACGGGCGCCGCCGGCCCCTGTTGCTGGCCACCCGCTATACCATGGAACACGGCTTTTACACCTCGCGCATGAAGGCGCTCGGCCTCGATGTCATGGTCCCGGATGCAGATGGACGGCAGACCGTGCACGATGTCATCTTCGAGGAATTGTGCCAGGGCTCGGTGCGCGACGTCTCACGCGCCGCCTATATCGCCATCATCGAAGAGGCGCACGCCGCGGGCGCCGATTCCGTTATCCTGGGCTGCACCGAAATCGGCATGCTGCTCGACCCGACGGCATTGCCGCTGCCCGGCTATGACTCGACCACCATCCATGCCGATGCGGCCGTGCGTTTTGCGCTGGGCGAAACGCTCACCCAAGCCGCCTGAACTTGATCGATCTTGTAAGTGCACGCCTAACGGATTGTTGAGGAATTTGCCGGCTAGCTGGGGCCCTGATCTCGGGGGGCCACATGGCCATTTCCAGCATTTCCATCGGCGCTTCCGGCATGCACCGGGCCAGTCAGCAGCTCGAGCAAAGCGCCAGCCGCATTGCCCGCCTCGGCGTCGAGGGCAATAACGTCGACATGGCCACCGAAATGGTCAATGTCATCGCCGCCGAACACGACTTCAAGGCATCCGCCAAAGTCGTCGGCGTGGCCCGGGACATGTCCAAGGCCCTGCTCGACATCCTCGCCTGAGCGGCGGAGCGCGCCCTACTTCCAGGTGAAGGCGCGCGTTACCGCGTAGTTGAACACCGAACTCATGATCGCGCCGGCCAGGCCCGCCACGAAAGTCTGGTGGTCCCACTGATAGATGGCATTGGCCACCGAGATATTGGCAATGCCGCCCAGCGCGCAGATGGCGAAAAAGCTCAGCATGCCCGTCACCATGCGCATGCCCTTGAGCTTGCGATCGGCATAGGTGAGATTGTTGTTGAGCACGAAATTCCAGGTCATCGCGATCAGCGTCGCCGCGATCTGTGAAACCACGAAGCTCTGGGCAAGCACCGCAGTAAAGAGCCACAACGCCGCCAGATGCACCACGACGCCTGTTCCGCCCACGAGCCCGAACAGCAGGAAACTCGGCGGCAGTGCGCCACCGGTCATCTTGGACACCCACAGACCCAGATACTGGATCACGATCAGCGGGTTCATCTTGCTCTCGCCGGCATGGCGCGGCCGGAACGTGTAGGGCACTTCGGCAATCTTGAGCGGGCTGCCCATGCGGGCCGAGGTCACGATCAGGTCGATGAGAATCTTGAAGCCGTCGCTGGCGAGCTTGGCCGCTGCCCTCAGCGCCGCCTCGCGCCGGATGAGGAAGAACCCGCTCATCGGATCGCTGACGGCCTGTCCCGCGATCATGCCGGCCAGCCGGTTGGCCAGATTGCTGCCCGAAAGCCGGGTCTTGCTGAGGCCATTGCCGGCCGACCCGCCTTCTAGGAAGCGCGAACCGACCACGAGATCGGCGCCGGCCAGGGCACGCGACAGCATCTCGGGCAGGATCGCCTCGTCATGCTGCAGATCCGCGTCGATCACCGCGACAAAGGGCGCGCCCGTCACCGCCATGCCTTCCACGCAGGCCGAAGCCAGGCCGCGCCGGCCGAAGCGGCGCAGGCAGCGGATATTGGGATAGACGCGGCTGAGTTCGTTGACCACATCAGCGGTGCCGTCGGGGCTGTCGTCGTCAACGACGATCATCTCCCAAGGGGTATCCCCCAGCGCAACGGCCACCTTCTCATAGAGCAATTCGACATTGTCCCGCTCATTGTAGGATGGGACGATGACGGCCAGCTGTGGTGGACGGAAGGCGGTGGAGGTTTCGGGATAGACGTCTTGCAGCGGGGCGTTTGACATCGACGAAGCACTCTGAATGATCAACCCCCTCAAAGCATGCCGGCGGCTAAAAGTTGCGCACCGAATAGGCATGGCAGGATTGCACGGCACGCAGGTGCGCGGTGGAGCGCTTCGTGCGAGGTCATGCATTCATTCATGGCAGGAGGGGCCGTGTCCGTTTCCAGTAGCGACCAGAAAGAAAACGGTCCCGGCATCTGGCTTTGGCTGCTGCCGCTGGCATTCGTCGCGAGTGGCACGCTTATCCGCTTCCTTGCCTTCCGCCATGCCCAGCCGGATGTAGACTGGTTGGCCTATTTCGACGCCATGTGCCGCTGGGACTGCCAATGGTATGTGCGCATGGCTCAGACCGGCTATGATCCGTTTCCGGTTCCCTCACGTGTGGCTGCTGGCAACTGGGCCTTCTTCCCCCTCTATCCAATGCTGGTCGGGGCCATCGGCAAGCTCATTCCCTTGCCCACCATCATGCTCGCCAATGGGGTGTCGCTGCTCACGGCCTATGGCGCGGTAGTGCTGGCCTGGCCATTGCTGGGGCGCAGCGTCAGGGCGTATGCGCTCTATGCGGCCTTCATTTTTTCCGGGCCCCTGTCGGTGTATTTCACCACCTTCTTCACCGAGGTGATGTTCGTCCTCCTCACCACCCTGGTGTTCCGCTGCCTCGAGCGGTCGAACTATCTGGGCGCGGGAGCGGCCGCCGCGCTCCTTTCGGGAACTCGCATCGTGGGCGTCTTCGCCTCGCTGGCCATCGGCACAAAAGCGCTGTTCGACCATCGCCGCCGCACCGGCAGCTGGCGCGGCGTCATCGGCGGATTGCTGGGCCAGCCTGGCCTGGTCCTTGCCATCTTCATCTCCCCGCTCGGACTCTTTGCCTACATGGCGTTTCTCACTCAATGGATCGGCGATGGCCTGGCCTTCAGCCATGTGCAGCGCGCCTGGGGCCGCATGCTGGGCAATGCGATCGCATATCTCTGGCAGGGATTGGTAAGCGCGCCGCCCGAAGGATCACTGCTCGGCAGCTCTCAAATGCTGGCCCTGGCGGCCATCGCCGGCATTGCCCTCACCGGCGTCCTCGCCTGGCGGCGCAACTGGCCGGCCGTGGTCTTCTGCCTCTTCTGCATCTTCATCCCATTGACGGCGGGGCTGGCCTCCATGCTGCGCTTCATGGCCGGCATGGCCCCACTGACAATCGCCCTTGCCACCCTGCTGGCGCGTTCGCGGCTGGTGTTCGTGGTTGCGATGCTGGCAGTGCTTTTGAGCGCCTGGTTCGTCACCCTGGCATGGCTGGGAGGCAATGTTGCGCTGGTCTGACAACAAGCCGCTCGCTATCGGCGCCTATACCCTTGCCGCCGTGCTGGCCCTCGCCGAGATCGTCATTCTCTGGCAGGCGGTCCATCCCGATGTGCCGGCCGACTATCGCGCTTATTACATCGACAGGACCACGACCTGCCTGCCCCAGCCGGTAACGGGTGAATACGAGATGGGCCGGGAAATTGACTTCCGCTCGGGCGGCGACCCGACGCGCGAATTGCGCCCCTGCGGCTGGGACGGACCGGCCGGCGACGGTATGCATTCGATCGGCGAGACTGCGCGCCTGCGCTTTGCCGTTTCCGGCAAGCAACCGCTGACGCTGATGGTCGAATTGACCGGGGTTACCCTGCCCGGCCCTGACCGCCAGCGCGTGATCGTCCTGGCTGATGGCGACGAAATCGCCGACTGGCTTGTGACGCCGGGCATCACCGAGCGGTTCGAAGCTGCCATCCCCGCGGCGCCGGCCGAGAGCGGCTATCTGGATATCGCGCTCGAATTCCCCGATGCCATCAATCCCGGCAAGGGGACTTCCAACACCCACTGGCGCAGCGTCAAGCTGACGGCGGCGAGCCTGACGCCAGCCGCCGTGCAATAGGGTTCCGACTTAGCGCTCCGGCGGCGCCTCGACCATGCCGAGGGCAGACATGTAGAGCTCGAGCAGCGCTTCCTGCTCCATGCGCTCATTGGCATCCTGCTTGCGGATGGTCACGATCTTGCGCAGGATCTTGGTGTCGAAGCCATTGCCCTTGGCCTCGGCGTAGATTTCCTTGATGTCGGCGGAAATGGCCGCCTTCTCTTCTTCCATGCGTTCGATGCGCTCGATGAATGCGCGCAACTGGTCCTGCGCGACGCTGTCTTCAACGGCCATGGCTACCTCTGATCCTGGTTCCGGCGATCGCCGTCCGGGCGACCCCCGCCGCATATGCGAAGTGGGATTTGTCCGGCCCCCATCAACCCCAAGCCCCCGCAAGGTTCAACCCCCTAAAAGGCCAATCCACACCCTGCCGCCCAGCCGTGGATAACGCGGAGGTGACCTCTGCCTGCCCCTTTTCAGGCCAGGGCCGCAAAGGCGCCCGCATTTCGGTCAAAACGGCCCATTAGCCATTGACCTCACCTCTCCCATACGATCAAAGAAGGGCACGTTTTCCGGTGATTTCAAGCGCAATGGTGACTTCGCTCCGCTTTGCCTCGACCCTGACGCTTGCCGGTTTTGCAGGCTTCATGGCCATGGCCGCCACCACGCCGGCCCATGCCGAGCTGCGCGTCTGCAACGAAACGGCCAACCTGATCTCGCTGGCCCTCGGTTATCGCGCCGAGCGGGGCTGGATGAGCGAAGGCTGGTGGCAGGCCCCCCCGGGCGATTGCCGCACGCTCTACCAGGGCGACCTGCAACGGCGCTTCTACTATCTCTATGCCGTGGACGATATCGGCGGGGGCGCCTGGGACGGCCAGGTTTTCATGTGCACCCGTGACGAAACCTTCACGATATTCGGGGTTGAGGATTGCCTCGCCCGGGGCTATGAGCGCACCGGGTTCTTTGAAATCGATACACAGAACCGATCCGACTGGACCTTGCAGCTCACCGAAAATGCGGGAGCGCCGAGCGTCGTCGGCCCGGATCTGGGCGAAGATCTCGAAGATCCGGCCTTCCTGGTAGACGACCCTGAAGCTCCCCTAACGCCAGACAATACGGATACGCAATGAGACGGATCAGACGCGCCAAGATCCTCGCCACCCTCGGGCCGGCAAGCCACGAGGAGACCATGATCGAGGAACTGGCCAAGGCCGGTGCCGACGTCTTCCGCATCAATATGAGCCATGCCAGCCACGAGCTGCTGCACCAGACCGTGGCGCGCATCCGCGCGGTCGAGGCGCGCCTCAACCACCCCATCGGCATCCTGGCCGATCTGCAGGGCCCCAAGCTGCGCGTCTGGAAATTCACCGGCGGTTCGGTCAATCTGGTTGCCGGCCAGACCTTCACGCTCGACAGCGAGCAGAACGACACCGGCAATTCCGAGCGCGTTTACCTGCCGCATCCGGAAATCATCGAGAGCGTCTCGGTGGGCGATCGCCTCCTGCTCGATGATGGCAAGCTGCAGCTCAAGGCGACCAAGGTCGGCGGCGGTGCCATCGAGACCGAAGTGGTCTATGGCGGCAAACTCTCCGACAAGAAGGGTGTCTCCCTTCCCGATACACTGCTGCCCACCGGCGCGCTGACCGAGAAGGACCATGCGGACCTGCTCGAAGCCCTCAAGGCCGAGGTCGACTGGGTCGCCCTCTCCTTCGTGCAGCGCCCCGAAGACATTATCGACGTGCGCAAGATCGTCCAGGGCCGCGCCGGCGTCATGGCCAAGATCGAAAAGCCCCAGGCCATCGAGCGGCTCGAAGAGATCGTCAAGCTCTCCGACGCGATCATGGTCGCCCGCGGTGACCTGGGTGTCGAGCTGCCGCTCGAACAGGTGCCTGGCCTGCAAAAACGCATGATCCGCATGTGCCGCCGCTACGGCAAGCCGGTCGTGGTTGCCACGCAGATGCTCGAATCCATGATCACCGCACCGGTCCCGACCCGCGCCGAAGTGTCGGACGTCTCGATCGCTGTTTTCGAAGGCGCCGATGCCGTCATGCTCTCGGCCGAGAGCGCCTCGGGCCAGTATCCGGTGGAAGCGGTGGCCACCATGAACAAGGTGGCCGTTGCCGTCGAAAGCGACGCCAACTATCGCGGCATCATCAAGGCCGCCCAGACCGAGCCGGAAGCGACCGCCGCCGACGCCATTTCGGCGGCGACGCGCCAGGTGGCCGAGACGCTCGACCTGGCCGCCATCGTCACCTACACGGCCTCCGGCTCGACCGGCATTCGCGCCGCCCGCGAGCGGCCGAGCAAGCCCATCATCGCGCTCTCGCCCAATCTCAGGACCATCCGCCGCCTGTCGGTGGTCTGGGGTATCCACTGCGTCCAGACCGAGGATGCGGTCAATCTCGAGGACATGGTCGATCGCGCCTGCGTCATCGCCTATCAGGAAGGCTTTGCACGCCCCGGCGACCGCATCGCCATCACCGCCGGCGTGCCGCTCGGTACACCAGGCGCCACCAACATGCTGCGCATCGCCTTCGTGCGCCAGGACGGCGCCGGCTCGAGCTGAAGTGTGACCGAACAGCATCATTAATGAAGGCCCCGACTGGTTCGGGGCCTTCTTTTTTGTTCCCCGCTTGCGGGCCTGCAGGGCAAGGATCAGGATCGGCCAGGGAGTGCGGATCATTGTCCGCCAGCCCGGATTGGCACGCTGCGCATCCGGGGCGATAGAGGGGACCAGCGCCATGCGCATGAACGAGACGGGCAATTCCGACACCACGATGAGCCGCAGGACGTTCCTGCTTGGCTCCGCCGCGGGCCTTGGCGCCCTGGCGCTGAGCGGTTGCAGCGGCAGCACGATCAGGGCCCTGACAACGGCCGAGGCCGAACAGGTCTATGGCCCCCTGCCCAATGAGCGCTTCCCAGTGGAAGCGGTCAATTTGTCCAAGGTCGACCCCAAATATTGGCGGCGCACGGTGCGCTACGAGAGCGCCGAGGCCCCCGGCACGATCATCGTCGATCCGCGCAACCACTATGTCTACCGCATCGAGGGGCAGAACGTCGCCACCCGCTATGGCGTCAGCGTCGGTCGCGCCGGCTTTCTCTGGAGCGGCGATGCCTATATCGGGCGCAAGGCCGAATGGCCGGTCTGGACGCCGCCCCGGGAGATGATCGCGCGCCAGCCTGAAGTGGCCAAATATGCCGGCGGCATGGCACCTGGCCTCGACAATCCGCTCGGCGCCCGCACCCTCTATCTCTATCAGGACGGCGTCTATACGCTCTACACCCTCTACAGCACCCGCCAGGCCGAAACGATCGGCAATGGCATTTCCTCTGGCTGCATAGGCCTGCTCACCCAGGACATGATGGACCTCTATGAGCGTACACCAGTTAACACCAAGGTGATCGTCCTCAAAGCGTGAGGCGCACAGTTTAGGCGTTGAAAGGCCCCGCTCCGCGGGGCCTTGTCATTTGCGCAGATATGATCTTGCAAACCCGATCGTCAGCATATTAGATGATTTGTGTTGCAGATTATCAGCGAGATCAACCATGCCTGCCATCTTCCGCCTCGACGCCAGCATCCGCCATGATGGATCGGTGACCCGATCCATTGCCGACCGGCTGGAAACCAGCTTCAATACAACCGACATGTCCATTACCCGTCGCGACATCGGCACATCGCCGCTGCCCTCGACGGCCTGGGCCGGTGCCGTCTTCGGTCCCTATGTTCCCGCCGAGCAGCGCACGCCCGAACAGGAAGAGGGCCTCGCCCTCTCGGCACAGCTTGGCGATGAACTGCTTGCCGCGGACGCCTATATTTTTGCAGTTCCGCTCTACAATTTCGGCGTCTCGCAGCATTTCAAGGCCTGGATCGACCTGCTCCTGACCGATGCCCGCTTCGCTCCGGGCACCGAAAGCCCGATCAAAGGCCGTCCCGCTCGCCTCATCGTGGCCAAGGGTGGCGGCTACGGTCCGCAGGCGCCGCGTCACGGCTGGGACCATGCCACGAGCTGGTACCTGCGCATGCTGGCCGACGTCCTCAAGCTCGATGTCGAGCTGATCGAATGCGAGTTGACCCTGGCCGACGTGACGCCGGCCATGGAAGGCCTTCGTCCGCAGGCGGCGCAGAACCTCGCCGACGCTTATGCCTTGGCCGCCGAGCATGGCCGCGCCCTCTCGGATCGCCTCGCCGTCGCGGCCGCCGCTTAGCAAAACGGGGTGACGCCTTAGCCCGGGAACGGTATCATGAAGGCGATATCGAAGGACTTTCGCCGACCATGCCGACATCCGAAACCAATCTGGGCTGGGCCCTGACGGCATTGCTGCGCGACTATCTGCGCCAGGTCGACGAGACGCTCAAGGACCTGCCGGGCGGGTCACGCAGCTACATGATGCTGTCTGCCATCGCCTCGGACAGTTGCCACAGCCAGGTCGCTCTTGCCGAGCGGCTTGGTCTCGATCGCACGACGGTGACCTATCTGCTCGATGGTCTCGAACGCGAAGACCTCGTCAGACGCATGCCCGATCCCGCCGATCGCCGGGTGCGCCACGTCAACTTGACCGATCAGGGCAGCGACCGGCTCGCAAAGCTGGCGGCGGCGGTGGACGAGGTCGAAGCCCGGGTGCTGTCGCGACTGTCGACCGAGGAGGGCGCGCATTTCCAGGGCCTTCTGGTCAAGGCTGCCGGCCTGGCGCCCCAGCCGGACGTCTCGGAAATGTGCCAGGCCGCCATCGAGACCAAGGACTATCTGGACGCCAAGTAGTCGGGCGTCTCGCGCCACCTTGGCTGCGGCGCAACGGACCCGGGCCGAAATGCTCAGGCGCGCTCGACATAGGTCTTGAGCACCCCCAGATCGGTGCGCAACCATTCGCATTCGGAGGCAAATTGCGCATCGGTTTCACCGGGCCGCTGGAACAGCGTGAAGCATAGTTCGCTCCCCTCCTCATTGGGAAACAGGCGCACCACGAAATGGCGCGGCGGCTGGTTCTCCCATCGCAGCACCACGTCGAGCACGCCGAAGCTGTTGGGGGGTGTGAAGAGGATCGACACCGGTTGTCCGTCCTGGATCGCCTGCCACTCGTAGTCGGAGAGGCGCACCAGCGGCGCAGCGATCACCCCTTGGGTCCATCTGTTGATGGTGCGCGGATCGGCGAGAAACGCGTAGAGTTCCGTCCACGGCCGATCGATGGCCAGGCTGAAGGTCCGGCTATACTGCATGCTTCTGACGGTAGAATGGCGCTGCCTGGCCTTCTGGCGTGTGCGAGCCGTGTGACGCTATGCCGGTTTCGGCCGGCCTGGGCACTCTTAGCAGCCTGCACACGGCAGACAAGCCCTTGATGTGTATACACAAAGAGCCTGGTTAACATGCCCGGTGCGCGATCGCCATGCCCGCTTCCCAGGCAGCATACGGCAAAGCAAAGGGCCCATGCCGGGTGGCATGGGCCCTTCGTCAGGTCGGTTCGGTTCGAACGCTCAGCCCTGGCGGGCCTTGAAGCGCTTGTCCACCTTGTTGATGATGTAAACGCGGCCGCGACGGCGGACGAGCTTGTTCGCGCGGTGGCGAGTCATCAACGCCTTCAGCGAGTTGCGGATCTTCATCTTGATATCCTCGGTCAAACAAAAGGGGCGCCAAGGCGCCCGAAAACTGGCCTCTTCATAAGGAAAGAGACTTTGGCTGTCAACGCGCAATTGTAGCGGTTTTCCCCAGCGCGTCGGCGTTAACGCAAGGGTTATGGCCAGCCGCTATCCTCGAAAGACGTTGTCCAAGACCATAGCCATGTCCAGTCCCAATCTCAGCAAGCTCGGCGCCCTCGTCATCGACCCGCGGGCCAATATGACGACATTGGTCGCCGACATGCTGCGCAGCCTCGGCTATCACGAAATCCGCGAGGCCAATGAAGGGAGCCAGGCCCAATTGGACCTGCAGCGGCGGCGCTATGAAGTCGTCATCATCGACGATGCCATTACCGGCCCCGATGCGCTGGATCTGGTCCGGCGCCTCCGGGCCGACGCCCAGTCGCCCAATCGGTTGACACCCGTCATCATGATGGCCGCTGCGCCCGATGCCGCCCGCATAGGCGCGGCCCGCGATGCCGGCGTTTCAGAATTCCTGCGCAAGCCCTTTGCCGCGAGGGACCTCAAGGCACGCCTCGACACGCTTGCCGCAAGCCCCCGACCCTTTATCGAGGCCGAGGGTTTTGCCGGCCCGGACCGGCGTCGCCGTCACCAGGATGTCGGAAGCGCCGAGCGGCGCTCCCGCTGAACCGATAACGGTCAGGCGACGGCCGCGCTCGCCGCCTCGCGGCGCAGGCGACGGCGCTCTTCGCGGCGGCGCATTTCTTCCTTGGGATCGGGCACAGGCACCGAAGCGATGAGCTTCTTGGTGTAGTCGTGGCGCGGCGCCATCACCACCTGCTCGCTATCGCCGATTTCCACCACTTCGCCGAAATAGAGCACCATGATGCGCTGGGCGATATGGCGCACGACCGCGATATCGTGGGCGATGAACAGCAGCGAAATGCCCAGTTCCTTCTGCAAGTCCATCAGCAGATTAATGACCTGCGCCTGCACCGACACGTCGAGCGCCGACACGGCCTCGTCGCAGACCACGAGCTTTGGCCGCGTGATCAGGGCCCGGGCAATGCCGATACGCTGGCACTGGCCGCCGGAGAATTCGTGGGGATACTTGTTGATCATGGTGGGCGACAGGCCCACCTTTTCCATCATCTCGATCACCCGGGCCATTCGCTCGGTCTTCTTGATCTCGGGATAGTGGATCTGCAGCGGCTCGGCGATGATGGCGCCGGCGGTCATTCGCGGATTGAGCGAGGCCAGCGGATCCTGGAAGATCATCTGCACGTCCTTGCGCAGATCGGTCAGCTCGCCCGGGCTCATCTTGAGGATGTCCTTGCCCATCCATACCGATTCGCCAGACGTGGCATGGATCAGCCGGATCACCGCGCGCGACAGGGTCGACTTGCCGCAACCGCTTTCGCCCACGATGCCCAGCGTCTCGCCCTGCTTGAGGTCGAAGGACACGCTCTTGACCGCATGCAGCACCTTGGTGCCGCCGAACAGGCCCCCTGCCGGAATCTGGAAATCGACGGAGAGGTCGCGGACCTGGAGAATGGTCTGGTTCTCGCTCATGCCTCGCCCCTTTCACGCATGAATTCGTAGGAAACGGTCGAAAGGCGCTCGACCTTCTTGTCGAGCCGCGGCACGGCGGCCAGGAGCCCCTGGGTATAGGGATGATCGGGATGCGCGAAGAGCTCTTCGGTATTGCGATATTCCATCACCTTGCCGTCGAACATCACGAGGGTGTCCTCGCAGGTGCCTGCCACGATGCCCAGGTCGTGGGTGATGAGGATGATCGAGGTCCCGAAATCTTCCTGCAGGTCGACCAGCAGGTCGATGATGCCGGCCTGCACGGTCACGTCGAGCGCCGTGGTCGGCTCGTCCGCGATCAGCAGTTCCGGCCCGCACAGGAGCGCCATGGCGATCATCACGCGCTGGCGCATGCCGCCCGAGAATTCGTGCGGATACATGTGCACGCGGTTCTTGGCATCGGGAATGCGCACGGCGTCGAGAAAGCGCACGCTCTCGGCCACGGCCGCGCTATGGCTCATGCCCTTGTGCAGCTCGAGCACTTCCGTCATCTGCCGCGAAATGCGCAGATACGGATTGAGCGAGGTCATCGGGTCCTGGAAGATGATGCCGATCCGGCGGGCGCGCAGCTTGTTCATGTCGCGCACCGGCAGGTTGAGGATTTCCTTGCCGTCGAACATCACCGAACCCGAGGCCCGGCCGTTCTTGGGCAGGAGCCCCAGAATAGCAAAGGCACCCTGGGTCTTGCCCGAGCCGCTCTCGCCCACGATGGCCAGCGTCTTGCCCTTTTCGAGCGTGTAGCTGAGGTCGCGGACCGCATGGACCACGCCGTCATTGGTGTCGAAATCGACCTTGAGGTTCTTTACTTCTAGCAATGCCATAGCAGTGTTCCTAGCGGTCCTTCGGGTCGAGGGCGTCGCGCAGCCCATCACCGATATAGGTGAGGCAGAGCAGCAGCAGCACCAGCACGACGGCAGGCCCGATCAGCATCCAGGGCAGTGTTTCCGCCACCGGAGCGCCGAAGGAGATCAGCGTGCCCAGCGACGTCTGCGGCTCCTGGACCCCGAGGCCGAGATAAGAGAGGAAGCTCTCGGTGAGGATGATTTCGGGAATGGTCAGCGTGGCATAGATGACCACGGGACCGGTCAGGTTGGGCACGATGTGCTTGAAGATGATGGTCCAGGGCTTGGCGCCGCTTGCGCGTGCCGCTTCCACGAATTCGCGTTCCTTGATGGACAGCGTCTGCCCGCGCACGATACGCGCCATGGTCAGCCATTCCAGGCACCCGATGCCCACGAACAGGAGGATCGGATTGCGCCCGAAGATCACCACGAGGATGATGACGAACAGGATATAGGGCAGCGCATACATGATATCGACGAAGCGCATCATGATCGCGTCGACCCGGCCGCCGAAATAGCCCGCGATGGCGCCATAGGCGACGCCGATGAACACCGAGACCATGGTGGCAACGAGCGCCACGACGAGGCTCATCTGCGTGCCCTGCATGATGCGGGCCAGCATGTCTCGGCCGTTCTGGTCGGTGCCTGCAAAGTGCCCTGCCTCGAAATTGGGCGGCTTGCGGATATTGGACCAGTCGATCTTGTCATAGGTCCAGGGCAGCAGATACGGCCCGACAAAGGCGAACAGCACGATGAAGACGACGATGCCGATCGAGATCAGCGCGGCCTTGTTGCGCCTGAGGCGCAGGAAGGCGTCCTGGGTCAGCGAGCGGCCCTTGGGCGCCTCGGTCTCGAGCTTGCGTGCATATTCGGTGAGAATGGCGTCCTTGCCAGTAAGTCCCGCCATTATTTGTACCTCACCTTGGGGTCGAGCCAGGCATAGATGATGTCGACCAGGAGGTTCACCACGAGGATGATGAACATGTAGAGAATAGTGGTGCCGAGCACGAGGCCGTAGTCACGATTGAGTGCAGCGCTGATGAAATAGCGGCCGATGCCGGGCAGCGCGAAGATCTGCTCGACGACCAGCGAACCGGTCAGCAGGTAGGAAAGGCCCGGTCCGAGATAGGACACGACCGGCAACAGCGCCGGCTTGATGGCATGGCGCGCCAGGATCAGCCGCTGGCCCAGGCCCTTTGCTTTGGCGGTGCGGACATAATTGCTGCCCAGCACTTCGATCATCGAGCCGCGCATCAGGCGCGCAGTACGCCCGGCATGGGGCAGCACCAGCACCGTAACCGGCAGCACGAGATGGGCGATCGAGCCGTTCTGCCAGCCGCCGGCCGGAAACCAGTTGAGATAGACGCCGAACACCAGCTGCAGCAATGCGCCCATGAGGAAGTTGGGCACAACGAGACCCACCATCACCAGCATGACGAGCACGTAGTCGGGCAGCTTGTTCTGGTTCACGGCGCTCAGTGCACCGGCGATAAGGCCCACGATCGTGCCGATGATGAACGCAGAAAAACCGAGCATCAGCGTGAACGGCAGGCCGATCCACAGCATCTGGGCGACGGTAAAGTCGTTATAGACCATCGAGGGTCCGAAATCGCCCTGCAGCAGCCGTCCGACATAGATGAAGTACTGCTGGATCAGCGGCAGGTCGAGATTGTAGTGCGCCCGCAGGTTCGCCAGGGTCGTGGGCGGGAGCGCGCGCTCACCGTCGAAGGGACCACCGGGCGCGAGCCGCAGGATGAAGAAACAGGCTGTAACGGCAATCAGTGCGATCGGGATGGCCGATAGCACGCGCCGCGTCACATATCCAAACATGAGCCGGACCTTTCAGGAGTCCGCCGCGCCGCTGTTTCAGGCGCCATCGGGCGGACAAAAAAGCAGCGCCGCCCCGCGCGATGGGGGCGACGCCACAGGATGCTAGACGCTTACTCGGACTTGCTCAGCCAGCGCGTGCGGTGGATGTCCGACGCGTTGTTGACGAAGCCGGTGACCTTGGGGGACACCACGTTCTGGGCGATGTACCAGTAGATCGGGAAGGCGGCCGTTTCGTCCATCGCGATCTTTTCGGCCTGGCCGAGCAGCGCGGCGCGGGCGTCGAGATCCTGCTCGGTCGTGGCCTGATCCATCAGCGCATCGAACTCTTCGTTCGAATAGCGGCCGTAGTTGTTGCCCCAGTTCATCGTGCCGTCCTGCATGATGCCGGTGCGCAGCAGGTCAAGCGTGTTGGACGGATCCGAATAGTCGAGCAGCCAGCCGGCACGGCCGATCTGGAAGTCGCCGGCGCGCAGGCTGTCGTAGTGCACGGCGGTTTCGGAGTTGAAGAGCTCGGTCTTGACGCCGATCTGTTCCCACATGGACGAGATCGCCACGGCGATACGCTGGTGGTTGTCATTGGTGTTGTACTTGAGCTGCACCGAGAGCGGCGAAGCCGACGTATAGCCCAGGCCTTCCATGATCGACTTGGCTTCCGCCACGCGCTCTTCGTAGGAGAGGCCGATCCATTCGGGCTGGTAGGGCTCGACGCCTTCGTAGTTGGCAGTGCCTTCCGGCACCCAGCCATAGGCCGGCAGTTCGCCGGTGCCCAGCACGTCCGGACCGATCACGTCGCGGTTGATCGACATCGAGAGTGCCTTGCGCACGTCGGGATTGTCGAAGGGCTCTTTTTCCTGGTTGATGACGTAGTAGTAGATGCCCAGGAACGGGGCGAAATAGTCCTGGCCCGGCAGGTTGGTCTTGATCCACTCGGCCTGGTCGGACGGAATGTCGGTCAGGATGTCATATTCACCGGCGCGGTAGCGCGAGAGCGCGGCGGCCAGGTCGTCCTGCACGAAATAGTTCACTTCGTCGATCTGGACATTGGCGGCATCCCAGTAGGTCTCGGACTTGACCGACTTGATGTAGCTGCCCGGAACCCACTCGACCGGGGTGTAGGGGCCGTTCGAGACGATGTTCTCGACCTGGGTCCAGTTGCTGCCCACTTCGTCGATCACGTGCTTGGGCACGGGATAGGCGGTGTAGTGCGTCAGCGCCTGCAGGAAGAAGGGGGTCGGGCCTTCGAGGGTGATCTCGAGGGTCTTGTCGTCGATGGCCTTGACGCCGAGTTCGTCGAAATCGGTGACGGTGCCATCGGCAATTTCCGAGCCGTTGAGGATCGGGTACTGCAGATATGCATAGTCCGATGCGGTCTTGGGGTCGAACAGGCGCTGGAAGGCGAAGACGAAGTCGCCGGCGGTCACCGGGGTGCCGTCCGACCACTGGATGCCGTCACGCAGGGTAAAGGTGTAGACGAGGCCGTCGTCGGAGATTTCGTAGCTCTCGGCCTGGCCCGGAATGGCTTCGGCATTGGCGTCTTCGGTCATCAGACCTTCGATATAGTCGCCAATGATGCGGTTTTCCCAGTCGCCCGAGGCCTGATGCGGGTCGATCGAGCCCGGTTCGGAACCGTTCATCACGTTGAGCGTCACAGCCGAGGCGGCGCTGGTCATCAGCGCGGCCATCAGGCCAGCGGTCGCTACCGCAGTCAGGGTTTGCGTGAACCTCATTGTCGTCCCATCTCCTTGTGGAATTCCTGAAAGTCTTTGAACCGCGCCTTGAGGCGCAGCTGTTTTGCCCTCGACCCGGGGACATGCCCCCTGCCAAGATTGCTGGACGGTATTACGCTATTCCGTCTACTGACAAGCAAAAGATTGACCTAAGCGTCATCGCAGCGCCCAATGTGAACATCCTCATTCCGGTGGGTTTGGAGGCACGAATTTTCGCGCGATTGGCAGGATACGGATTCACATGCTCAACCGCGCGCAGGCAGAGCCGAGAACACGCAAGCATGTCCTAACGTTGTCGGGCGGAACGCCTATACGGGCGGCGTCGCGCGCTGCACAAAAAAGATTATGAGCGCGAGCGCGAACAGCGCAGCGAAGGGCAGCCAGCGAGGCATGGGACCCCTCACCTTGGGCTGTTTGGAGTCCGGCTTCTTTTCAGGGCGCCGAAATTTGATGACATTGTCGCTCATGCCGCCCCTTCTACCAGAGCCGCCACGCCCATGCCACCGGCGGTGCAGACCGAAATCAGCGCCCGCTTGCCGGCCTGTCCGGCGAGGAGCTTGCCGGTCAGCCCAAGGATGCGCGCGCCGGTTGCGGCGAACGGATGCCCGTAGGCCAGGCTCGAACCCTTGACGTTGATCTTGCTCGGGTCGACCTCGCCCAGCACCGTGTCGCGACCCAGCACGTTCTTGCAGTAGGCCGGGTCCTTCCACGCCTTGAGCGTGCACAGCACCTGTGCAGCGAAGGCCTCGTGCAATTCGAAATAGTCGATATCGGCAAAGCCGAGGCCAGCGCGTTCGAGCATTTCCGATACCGCGATCGTGGGCGCCATAAGGAGGCCTTCGCCATGGGCGAAGTCATTGCCGGCGACGCGTCCGGTGGTCAGGTAAGCCAGGATCGGCAGGCCCCGCGCCCTTGCCCACTCTTCGCTTGCCAGCAGCACGCCAGAGGCGCCATCGGTCAGCGGCGTCGAATTGCCCGCCGTCAGCGTTCCCATGCCCGAAGTCTTGTCGAAGGCCGGCTTCAGCGTCGCCATCTTCTCCATATTGGCTTCGGCACGCACATTGTTGTCGCGCACGAGGCCGGCGCATTGCACCAGCAGGTCGTCGTGAAAACCCTCGTCATAGGCGGCCGCCGCATTGCGGTGACTGGCCACGGCCAGCTCATCCTGCTCGGCGCGGGTGATGCCCCATTCCTTGGCCATCAGCTCGCAATGCTGGCCCATGGAAAGACCGGTGCGCGGCTCGTTGACCGAGGGCGCTACTGGCGTCAGCTCGCCGAAGGAAAAGCCCTTGGTAAAAGCCTTCACCTTGTCGCCCGTAGTCTTGGCCGCATTGGCATTGAGCAGGCGGTGCTGGAACTTCGGCCCGAAGACGATCGGGCTGTCGCTGACGCTGTCCGATCCGGCGGCAATGCCGCTCTCGATTTGCCCCGAGGCGATCTTGCCCGCCAATACCAGCGCGGCCTGAAGGCTCGTGCCGCAGGCGATCTGCATGGTCGTGCCCGGGGTGCGCGGCGACAGGCCCGCATCGAGCAGCGCCTCGCGGGCGATATTGAAGTCGCGCGAATGGTTGATCACGGCGCCCGCGATCACCTCATCGACCTTCTCGCCCTTGAGCCCGAACTTGTCTGCCACCCCGCCCAGCACCGTGCCGAGCATGGAAAGATTGGTTTCGTCCGCATAGGCGGTACCGCCGCGGGCAAAGGGAATGCGGGCCGAACCGACAATGGCAACGCGCTTGGTTTCAGTCATATCTTTCGTCTCCCTTACGCGCGGCCATCTGCGCGGGCCTTCATCGGCCCGCCGAGGAATGGGGCAAAACCGGTGCCCATGATGACGCCGATATCAGCCAGTTCCGGCGAAGCGACGACGCCTTCGGCCACCACCACTTCGGTCATGTCCACGAGCGGCCTGACCAGTTCGCGCCCAAGGCCCGCCAGGTCTGCATGCGTCGGCGTCTCGCCCTTGACGGCCTTGCCGTCTTCCCATTTGTAAAAGCCCTCGCCGCTCTTGCGGCCCAGCTTGCCTTCGGCGATCAACCGCGCAAAACGGCTTTCGGCCGGCACGGCATGACCCAGTTCGGTCGCCACCGACTTGCCGACATCGAGGCCGACCGTGTCCATCAGCTCGATCGGGCCCATCGGCATGCCGAAGGCCACGGCGGCCGCATCGAGCAGTTCCTTGCTTTCGCCACGCTCGACCCGCTGCACCGCGCCCAGCATATAGGGCATGAGCACGCGATTGACGAGGAAACCCGGGGCCGACTTGACCACAACCGGCGACTTGCCGATCGCCTGAGCGAAGCTCGCACCCTTGCCGATCGCCTCGTCGGAGTTGAATTTCGATCGAATGACCTCGACCAGCGGCAGCTGCGCCACCGGATTGAAGAAATGCAGGCCGATCAGCCGCGCCGGATCCTTCAGCGCCTCGGCAATGCGTTCGAGTTCGATCGATGACGTATTGGTGGCCATGATGGCGCCGGGCTTCATCCTATCCTCGAGCCCCGAGAAGATCGCCTGCTTGACCTCGAGCTTTTCCACGACCGCCTCGATGATCACGTCGGCGCGGGACACACCGGTGCCTTTCGGGTCGGCGGTCAGGCGCAGCATGGCCGCGTCCACCTCGCGCTTTTTCTTGTAGCGCTTCTTGAACAATTTCTTGGCCCGATCGAGCGCGGGCTGGATGCGCTCCATGTCGAGGTCCTGCAGCGTCACGCTCATGCCGCGATAGGCGCACCAGGCGGCAATGTCCCCGCCCATCACGCCGGCCCCGATCAGATGCACGCGGGCAAATTTCGCGCCCTTGAGCCCCTGCTTCTTGAGCCCCTCGGAAAGGAAGAACACGCGCCTGAGGTTGCTCGCCGTCGGCGACCCCATCAGCGGCACGAAGGCCTCGACCTCGCCGCGGATCATCGCTTTCCAGTCATTGCCGTGCTTCTCGAAAAGATCGATCAGCGCATAAGGCGCCGGATAATGCTCCTTGCGTGCCTTCTTGCCGGCCTGCTTGCGCATCTGGTTGGCGACCGCCTCGCGCACCAGTGGCAGCGCGGCCGCCTTCTTGACGATGCCCGCTTCGCTCGACTTGCGCTTTTGCAGCACCGCCTTGCGGCCTTCCCAGCGCAGCATGTCGCGGTGGCGCACCAGCTTGTCGACGAGATTGAGGCCCCGCGCCGCACCGGCCCGCAGCATCTTGCCAGTCAGCATGATCTGCATGGCGTCGACCGGCCCGGCCTGGCGGATCGATCGCCCGGTGCCGCCAAAGCCCGGGAAAATGCCGAGATTGACCTCAGGGAAACCCACCCGCGTCTTGTCGTCGTTGACCGCAATGCGATAGTGGCAGGCCAGCGCCAGCTCGAGCCCGCCGCCGAGGCAGAAGCCGTGAATGCCGGCGACGACCGGCACTTTGAGATTTTCGATGCGCGCAAACAGCGCATGCGTGCGCCTGAGCGCCTCGGGCAGTACCGAAAAGTCGCTCATCGCGTCGAATTCGGAAACGTCCGCCCCGGCGATGAAACCGCTATCCTTGCCCGAAAGCAGCACCACGCCCACCAGCTCGCCCGAATTGGCGAGGTCCTCGAAGCGCGCCACCAGCGTTTCGAGCTCCATGATGGCTTCACGGCTGAGCACGTTCACCGACGCTTTGGGCGTGTGAATGGTCAGCCAGCCGATCTTTTCAAGATCGGTATGGAAGCTCCAGTGCTTGGTCTCGGTTGCCTGTGGGGCGATCATGGTCTTGCAATCCTCCGTGGCCGCGCCCTCCTGCTCTTGAGGGTCGCTTTGCTCCTGCCTCACCATGAAGGCTACAGGAGCACCGTTGCTTTCGAGCCCTCATGGCGAGGTGCTTTGCCCTATGCAAAGCCTCGAACCACGAGGGCGGGTTCCCTATTCCGCCGCCGCCCGCTGCTCGGTCGGCTTGAGCACATCGGGCTCGAAGTCATCGACATGCACGGCCCGGTTCGTCGCCTCGTCCGCCGCCCGCATGATGCCGGCCTCGTTGTCGTTCAACACCCCGGCCGCCACTGCATCGGCAATGGCGTCGCGGTCGAGCCGGCGTTCGATGACGCCCTTGCGCGATGCCTTGACGAACTTGGCTTCGATCTCCTCCGCCTCGGTCACCTTGAGCAAGGCGTCTTCCAGAACGCCCGTGACGTCATTGGGGTCCATCGAAACATAGACCCCCGTGGTCAGCCGGTCGCGGAACGCGCCCGGACGCAGCACCGAGCGGACGAAGCGATAGTTCACCCGATCCGAGGCGCGCTTGGCATGCCGCCCCAGCGGGAAGCAGAGAAACCGCATGGCGCTGGCAAAGACCGGATTGGGGAAGTTGGCAAAGACTTCGCCAAAGGTCTTTTCCAGGGAGGCGACGCGGTCGGCCATGATCGCCTCGACCAGTTCCCTGTCCTCCGCAATCGACCCCTCTTCCTCGAACCGCTTGAGCGTCGCCGACATGAGGTAGAGGTCGCCCAGGATATCGGCCATGCGGCCAGAAAGCTTCTGCTTGCGCTTGAGCGCCCCGCCCAGAACCACTGTGGTCCAGTCGGCCACCAGCGCAAAATCCTGGCTGTAGCGATGCAAGCGCCGGTACCACACCGCCATCGATCCCTGGTTGGGCGAGGAGGCGAAGGCGCCATTGCTGAGGCCGTGCAGGAAACTCGCCACGATATTGCGCAGCATGAACTTGGTATGACCGCCAAAGGCCGTGTCGAAGGCGTCCATGCCGGCCTTGCGATCCTTGTTCTGCGCCGCCTGGACTTCCTTTAAGAGATAGGGATGGGCCCTGAGCACGCCCTGCGCAAAGGTCATGAGCGTGCGGGTAAGGATATTGGCGCCCTCCACCGTGATGGCGACGGGCATGGACTGGTAGGCGCCGAACAGGTAATTGCCCGGCCCGTCCTGGATGGCGCGGCCGCCCTGGATGTCGAAGGCGTCGTCCATGCTGTCGCGCATGGCCTCGGTCGTGGTGTATTTGAGGAGGCCCGCAATCACGGCCGGTCGCTGGCCCTCGTCGACCATCGACGCCGTCAGCCGCCGCGTCGCCTCGAACATATAGGCGCGCTTGACCATCTCGCCGAGCGGTTCGGCGACACCTTCCATGACGCCGACGGGAATGCCGAATTGCCGGCGCACCCGCGCATAGGCCGAGGTCGCCCGCAGTGTCGCCTTGATCGAGGTCGTGCCGATGGCCGGCAGCGAAATGGCGCGGCCGGTGGACAGGCACTCCATCAGCATGCGCCAGCCCTGCCCGGCATAGTCCGTGCCGCCGATCAGGAAATCCATGGGAATGAACATGTCGGTGCCGCGCACCGGCCCGTTCATGAAGGCCTGCCTGGCCGGGTAATGGCGGCGGCCGATATCAAGGCCTGGATGGTCGTGCGGGATCAGCGCCAGGGTGATGCCGATATTGTCGCCACGGCCGAGCAGGTTGTCCGGGTCCTTGAGGATGAAGGCAAGGCCCACCAGTGTCGCGATCGGCGCCAGCGTAATGTAGCGCTTGTCGAAGCTGAGGCGCACGCCCAGTACTTCCTGGCCCTGATACATGCCCTTGGTGACCACACCAATATCGCGCATGCCGCCGGCATCGGACCCCGAATGCACGCCCGTCAACGCAAAGCAGGGGACGTCGAGGCCCGTCGCCAGGCGATGGAGATACTTTTCCTTCTGCGCCGGCGTGCCGTATCTTTCGAGCAATTCACCCGGCCCGAGCGAATTGGGCACCATGACCGTGATCCCCGCCGCCACCGAGCGGCTGGCGATCTTGGAGACGATCATCGACTGCGCCTGAGCTGAAAAGCCCAGGCCGCCATGCTCCTTGCCGATCAGCATGCCCAGGAACCCCTTTGACTTGAGATAGTCCCAGAGTTCGGGCGACAGGTCGGCGCGGTTGTGGCGGATATCCCAGTCGTCGATCATCCGGCAGGCGATCTCGGTCTCGTTGTCGAGAAAGGCCTGTTCGTCCGCACTCAGCGTCAGCGGCCGGATCGTGGTCAGCCTGTCCCAGTCGGGACGGCCGGAAAACAGCTCGGCATCCCAACCCACCGTGCCGGCATCGAGCGCTTCCTGTTCGGTGCGGCTGACCTTGGGCAGGATCGACTTCACCGCGCCATAGATGGGCGGCACCAAAAGCGCCATGCGGATCGGCTTGACGGACAACACCAGCAGCACGACGCCGAGCACGACCAGCACCCAGCCGAACCAGCCCAGCTCATAGACCGCACCGGACTGCGTGAAATCGACGCCCGACAGCAGCCCGATGGCTGAGAAGGCGGCGCCCCACTGCCAGAGCGGACTTTCCCGCATGGCAAGGGTCGCAAAGGCCACGAGAGCGATCACGAAAAGCAAGAAAGTCACTGCACTG
>PJUF01000319.1_pt1 | contig 38720 bp, 39 predicted proteins | sample 1512191 | NCBI WGS metagenome assembly PJUF01 (sample SAMN08177673, study PRJNA422409) | Feces metagenome, whole genome shotgun sequencing project. | isolation source: Chicken feces (3) enriched on wood chips | host: Gallus gallus | place: USA: Madison | collected 2015-01-15 | reverse complement strand
GACTAGTCCTAAAAAAAGGCTTTGAACATGTTCAAAGCCTTTTTTTATTCATCAGCCTATACAAAATCACATACACCTAACTAATATACAGCAGCTTAAATTCTTTTTAAAGAAACAAAAACTTAACATTTTTTTTACAAAAAATTTCTTTTATTGATTTCATGTGTTTATCTTTAATTCTAGCTTTTTACATTTTTAAAATGAAAACGTAAAAAAGCAACAGCTTAAACCAACCATAAAAACCTAAAACCCCGGCCCTAACCAAGCCGGGGATTGCTATTTTTAGTCATTTGTATTTTTATGATTTAATCTGTGCCATACTAATCGTAAGGCAATAATTATATGATTAAAAAGATTGGGCAGAAAGCCGTAATATTCTTTAAAAATTTGATAGCGCTCTTTTAAACTCTGTAAATGTCTCTTTTTAGACATCCCGCCCACCAAATACTTTGCGACGTACATTTTGGTATTAACAACCTTTTGAGCTTTTTTAGCAATTTTTAGAATCCAATCTATATCTGCACTTAGCTGGTAACGTTTTGTGTCATATAATTCGGCAAGGCTTCTTTTTACATAAATTGCCTGATGGCTAATCCTCATGCCGTACTTAAAGCTCCTCCAGCTAAATTGCTCCGGTGTTTTATGCCTTCTTTCTCCCAGAACTTCCAAATTATCATTTATCATGATGGTTTCACCATAATAAATATCTGCGTCATCTACACTAGAAAAAATCTTTTCTACGGTATCGAATTCATAAATTTCATCGCCAGAGTTCATAAACAGCAAATAATCTCCGCTTGCTTGATTAATGCCTTTGTTCATGGCGTCGTAAATACCTTTATCTGGTTCAGAAACCAAAACCGCTATTTGCTGTCTATATTTATTGATAATATCTAATGTCCCGTCTGTAGAAGCTCCGTCAATAACAATATATTCCAGGTTTTGATAAGTTTGATTGATTACAGACAATATAGTTCTCTCAATGTCTTTTACATTGTTATATACTACTGTAATTACAGATAACTTTGGTTTGCTTTGCTTACGGAAATCTTCCATTGCATAAAAATAGATTGTAATACGCTAAAAACAAAAAAGCCTTAGTAAGTTTCCTTACTAAGGCTTTTGCGGAATGGACGGGATTCGAACCCGCGACCCCATGCGTGACAGGCATGTATTCTAACCAGCTGAACTACCACTCCAATATTTTATTCTAAAAGCTCGAACCAGCGACTCTCCCGAAACATCGGGATATTCTAAGCAGCTGAACTACCACTTCTTTTTTCTTCCTATCCTTGCGATTGGGAGTGCAAATATAAACATTAGTTTCAATCTGCAAATATTTTTTTACAAAATTGAAGAACCTTCTTTCAGTTTCTCTGCATTTTCTGCAAACTGTAAGGCATCCAGTATCTCCTGAATATCGCCATCCATTACCGCAGACAAGTTATAAAGTGTTAAACCAATTCTATGCTCGGTAACCCTCCCCTGCGGATAATTATATGTACGAATTTTAGCAGACCTGTCTCCCGTAGAAACCATGGTTTTACGTTTGCTGGCAATTTCCTCGTTATGCTTAGCCAATTCACGCTCGTATAATTTACTGCGTAACATTTCCATAGCTCGCTCGCGGTTACCTAGCTGAGAACGCTCTACCTGACAAACCACTACAATACCTGTAGGCTTGTGCGTTAGCTGAACCTTCGTTTCTACTTTGTTTACGTTCTGCCCACCAGCACCACCAGAACGCGATGTCTGCATTTCTATATCAGCCGGGTTAATTTCTACGTCTACATCTTCTGCCTCTGGTAAAACAGCGACAGACGCCGCAGATGTATGCACACGGCCTTGAGTTTCCGTCTCAGGCACACGCTGTACGCGGTGTACACCAGATTCGTATTTCAAAGTTCCGTAAACGTCTTCTCCGTAAACCTTAAAAATAACCTCTTTATAACCACCGTTTGTACCGTCGGTTACCTCTAAAACCTCAGTTCTCCAGCCCTTAGTCTCACAGTAACGGGTGTACATTCGGTATAAATCACCGGCAAAAATAGCGGCTTCGTCCCCGCCAGTTCCACCACGAATCTCTATTATCGAATCTTTCTCATCACCCGGCTCCTTAGGAATTAGCATCAAACGGATTTTATCTTCCATTTCTTCTTTTAACGGAACCAATTCATCCAGCTCTTCCTTCGCCATTTCCCTCAACTCAGGGTCTTTTTCATTGGCTAAAATATCCTTGTTCGCATCTATGTTGCTAACAACATTTTTGTACTTAAAATATTCTTCAACAATTACCCCTAAATCTTTATATTCCTTATTTAACTGCGCATAACGCTTCATGTCCTGCGTAGCTTCGGGATTTGATAGTTCTCTCTCTACATCATCTCGACGCAGTTTTATAGCTTCTAATTTATCTAACATTTCTTATTTGAAAATCAAATTCCACAACGCTTCGGTATCCGGCAGTCCGGCTTTCCGCTGCAAGTCCTCGCTAAAATGCAGATACATTTTAGCTGTGGGCTTTCCACTTCAATCCGGTTTATTTAACCAAATACATTGCAAAAACTTAATTAGTTTTTAAAGACCACAAAGTTAATTCTTTTTCGCTTATTATTAACAGGCGGTTTAAACGTTTTACAAAACTCAACGGCTGCTGAACCTGCGGGATATTCCGCTCCTGCATATCAAAGGTTAAGAAATTGTAGCTGTACAAACGCCCATTTTTGCCGTAAAAAATCTCATTCCCTTCCACTTCAAACTCTTTTCCTACATCAACAACCGCTGTTTTATAAAAATTGCCAAAGCGATCAAAAATTCTGATGCCCGAACCTTTATCATTGATAAAAATATATTCGTCATTGCTCAGCATATAATTTGCCTGCATATCAAATCCGTCTCGTTGGTAAATATTACGACTTCGCAATTCGTCTATAAAAGAGTTGCTTAGCTTTTTCAATTCCCGATTAATCTGATCGTAAACCCAATAACCATTATTATTGGCAGAAGCCACCAGAGTTACCTGCAAATCTGGATTACTGTTAAAAGAAAAGCGAGCTATTTCGCTTAAATTATTGTTTAACACCAAAATTTGCTGATGGGTAGCGTAATACAAAATTACCCGCATAGGATCGGTAACATCTAATTGACTAACATCTCCAAAACTTTTATTTACGTAATTCCATAGAAACTTACCTTCCGGGCTGAATTTGAGAACTTCGTTCTTTGGTGTAACGATCAGCACATTACCCAAATAATCAATCTTGGCTATTTTGGCAACAGTGTCAATTTTGGCTATTTGCGTAAACTCCTGAGCTTTAACAACTACTGCTGAAATTAGCAATGTATATGACGTTATGATTGTATATATCAGAAACTTACAACTTTTCATTATATTCCCATTTTTTCAGTTCAATGGTATCACCATCAAAAACGGCATAATAAGAATTGTTTACCCATTCGCCCATGTTCACATATCTTGTTCCGTCATTTAACAAAATATTAAATGGATTATGCCTATGCCCCATAACTATATAATCAAATTTACCAAATTGATGTTTAATATGCTTATAGAAGGCTTCTACCCATTCTTTTTCTATTTCTTCGGTAGGCGATTGCCAGCCACCTTTAGTAGCGGCAAGTCGGCTTTTACTACTCCAATAATTCGCTATCCCGATACCAAAATTGGGATGTATTCTGGCAAACAACCACTGGCAAAACTGGCTCCTAAAAACTTTTTTCAATAATTTATAGCTCCGGTCTCCGGAGCCTAAACCATCTCCGTGATGGATAAAGAAACGTTTCCCTTTTCTTTCAATAATCAACTCGTCATCTATTACCTGCAGGCCAAATTCTTTTTTAAAATAATCAAAAACCCACATATCATGGTTTCCTTTAAAAAAATAGAGCCTAATTCCCAAATCACTTAACTCGGCAAGTTTGCCCTGTAGACGTATAAATCCTTTAGGTATAACAGTAGCGTACTCAAACCAGAAATCAAAAATATCTCCTACTAAAAAAACCTCTGCCGCATCATTCTTTATAGCATCTAACCAGGCTACAATCCGGGCTTCACGCTCTCTGCTCAGTGAATAATTAGGTACTCCTAAATGAAAATCTGATGCGAAATATAATTTTGTCCGTTCCAATCTCTGATTTTAAGCTGTAAAAATATCATTTTTCAGGATATGAATAAGCATTATAAATCTGGCGTTTAATTTGCAATATGCCTTATAAAGAAACAATAGCTTATGAAAAATTCTTTTAAAGAGGCTTACAAGCCCATTTATGTCCCGGCGCATTACAACAGCGAGGATAGTTTAGACAATAAAATTATTTATGCACTTGGGCAGTTAGAACAGGCCACATCAAAAGAAGTAGGTTTAAAACTTGCCGAACTGGACGCTTCTGATGATATTTCTGGTTACCAAAAAGCAACGGACAAATATCTGCGACATTTATACGACACCGGGCTTATTAAAGCCGCCGAAACAGAAGACGGCTTTATTTTTAATTTAAGCAAGATTGAAAGCCCCAATAGCGGAAAGGTAGATCCAGATCTTTTAGATGAAAATATGAAATAAAGAAAAAGCCACCTGTGTAAGATGGCTTTTCCTGAATAATTATCTACCAGAACGTTCTGGTCTTGAGCCGGAGCCGGAACTTCTGGAAGGCGAACTTCCTCTTTCTGCCCCACTGCTTCTGGCCGGTGCAGAAGACGGCCTTTCTACTCTAGTTGGTGCCGACCTCTCTACACGTTGTGGCTGTGCAGATTGTGTTCTGGTTTCTCTCTGCGGTGCAGGAGAAGACGAACTTCTCTCACGTTGAACTTCGCGGCTTCTTTCTACCTGTTGAGGTCTTGATGGCCGCTCTGCCTGCTGTCTTTCTACCGGTCTGCTGGTAGCCGGAGTTTCTCTTCTTCCCGGAACAGCGTTGTTATTTCTTTCTGATGTAGTTGGACGAGCAGCGGGAGTGGCTCTTTCACTTCTTTCTGATCTTTCTGAACGAACCTGCGGTGTTCTGTTCATTTCACCTCCACGTCTAGATGGCCTGCCAGACTCTGTACTTACTCGGTTATTTGTTGTTCCCGAAGAAGGTCTCGCATCTCTGTTAGCCTCAGTCCCTCTTGCAGGTCTGGCAGCTACTGTGCGGCCAGGCGCAGCGTCTCTGCTTCTATCTACCTGCGGGCGGTAAACGCTTACAGAATTTCTATCGACTCTGGATGCTCCCGGCCTGGAAACATCATTAATTCTATGTACCCTTACATCTTGTCTGGTAGCTCTTCTAACGTCTCTTACACTTGGCCCGCTTACATATCTTACATTATTGTTTACATAAATATTATTGATAATAGTAGTATTACGAATGATGGTTACATTTCTTGTTGGCGCCCAGTACCGATGATAGTTATTGTAATAAATATAGCGTTGCGGAATAAATACCCAGTAAAAATCAGGATAATACCTTGGTCCGATAGACACATTTATACTTATTCTTGGTGCCAGCGGTGCCCATCCGTAATAACCGCCGCCTGTGCGCCAGTCTACCCAGGCTGGTCCCCATTCGGTATCAGGCATCCAAAGCCAACCATCGTAATCATCGTAAAACCAACGACCGTAGTGAAATGGCGCCCATCCCCACTCAAAATCAGAGGCCCAGGTATTACCATATTCCGTCATTACCCAACGTCCATTGGTATAATAAGGTCTAAAGTCTCGTCCAACATTTGGACTCCATACATAACCATATTCGCCATGGGTTATCCAATCTCCATAATAAGATAACTCATCATAAAAAACCTGTAACGAAATGTTGTTTCTTCCCTGTGCCTTTGAAGAACTAACAGACAAACCTACGAATGCAACTAGAATTCCCAAGTTTAAAAACACTTTTCTTAGCGTGTTCATTATTCAATCTCCTTTCATTTTTAGGGGGCAAAATCAGAATGCTGCCTTTCCGTTCTCTAAATAATTGTAATGAAATAATTACTTAAATAAAGATGGTTTCCTCTAAATTACATTCCCTTTTTTTGCTTTAACAACAGTTTTATCTCTCTAAAACCCCTTTTTACGCGGTTTATTATATAGACTAGAAAAAATAGCAAAAGTCAAATAGACGTTGTCAAATATTTTTTTCTTGAACATATACTAAGTATTTAGCGTTATTTGTAACATGAGTAAAGGAAGATTATACTTGATACCCGTAGTTATGGCAGAAAATGCCGTAACTAAATCTTTAACACCTTATTTAGTAGATACGATAAATGCTATAAACGAATATATTGTAGAAAACGAAAAGACAGCAAGAAGATGTTTAAAAGAAGCGGGTTTAAAAACTCCGCAAAATCAATTGATTATTCGTGATTACGGAAAACACCAGCGCAACGGAAGTTTAAACCATTTCTTTAAAGGTTTAGAAGCCGGCAATGACGTGGGTTTAATGAGCGAAGCCGGTTGCCCGGGAGTTGCAGACCCCGGCGCAGAAATTATTGCCGAAGCACATAAAAGAGGCATCCAAGTGGCTCCTTTAGTAGGTCCTAGCTCTATTTTACTGGCTTTAATGGCTTCTGGCTTTAATGGACAAAGCTTTACTTTTAATGGCTATTTGCCGATAGACAAAATTGCGAGGACTAAAAAAGTTAAAGATTTAGAAAATTTTTCTGAACGCTTTAAGCAAACACAGATTTTTATAGAAACACCTTTTAGAAATAATCCTTTACTGGAAGATATTTTAAAAAGCTGCCGTAACGACACTTTACTATGCATTGCCTGCGACCTTACCGCCGAAACCGAATTTGTAAAAACACAGACTATTGCAGAATGGAAGAAAAACACACCAGATTTGCATAAAAAGCCTACCATATTTTTAATTTACAGACAGAAATGATTATCCCCGCAGCATCAGCAGTTGTTATAAACGGAGTAAATTATGCTTCGCTTATATTAGCTACAGCTTTAGGAAATGCGGGTGTAAAAGTACTTATTGCCGATAGCGGAAATACTTTGCCGGGGTCTCCTGATACTATTCTAGCAGATGAGTACGGCCTGGCTTTTCTAAAATCCATTGGCATTAAGGTTTCGGGAGGTATAAGTTTCACAGATTTATTTAACCAAAGCAAGAGCATGCTGGCAAACCAGCTGTGTACTATTCTATGGGAAACACAAATTGGAAAAACAAGCGAAGCTGATAACGAAACAAGCATTTGGCTAAGTTCTGCCAGAGGGATTATAGAGCATAAAACCCGCTTGGTAATTGAAGGTGCAGATCTTTTAATTGCAGATACCAACTCTACCATCAGATACATTGCCAATTATTATTGGAAGCTGGAGGGTGTACTCAACAATTACATCCATGCATCTATTTTATTGCATCAACCGGTAGAAAAAAAGCTACTGGAAGATTTTTACATGAGCCGCAAGTCTATTGCAGATAAGTTGAAAACGCTTTTTACGGGAAAAAGTAACGAAGTATTTCACATCCGCGAAAGTAAGCTAAGCCTGCATTTAAGTCAGAACAGGGATATAGAAGCCGGAGATTTACTACCCAATATGATTGTTTATGACGAGAAGAAGAAAAGGGAAACTTCTTTTTACGAATGGTGCCAACCCGGCATGTTTTGTATGCTGATGATGGGACAACTATCGCAAGAAAACCTTTTTAATGTTGCGAAATGGGTGCAGGCTAACTTTCCCCTCTATCTCTTCTATCTTCCGCCAACGGAAAGAAACCAGAACCTGTTTGACAGATTTAATATTATAGAAGGCGAGAAGAAGACTCTAATTATCCGGCCAGACCGATACATCGGCTTAATTAATGACCGGATAGATTTAGAAATTGTAGATAATTACCTGACTAACTTTATCCGTTTTGAGACGAAGTTTAAACCCTTAAATAATAAGCTATTGGGACAAGGTTCCATTGAGAATTATCCGTGAATGGTTTCTGTTTTCCCATAATTACGAATTATTACGCCCTCGTAATCCAACCATTCCTGCCAGCGCTGCTCTACGTCAACTCCGGTTCCGTATTTACGGGCCAACCCAATAAATAGCGTATAATGATTTGCTTCTGAAACCATCAGCTCATGGTAAAACGCTGCAAGTTCTTTGTCTTCTACGTTTTCAGAAAGTGTTTTAAAGCGCTCGCAGCTACGGGCTTCTACCATGGCAGCAAAAAGCAGCCGATCTACCAGATTTTCTGTTCTTTTTGCTTCGCCACCACCTTTTTTCATAAACTTAATTAGTTCATTAACGTAATTATCTTTACGCTCTCTGCCTAACGTATAACCACGTTGTAAAATAATGTCGTGAACACGTTTAAAATGGTCCATTTCTTCTTTTACCAATTCTGCCATTTCCTGCACCAGCTCAGCAATATCCGGATTCTGAATAATTAAAGTTATGGCATTGGAGGCCGCCTTCTGCTCGCAATAAGCGTGGTCTGTTAAAATCTCTTCGATATTACTTTCCACTATATTCTTTACCCAAAACGGGTCTGTTGGCAGCTGTAATTTAAACATCGTTTTATCGCTCATAATCCTTTTAGCTATATAATCCTTTACTATCTATAAATTCATGCACTTTATCGTGTACAAAAAACCTAATATCTTTATGATCTTTCACAGATTTTCTAATGAATGTTGATGAAATTTCCATCAATGGTGTATCTGTGATTAATACCGAAGGATGGTTTTCAAATTCTGTGGCTTCATAACCCGGTCTCGGATACACATAAACCTGATAATCTCTGAGAATGAGTTCGTAATTCTTCCATTTTTTTAGCGTCTGTAAATTGTCTGCCCCCATAATTAGTACAAAATCATGTTCAGGATAGAGATTTTTAAGATGTGTTAGGGTATCTATAGTGTAAGACGGCACTGGCAAACGTAATTCTATATCGCAAACTTCTATATTCTCTGCTTTTTCTATAGAAAGTTTAGTCATCTCTAACCTGTCGTACACATGTATCAATCCGCTTTTGTCTTTTAAAGGATTATGCGGAGACACCACCAACCAAACTTTATCTAAACCGGTATGATTAGCCATATAATTGGCAATTATTAAATGCCCGGTATGTATGGGATTAAACGAACCAAAAAAAAGACCTATCTTCATTTTCTTTAGTAGTGAGTATTGAGGCGTGAAACGTAATAGTTCCTTAGCCATTAATGAGTTCATTTTTAGGGTTCTAATAGCCATAACTTATATTAGCTATAAACCATAACTCAACAATTACTATCGACTATTGAGCCCCAATAAACTTCAAAAACAATTGCTCTGCTTCTTCGCAAGCTACGGCTAAATCGTAATTTTTCAAAACTATATCAAACTTTGGGGCGTATGTCAGTTCTTTTTCGGCTTTGGCAAAGCGTTCTTTCAGCTTTTCTTCAGAATCTGTTCCTCGCCCGGTTAAGCGCTGTTTTAAAACCTCCAAAGATGGCGGCTGAACAAATATAGCTAGCGCCTGCTCGCCATATTTCTTTTTAAGACGTAAACCACCTTCTACATCTATATCAAATACTACGTGTTTCCCTTCGTCCCAAATTCTTTGGATTTCGCTTTTTAAGGTTCCATAGAACGTTCCGGAATACACTTCTTCAAATTCTACAAATTCATGTTTGGCAACTTTGTGTAAAAATTCTTCATTGCTTATGAAATAGTAATCTTTTCCATCTGCCTCTTCGCCTCTGGCGCTTCTGGTTGTTGCCGAGATAGAAAAGGCTAATTTATCTTGAAATTTAGTTAATAGATGATGTACTATAGTGGTTTTTCCGGCGCCAGAAGGTGCAGAAAATATAATAAGTTTACCTTGTATCATGTGTTAAGTTAAAAGTTGAAGATTGAAAGTTTACTACAATACATTTAATAATTGCTCTTTTATTTTTTCCAATTCTTCTTTCATACCTACTACAAAACGTTGCATATTTGCATCGTTTGCTTTAGAGCCCATGGTATTAATCTCGCGACCTATTTCCTGAGAAATAAAACCTAACTTTTTACCATTCGTATCTTTATCTTTCAGGGTTTGTATAAAGTAGTTACAATGGCTCTTCAGTCTCACTTTTTCTTCTGTAATATCAAACTTATCTACAAAATAAATCAGTTCCTGCTCCAGCCTGTTATTATCTATGTTTTCTTTTCCAACAGCTTCGGTCAGATAATTATTTAGCCTGTCTCTAAAAACAGGTAATCTGGTAGGTTCACACAGTTCTACTTCCTTTAACAGGTTAAGGATGTTTTCTATGCGTAAGCTTAAATCTGCTTCCAACACTTTCCCTTCATCGGCCCTAAACTGCTGAAAATTGTCCATAGCTTTATAGAAAACTTCTAAAACAGCTTTCCATTCTTCTTCAGAAACTGCATTCTCATCAAATTTAATAACCTCTGGCAAGCTTAAACTTAAATTTAAAAGGTTAGATGTTTCTTCGCCAAGCTCGGCTGCTGTTTGCTTAAGCTCCTGATAATAAAACTTCAAAAGTTCATGATTGATAACACCAGCTTTGGCAGAAATGTTATTATTCTCGTTAATGATAGAAATAGTTGCTTTGCCTCGCTCTAATAACCTATTGCATTCATTCCTCAGAAAAAACTCTTTTTCTGAATACGCTTTGGGAAGCTTTAAATTAAGCTCTAGAAATTTGCTGTTGAGGGACTTTATTTCGACAGTATATTTTCCACTTGTGATATCTTTAGTGGCATGCCCGTAGCCTGTCATTGATTTTATCATTTGCAAAGATAAAAATAAGTAGCAAGTTTTGAACAGCATCAAGAAGATTAGATAAATCCGCTATACTAAAAAGCGAAATAGTTTACAGGCTCTTTAGAAGCCTTTACCAAGCTGCATCCTTCGTTCATCTTTCGTTAAAAGCTACGCTAACGCAAGCTTTTACTAATGGCTAGCCAGATATTCTCTTATTGCCTGGTGGTACACCAGTTTACCCTTTGGCGTACGACGGGCTATTGCTGCTTTCTTTTGTGGATCGGCGATTACCGCTTTTGCATAAGCTACCGCGTCCTTAAACTTGCTACGTTCGGTTTTTTGCTTATCGCTGGCAATAATATTGCTCATATCCGGAACTTTGCTGGTTATTGTTCCATAGCTATAGGTTTTAAAAACCAATTGGTTATTAATTTTTCCGCTTAAGCCTTCTGTAAGGACATTACTTTTTACTCTTGCCATAATAAAGAAATTAGGTTTAAATATTCTTTAATACCTCCACGGCTAAAAATGTAACCCAAAGATTATCAAAACTATAACAGGCTTACAGAATACTATCGTCTGAACCGTGGTTTGAGCAATTAGATGATTTCCAACAAAGTCACTTATCTTGCTTCTTTAAATTATACAAAAAACATCAGTGGCCGCGAATAGTAGCCCATTGGGCTTATTTGTTAAAACATCTTAAATTTTACCGGGTTAGGAATATTAGAATTAATTTTAAGATGTGAAAAAACTGTTTGTATTGTTTGTTCTATTCGGCGTGTACTTTCCCCTGCTGGCTCAAGATGCCTTTGAGCTTAAAGGAATTATTTTCCATAACGAAAGCAAACAAAGGGTAAACGAAGTAAGTGTCCAAAGCTTAAAGACTAACCTTACATCTGCCTCTGATAGCTGGGGAACTTTTAACATAGAAACATTTGTAGGAGATACTTTGGTGTTCAGCAAAGCCGGATTTCAGGATGTAATAAAACCCATTATAGGGAAACAAAACCTGGTAATTTATCTCTCTCCGGTAATTATGCTGGATGAGGTTACGGTAAAGGAAAAGTCTAAAGCTGCAGAGCAGCAAGAAATTTTAGATGCTTTTAGGGGCAAAGGCGTATATTTTAATGGTAGTCCGCCATTATTATTTTCTCTGTTTCATCCGCTTACGGCTATACATGAGCTTTTGAGCAAAGACGCCGCCAATGCCAAAAGGTTTAGTAACCATATTGCCAGAGAAAACGCGCAATCTATGGTAGATGTAAAGTTTAATAAAAACCTAATTTTAAAACACAGCCCCATCAAGGAAGAAGACCTGGCCGAATTTATGTATTATTACCGCCCCTCGCCAGAGCAGGTGGCTAAATGGAATGAGTATGATGTTATTAAGTATATTAAAGATTCTTACCAGAGATTTCTGAAAGAAAAAAGGGAAAGAGTAAAACTGCAAGAGATTAAGTAGGAGTGGAATGCCGAATGTTGAGTGAGCTAGGTTTATTCTGTATTGGTTATGCCCCTTAATCTTTCCAACATAGCGTAAACGAGAATTTATGCGTTAACAAGAAAATTTCCTTTTATATAGTTTCAGGTTGCTATACTCCTGCGTCTAATTACGTACAATATCACCCTCTATCAACTCGCTCTTTAAAAACGCTAAAATTTCTTTATAATATTTCGATTCATAAGTAATTCCCTGGTCATTATTATGGTATCCCATGTTACCTACGCTACCAGTTCTCTGTTTTTCAGTAAGATTGGCTTGCAGCTGTATACGAACGGTATCAGAATGTATATTTTGCACCAATAAATTAAACTCAAGCACATCGCCATCTTTATGAGAAAACACGTGTTTATACTTGAGAACTGTTTTGCAACGGATTAATCCTACGTCTTTATTTGCAAATTGAATAAAATATTGGCTATCCATAAGCGATTGAAGCGTTTGATTTTCTACAGTGGAACCTGAAATATCCAGATAAAACGGAGACTTGCTTTGGGCCCGGGCAACATAGCCAGAGCTAAGTAAAAGAACTAAAAAAACTTGAATGATCCTCATAAAACATAGGCCTAAACCCTAAAATAGCATTAAAGGGCTGGGCTTAAAAAGAAAACCAGATTAAACACCCGGAAAACTGGTAAAATACTCGTTACACAATAAGTGCAAGAACTTTTATAGGGTTTTTAAATGAGCTTGCTTGTAACGAGTGCTTAATAGCTTTACGATTCTATAGTTAATCAGCCATAAGGTTAGCATTGTGCAGCGGGAGCTTAAAAATAGTGAGGATCTAAATCCTGAAAAGAGCTCTAAATCCGGTCAATTGGTCTTAATACTTGTTACTTACATCTAGCTACTTAGTACTAAATCAAATTCCTAACATTTCGCAAGTTTTTTCTGCGGCTAGTTTTTCTGCGTTTTTCTTATTGTAGTCTACACCTGTAGCTAACACCTCTCCGTCAATAATTACCTGAATGGTAAATAATTTAGAGCTTTCCCCTTCGTTGTTGGGTATCAGTTCAAAAATGATGTCTTTAGAGTTTCTCTGGCACCATTCTATCAACTTGCTTTTGAAATTGGTTTCTGTATTTTCCAGCGTATGAATATCAACGTGAGGTTTGATAATTCTATTGGTTAGGAAATCTTTAGTGAAATTATAGCCTTTATCCAGGTAAATCGCTCCAACCAGAGCTTCAAAAGCATCACCCAATAAAGAACTTTGTTTGCTAGTAATATTAACCGTAGTAGAGTCAAATTCTATAAGTTCATCAAAACCCAGCTTTTTACCCAATTGGTTAAGGTTGGCCCGGCTTACAATTTTAGAGCGCATTTCGGTTAAAAAACCTTCGTCTTTATAGGGATAGATTTTGAAAAGTACTTCGGCAATAACTGCTCCCAGTATCGCATCACCTAAAAACTCCAATCTTTCGTTACTATTTTTTACACCTTTTGCGCCAGATGCAATAGACTTATGCCGGAAAGCCTTTCTATACAGAGAAAGATTTCCCGGCACAAACCCTATTAAATTCTTTAAAGCCTTTACGTATTTACGGTCAGGAGAAAGATGTAATTTATAGATCTTTGATAATGGCATGTATTACGTAATTACAGCACTATTAAGTTTTATAAAACGCATGCATTTAGCCAAGCCACATCACTAATCCTCAAATTTTTTAAATATTACCGAAGCGTTATGCCCTCCAAAGCCAAATGTATTGCTTAACGCTGCTTTAACTTCCCTTTTTTGAGCTTTGTTGAAAGTGAAATTCAAATTCGGATCAAGCTCCGGGTCATCGGTAAAGTGATTAATGGTAGGAGGAATAATTCCATTTTTTATAGCAAGAATAGCGGCCATAGCCTCAACAGCTCCTGCTGCTCCTAGTAAATGCCCCGTCATAGATTTAGTAGAGCTTATATTTAAACGATAAGCATCTTCACCGAATAATGACAAAATGGCTTTGGTTTCTCCAATATCTCCTAAAGGAGTAGAAGTGCCGTGAACATTGATATAATCAATATCTTTGGTGCTTAAGCCTGCATCGTCTAAAGCAGATTGCATTACCAATTTAGCGCCCAAACCTTCTGGATGCGGAGCCGTAATATGATTGGCATCGGCACTCATTCCGCCACCAACAATTTCAGCATAAATTTTCGCTCCTCTTGCTTTTGCATGTTCCAGGCTTTCCAGCACAATGGTCCCAGAACCTTCCCCGGCAACAAACCCATCTCTGTCTTTATCAAACGGACGAGAAGCTGTTGCTGGATCATCGTTTCTTGTAGACAGCGCATGCATTGCATTAAACCCGCCAATACCGGCCTCGTTAATAATGGCTTCAGACCCTCCGGAAATAATAACATCTGCCTTCCCTAAACGGATATAGTTAAAGGCATCAATTAATGCATTGGTGGAAGAAGCACATGCAGACACACAAGAAAAGTTTGGTCCACGCAATCCATACTTTATAGAAATATGCCCTGCAGCAATGTCTATAATCATCTTGGGGATGAAGAACGGATTGTACCTTGGTGTACCATCACCTTTTGCAAAAGAAGTCACTTCATCCAAGAAAGTTTTAAGACCGCCTATACCAGCACCCCAAATTACCCCTATACGATTGGTATTTAATGCCGAAAAATCAAATCCTGCATCTTTAACTGCCTCTTCTGTAGATACCAGCGCATATTGCACAAAGGGATCTAACTTGCGGGCCTCTTTTTTGTCGAGAAAATCTTCTGCGGCAAAATTCTTGACCTCGCAGGCAAACTTTGTTTTAAACTTCTCTGTGTCAAAACGAGTAATAGGAGCAGCGCCGCTTATTCCGTTGATTAAACCGTTCCAGTATTCTTCAACGGTATTACCAATCGGAGTAAGCGCACCTAACCCTGTTACAACAACTCTTTTAAGCTCCATCTATTCGATTAAGAGTTAATTACTTTACGTTCTTTTCTAAATAAGAAATAGCTTGACCTACAGTACTGATAGTTTCAGCCTGATCGTCTGGGATTGCCACGTTGAATTCTTTTTCAAATTCCATGATTAGCTCAACAGTGTCTAATGAGTCAGCACCAAGATCGTTGGTGAAAGACGCCTCTGGTGTTACTTCATTTTCGTCAACACCTAATTTTTCAACGATGATTGCTTTTACTCTTGAAGCGATATCAGACATAATCTTTAATTTTTTATGGTTAATTAATTCTGTGCAAAGAAAAATAAATTCTATTAAATATCAAACCTTTTTGTTTTTCCCCTAATTTTGAAAACAACATTACAAGTTTAAAAAGGTTCATGGGGCTAATTTAATCTTTATTATCTTGAATAAAAAATTTTTAAAACTAGACTTTGATTTTGATTTTATTTTACTCTCAATCACCTCGCAATTAAGAGATTACAGATTGTGCTATTATTTAAATAAAGAACTGGGATTTGACTTTAAAAAAACTGAAGATCTGGAAATTCAGCACAAAGGCCAGCAACCAAAATATTACTCAAGATACCTGTATTATCTGGAAGATATTAGTCCGATGTACTATATTGTATCCAATAAAAGTGCAGATGGGTATCTTATTCCAGAACTTAAAGGCAGCGATTTCTTTATTATCATTAAAGATTTTATAGATGATGAAGACCTGGATTTCTTTATCCAGACGGTAAAATCTATAAGAGATGTGCTGGCTATTGTAGAACTTGACCCCTTTAAACTGAAATCAAAAGAAAATCTTATTTTTTAACATGTTCCATTTGAGTTCGTGTAAAAAATACACTACTTTTGAACTGTAAATTTTTAGTCATTAATTTCAAATTGTCTAAAAGCACAAAATATCAAATGAAACACGCCATATCCATAAATAATATTAATTTTTATTATCGGAGTAAGGCCTTTCTTTTCCACTTTAAAATATACAGATTCGAATGAAAATTGTGCAAAAAAGAACCAAGATTGTAGCTACTTTAGGCCCTGCTACATCCAATAAAGATGTACTTCTTTCTCTTATTAAATCGGGTGTTGATGTTTGTCGTCTTAATTTCTCTCACGGAAAGCAGGAAGACCATCAAAAAGTTATCGATATTATTAGAGAAATCAATAATCAGTACAAAACCAATGTAGGAATTTTAGCTGATTTACAAGGCCCGAAAATTAGAATTGGCCTGGTAAAAGATGGTGGTATCAACTTAATAAACGGCACCCAGATAAAGATCACCACTAATGAGTGCGTTGGTGACGATAATCAAATTTACATTACCTACCCAGCATTTCCGCAGGATGTGAAAGCAGGAGAAGATATTCTTTTAGACGATGGAAAACTTCAAATGCGTGTAATAGAAACTAACAGAAAAGACACCGTAATTTGCGAAGTAGTACATGGTGGTATATTAACCAGTAGAAAAGGTGTAAACCTGCCAAACACCAAAGTTTCTATCCCATCTTTAACTGAAGAAGACTTAGTTAATCTGGATTTTGCTTTAGCCAACGACGTAGAGTGGATTGGACTTTCATTTGTAAGAAAAGCAGAAGATATTATAGATCTTAAAAGAATTATCAGCGGCAGCGGAAAACCTTCCAGAGTGATAGCGAAGATTGAGAAGCCAGAAGCTATTGATAATATAGACGCTATTATTGCGGTTACAGACGGTGTGATGGTTGCCCGTGGAGACCTGGGCGTTGAATGCCCTATGCAGGAAGTGCCGGTGTTGCAAAAAATGATTATCAAAAAATGTAACAAAGCTTCTAAACCAGTAATTGTTGCTACGCAGATGCTAGAGAGCATGATTACTACGCCGCGTCCTACAAGAGCAGAAGTTAACGACGTTGCCAACTCGGTATTAGACGGTGCTGATGCTGTAATGTTAAGCGGTGAGACTTCTGTAGGTGAATTCCCTCAGATTGTTATCGAGACGATGAGCAACATTATCAAACATGTTGAAGAGACTAATTATCCATATTATAAAAACAAGGAACTTAATGAAAACTGCCCTACTTATCTTGCAGATGCAGTTTGTAGTTCTGCGGTATTTTTAGCTCATCAAACCAAAGCGTCTGGAATTATTGCCATGACTTCTTCTGGATATACTGCTTTCCAGATTTCCAGCCAAAGACCAAAGGCAAGTACTTACATTTTTACATCTAATAAAAACCTGCTGAATACCTTAAGTTTATTATGGGGCGTTAGAGGTTTCTATTACGATAAGTTTGACAGTACTGATGCTACTATCAGCGAAGTAAATAACATTCTTAAAACAGAGAAATTAATTGAGACTGGTGATATTGTAATTAATACAGCATCTATTCCTATCCAAAAGAAAGGAAAAACCAACATGATTAAGGTTAATATTATAGACTAAAGTCATTAATCCTTTTAGAGAGAACGCCAATTTCGTTGAAATTGGCGTTTTTATTTTACAAATCTTACTGATGATATAAAATGCACTCTATGCCAAACAAAGCTGCTAATTAGCGGTTCATATTAGAATTACTTTTATTTTTTTGATTGATTTTTCTTTAATCAAAATCTTTCTGGCTAAATTAAAACCACAAACAACCGAGTTAATGAAAAAAGGTGCAATATCCATAGCGCTCTCTTATCTAATTGTAAGCGTAATCTGGCTATATTTTAGCGGAGAAGTACTGCATTTTATTTTTCATAATGTCTCTCCTGAAGAAAAAAAGCAGGCAGAGTTTTATAAAGGCTTCGGTTTTGTAATCATTACAGCCATTCTTTTATATAAACTAATTGACCGTTATTATGAGAATCTAGAAAAATCCAGAACTCAATATAGAGATATGTTTGAGTCTAACCCCAACCCCATGTGGGTTTATGAGCGTAAGACCTTTAAATTTCTAAAGGTAAATAAAGCCGCCATAGTTAAATATGGTTACTCTGAAACGGAATTCCTGAACATGAATACCTTTGAGATACGCTCGCCCGAAGAAGGCATTCGCTTAAAAGAGTATTTTTCTAATAAAACTTCTGATGAGGAAACTTTCTCTGGTATATGGATACATCGTTTAAAAAATGGCTCCCCTATAACGGTAAAAATCATTTCTCATAACATTATTTACGACAAACATCCCGCTAAATTAGTACTGGCATTAGACATTACTAAAAAAGAATCTTACGAAAGGGAGTTAGAATTACAGCAACAAAAACTCCAAAGAATAAACGAAGAATTAGAGGAAAACATTGCTCAACTCCAGAAAAGTCAGCGAACATTATGTAACACACAAAAAATCGCAAAGATTGCCGGGTGGACATACGATATAGCCCATAACGCGTTTGAGTTTGATAACGAAGCTCACATTTTAATTGACATTCCTTACGGACATTCTCCGCAGCTAACTTTAGAAGAACTAAAAGAAGCCATCCATCCTACAGATCATAATGAGCTAATCGGTTTCATCCACAATTTCAATAAAGGAAAAACGGAAGACAGTTGCATTTTGAAAATAAAATCTAACAATAATTGGAGCTTTATAAAATTTAAGGCTTTCTTAGTGGATAATCCCGAGGGGCATAAAATTTTAGAAGGCTTCATACAAGATATAGATCGCTTGATGAAAGTTAATCTGGAAAACAAAAAGATGGAAAAAATTATTAGCCATATTAAAAATGCGGTTGTAATTACCAATCAGCAAGGAGAAATAGAGTGGGCTAATAAAGCTTACACAGAAACTACCGGATATACGCTAAAGGAATCTATAGGGAAAAAGCCCTGGGATTTTATACAAACAACAGTAGCTAGCCAGAAAAGTATTCAAAAAATGCTTAAAGCTTTAGAAGAGCAAAGAAGTTTCTCTGTAGAACTTACAAACATCTCTAAAAATGGAAAAATCATATGGCTACATATTGACGGAAGTCCGATTTATGATGATTACAATAACCACATAGGTTTTATTACCATAGAAAGCGAGATTACAGAAAGAAAAGAAAAAGAAATGAAAATAGCAGAGCAGAACGATTTGCTTTATCAGGCAGCCTGGTTTAACTCGCACCAGGTAAGAAAACCGCTGGCTTCTATACTGGGCTTAATTCAGCTATTACAGCTTGCACAATCGCAAGAAGAAGCCCTGGAATATCTAAAGCTTTTGGAAATATGCGGCAATGAGCTAGACGAAACCATTAAGGCCTCTGTACATTTAATTGATGATTATAATCAGCAAGATAAAAACTAAGAATCTGTAGCTATTTCTCCTTCGAATACTTTTTTTGCGGGTCCTTCCAGAAATATATTACGATATTTTTTTCCGTCGTAATCAAATCTGACATTAAGATTTCCGCCTAGAACTTTAACAGGTTTAGAGAGCCTGCCTGTAGTATTTTTATGTTGAGCCATAGCCAAAGCTGCAGCAGTTACGCCCGTTCCGCAAGCATAAGTTTCGTTTTCTACGCCACGCTCATAGGTGCGTACAAACAAATGGCTGCCTTCGTCCTCTACAAAATTAACGTTTATTCCTTCGGCTTTATAAGTATCATTATATCTTATTTGGCGGCCTTCTTCAAACATATTTTTGTTAGCTACATCTTTAGTTAATCTTATAAAATGAGGTGATCCGGTGTTTAAAACATAGTCATCTCCATCTCTTTGAACATTGTCAACATCTATCATTTGCAAACTTATCCAACCATCAGAATCTGAAATTTTGGCATAATGCGGCCCATCAACTGCCAAAAAGTAAGTTTCATTTTTTACAATACCTAAGTCTCTGGCAAAAGCAACAATACATCTACCGCCATTACCGCACATAGTACCTATGTTACCATCTGCATTATAATAAATCATCTCAAAATCATAGCCCTCTTTAAGCTGTAAAAACATCAATCCGTCTGCACCAATTCCAAAACGCCTATCACATAATTTAGCTATTAAAGCGGGTTTTTGAATGTTCAATTGCAAATTTCTATTATCTACAAGAATAAAATCGTTTCCGGTACCCTGATATTTATAAAATTTTAGTTTCATATTTTGTATAGCAAAAATCGTTAATAATATTAAAGTCTGCAATAGGCAGAGCATGACTCAAATACCTCAATATAAGCGCACTTTAACAATTTTTAACTAAGAACTGTGCAACTTCAACTTGATTATAACGTCTTAATGGTATTATTTTTGGGAAATATAAAGAACTTTAGTAAGCTTACGTTATAATTAATGATATGAAAAATATGAACATTAAAACATTAGGACTAACCTTACTCACTGCCTTTGTAGGCGGTGCTGTAGCTATTGGCGCCTATAAGTTATTTGAAGATAAATCTATAAGCGGCCTAAGCCTCGACGAAAAGCAAAAAATATATTTCGCTAACAATCCTTCAAAGATAGTATCTTCTACAGGCTCATTGGATTTTACTGCTGCAGCAGCTGTGGTTTCTCCGGGCGTAGTACACGTTAGAACAACTTATAACCGTTCTGGGTCATCTCCCCGTCAAGGAAGCGATCCATTTGGCGATATGTTTGAAGACTTTTTTGGCAGAAGATCTCGCCCTCAATCTAACACTCCGGCAACAGGAAAAGGTTCTGGCGTTATTATAACCGGAGACGGCTATATTATGACTAATAATCACGTGGTAGATAATGCAGATAAGATTGAAGTGATTTTAACGGATAAAAGAGTGTTATCTGCAAAAGTTATTGGCAAAGATAAAAACACAGACCTTGCTTTAATTAAGGTAGAGGCCAATAACCTGCCTATTGTTAAGTTAGGAGATTCTGACAATGTAAGAGTTGGAGAATGGGTTTTAGCCGTTGGTTATCCGCTAACTTTAGAGTCTACAGTAACTGCGGGTATAGTAAGTGCAAAAGCCCGTCAGATTGGTATTTTGGCACAAGACAATATTGACCCCAGAAATTACGATCCTGAAAATCCGCCGGTAAGTTCTTCTATCGAATCGTTTATTCAAACAGATGCTGTAATTAACAGAGGAAATAGCGGAGGAGCATTAGTAAACGCAAACGGAGAGCTAATAGGAATCAACACAGCTATTGCCTCTCAAAGCGGTGTTTATGAAGGCTATGGATTTGCTATTCCGGTAAATCTTGCAAAAAAGGTAATGGACGACTTTATCAAATTTGGTGAAGTAAAAAGAGGCTTTATTGGAGTTACTTTCCAGGAACTAAATTCTGATTTAGCTAAACAGCTCAATATTAAAGAGATTAACGGTTTGTACGTTAGCTCTACTGTTGATGGCGGAGCCGCAGCTACTGCCGGCATTAAAAAGGGCGATATTATTAAAAAGTTAAACGGAGACGATGTTATTACTTCTGCTGAATTACAGGAAAGAGTAGGAAGAATGAGACCAGGTGATAAAGTTACTCTTTCTGTTTTAAGAGACGGAAATTTAAAGAATTTTAACCTGACACTTAAAGGAGCTGAAGCCAATAAAGACACTTCTGAGGATAGTATAGCAGCTTCTGAGGTACTTAACAGTCTTGGTGCTACTTTTGCCCCGATTAAAGATGCAGATAAAAAGAAACATGGCATATCTTCTGGTGTTGAGGTAACCTCTGTTGCTGCCGGAAAAGTGTTTGATATGTACGAGGTTCCTAAAGGAACTATTATTACCAGCATTAACGGCCGTGGTGTTAACAATACAGACCAGGTAAATGCAGCCTTAGGTGCAACTAAAGGTAATATGCTTTCTATCCAGGGTATTGCTCCAGATGGCAGCCGTTTCAGATTTACATTCCCTGTTAAACAATAACAGTTTAATGGATGTGTTAAAAAGGTGCTTCAGGTATTCTGAAGCACCTTTTTTATTATAGCACTAAGACAATTTTATCGTAATCACTTTGTTACTCTATTTGTTTGCCGCATTTGACATTATACTTTACCTTTGTGTCAGGTTTATAATTGGTTAGTTTAAGTTCCCATTCTCCCCGTTTGGGACTTAAACTTTTTTTGTTTTAGAACCTTTGTAAATCTAGATACCTCTGGTTTATATCATTAAATATTAAGAATCATATAGAAAATTTAAACCAATAAAAACTAATGATAAAACTCTCGGTTGCTTATTTACTCAGTATTTTTTTGTTTAGCAAGCATTGTATATTACCATATCTTCTGTAAGAGGTGCCCCTCTCTCTTATTAAAATTCATTTATCGGCTGTAATTCCGTAAGCCTGCAATGTACAGGCCTTGTGTACCCTCGCTGTACTCCCGGTCTGATGGTTGTTCTGTGTATCTGGCTTGAGTCCCGAAGCATTCTGATAGAAAACCAGGGACTATGTTCGCTATTACAATACCTTTTCTATACTGGTGTTTGTAAATTGTTTACACCAGCCAGCCCCTGCTTTTGTATATAATCTGAAATTTAGTCTTGACCATTAAGGAGAATTAAGAAAGATCTTTGAATTTTGTAGCTCAAATATTTACAGTCGCGAGTAATGGATTGAAGAATTAGATGATATACTATGCCTCTATAGTAGTTTTAATCTTAAACCAGATGATTAGCGAATAGAAAAACCCTATAACAAAAAAACCGGGACTAGCCCGGTTTAGATTATCTCTAAAATATCTTAGAATACGTAATGTATAATCGCATACACAACTCCTGCTAAGGTAGCAGAAACAGGAATGGTTAAAATCCACGCCCAAACCAGGCTGTAGGTAATACCCCATTTTACGGCAGAGAAGCTTTTAGTGATTCCCACACCAATAATAGATCCTGTGATGGTATGTGTAGTAGACACCGGAATACCAAAATGCTCTGTAATACCCAATGTTACAGCGCCCGCAGTTTCTGCTCCCACACCTTCCAGGGCGTTTACTTTGGTTATTTTGGTACCCATAGTTTTTACAATTTTCCATCCTCCGCTCATAGTTCCCAAAGCGATAGCGGCATAACATACCAGAGGAATCCACTCAGGCATATGATCTCCGTTTACCAGAACTCCGCCCGCAACTAAAGCTACATAGATAATACCCATAACTTTTTGTGCATCATTACCACCGTGGGCAAAACTTAATGCCGCAGAAGATACCAGCTGAAGCCTTTTAAACCACTTCTCTGCTGTGGCTGGCTTGGCGTAGCGGGCAATATTGATGATAATAAGCGTGATGATAACGGCTATAATTGCACCTATTACCGGGGCTAGAAAAATAAATATGACCGTTTTTAATATGGGAGAGATGTTTATGGCATGCATTACTCCGTCTCCTAAAATTAATGCGTGAGTTATACCAGCGCCGGCAAATCCGCCTATTAAAGTATGAGATGAGCTGGAAGGAATACCATAATACCAGGTAAAAAGATTCCAGCCGATAGCGGCGCTTAGGCCCGCTAAAATTACTTCCAGCGTAATATAATCTTCTACCACAGTTTTTGCGATGGTGTTCGCAACTTTATGGTCTGTAAAATAGAAATACGCTGCAAAATTAAAGGTTGCTGCCCACAATACTGCCTGAAAGGGTGTTAATACTTTAGTAGAAACAATTGTAGCGATGGAGTTTGCAGCGTCGTGAAAGCCATTAATATAGTCAAAGACAATTGCCAATATAATGACTATTACAAGAAGTGTAGTTACCATTGTTTAATATCTTTTTTAAGAACTTATGCGTTCTTAACCAGTATAGATTCCATTACATTTGCTACATCTTCGCACATATCTGTAGCTGTTTCTAAAGCAGAAAGTACTTCTTTATACTTGATGATGTTTTTTGCATCCTCTTCGTAGTCAAACAAGTCGCCCACTGCTTTATCAAAAACGTAATCTGCCTGATTTTCTATACTATTGATACGAACACATGAATCTGTAATAACTCTGATGTTTTTTAGATTTTTAATTTCCAAAACAGCTTTGTTAACTTCTTTACAGCCTTCTGCAACTAATTCAGCTAATTTTTTTACAGGTTCTGTCATTTCGATTACATTGTACAGAAACATTCTGTTAGATGAACCATGGATGTAATCTGCAATATCATCTAAAGCCGATGCAAGCGAATGTATATCTTCTCTGTCAAAAGGAGTAATAAAAGTTTTGCTCAGTTCAAGATAGATCTGGTGGGTAATTTCATCACCATACTGCTCTAATCTTTCAATTTCTTTATACATTTTCTCCCTTTCCGGAGTGTTTTCGCTATTTACAACTTCTAACAGCCTATCTGCCATTTGTAGAAGATTGGCACTGGCTTTTTCAAACAAAGGGAAGAACTTTCTATCTTTGGGTATAAAATAAGAAAAAATGTTGTTCATTTCTTTTATAAATTTAGTCCCCAAAAGTAATAAGCCAATGTTAAGTTAATGTTAATTTTTGCTCTGGTATCAATTTAGTTATTAATAAGCGGTATAGCAGAAAGTGTTGTTTTAACTTTTTGCAAGGTAAAACCAAAGGTAGAGCCCAATCCTGGCGTACTTCTTACATTAATTGTCTGATCATGAGCTTCTATAATATGTTTTACAATGGCTAGTCCTAAGCCGGAGCCTCCTATCTCTCGAGAGCGACTGAAGTCTGTTCTATAAAATCTCTCGAATAGCCTTGGCAAGTTCTTTTCTTCTATACCCATTCCATTATCCGTCACTTCAATAAGCACCTGTTCATGCATCTCAAAAACAGTTATAAAAGTGGTACCTTTTTCTTTACCGTATTTAAAAGAGTTATCTATGAGGTTAACTAAAACCTGGCGTATTTTCTCCCGGTCAGCAAATACATAAGTGGGTACATCGTATTTATCTTTAAAAAGCAGTTCTATTTGATATTTTCTGGATTTAACCTCCATAGACTCCATGACTTCTTTAATAAGCGCTACCAAATCAAATTTCTTAAAGTTCATGGGAATTTCGCGGCTTTCCAGTTTAGAAATTTCGTCCAAATCTTTAATCAGGAAGCTTAATCTATCTACATTTCTGGTAATTTTTTCTAAAAATTTATTCGCTTGTTCCTGATCTTCCAATCCTCCGTCTTGCAAAGTATCTATATAACCTTCTATGGCAAAAAGCGGTGTTTTTAATTCATGAGATAGGTTTGTTAAGAATTCTCTTCTAAACTTAGCCTGTTTTTTTAAATCGTCTATTTCTATCTTCTTATCGCGGGCCCATTCTTTCACCTCCTGTTCTACATCGTTAATAGGGTCTGGGCTTACGTATTCCCCTAAAGCATCTTTTAAATCTTTTCCTAATTTTAAACTATGAATGAGCTTATAGATGATTTTAATTTTTGAGTAGATATATTTCTCTAGCAGCACATAGAAAACCACATAACTGACGCACAAAGAAATTATCGAAGTGATAGCAAAATACTTCCAGCTGTGCTGAAAATAATAGTTCACAATCCCTATTGAAAGAGATACTGCCAAAGCATTTAAGAAAACCAGAGTACGCAATTTCATAATAGCAATTTAAGCTTTTTCTAAAGGTATCCAAAATAGTTTAATAAGTTCAGTGAGTAGACAGGGCTTTTACTTCATAAAGTTGAGCCTTGGCCTTCAAGCTTCTCACATCAATTTTTCAAATCTTATGTCTTAAATCCCGCGTTCCATTCGGCGTAAAATTGTTCCAGGTAACTCAACATAAATTGATGGCGATCCTCTGCCATTTCTTTACCGGTTTGGGTATTCATTCTGTCTTTTAGCAATAATAACTTCTCGTAAAAATGATTGATAGTTGGCGCTGTGGAATTTTTATATTCTTCTTTGTTTTGCCGAAGATTAGGTTTTACTGCCGGATTATACAGCGGCCGGTTTTTGTACCCCCCGTAATGAAAAGCCCGGGCAATTCCTATGGCTCCCATCGCATCTAAACGGTCTGCATCTTGTACAATTTCTTTTTCTTTAGAGGTGAAGACCATGCCGTCAAAACTAGATTTAAAAGACATTGTTTTGATAATCTGCTGCACATGCGCTATCATTCCCGCTTCTACATTTAAGCTTTTTAAAAAATCACCTGCTTTTTGCGGCCCCATTTCTTCATCTCCGTTATGGAATTTAGCGTCTGCAATATCATGCAGCAAGGCTGCCAGCTCCACAATAAAAGCATCGGCATTTTCTTTTTGGCAAATAAACGATGCGGTTTTCCAAACCCTTTCTATATGAAACCAGTCATGACCAGCTTCTGCATGCGCAAGCTCTTGTTTTACAAATGCTATAGTTTGTGCAATTTCTTTCTCCATGGTATAATCAAAAGTAGAAATTAAAAACGTAAACGCTTGTTTAGCCCAAGCGAAATTATGGCTGTGTTTGCCTTAACAATGCATAATTCTCGTTCAGAATCAAACAATTTTGCTAATTTTGCAACATGAAATTACCAATAGTAGCATACGGAGAACCAGTACTAAAAAAAGTTGCTGCAGATATAGATGATACCTATCCGGATCTGCCACAGCTAATAGAAAACATGTTCGATACCATGTATGCGGCCAGTGGTGTTGGGCTAGCAGCGCCACAAATTGGACTTTCTATACGTTTATTTGTAATAGATGCAACACCTTTTGCCGAAGATGATGCGGCTCTAATAGATTTCAAAAAAGTTTTCATTAATGCGCAAATTCTGGAAGAGTCTGGCAAAGAATGGAAATTTAACGAGGGCTGCTTAAGCATTCCTGACATCAGAGAAGATATAAGCAGAAAACCTGAGTTGATACTATCTTATTATGATGAAAACTGGAATCATCATGAAGAAAAATTTGATGGCTTAGCGGCCAGAGTTATCCAGCATGAATATGACCATATTGAAGGCAAACTGTTTACAGATAGAATCAGCACTTTAAGAAAAACTTTATTGAAGAGCAAGCTAGATGCTATTGCCAAGGGCAACGTAAAGACCGGATATAAAATGAGATTTGCGAGTAAAAAGAAGAAGTAAATTTAAAATCGCAAATCCAATGGCCTGAGTTTGAACAAATCAATCCAATTTTCAATCACACGCTTTACTTGAAAACTTAGCTATTTTTCTTTATTACGGCCTTCAGACAGTTGTTTAATAAAAGCGCCCCAGGCAAAAGGGTTAAGCAAGGGGTTAGTTTGTGTCATATTCTTATTAGACAAACCAATGTGATTATTATTAAACGTCATTCCCTGTATTTCCCGTCCATCTCGTGGCAAGGTATAGCTAAAATCTCTTAGCGTAGCTTTAGCCAGATTTTTTTTTGCAATTTCATAATCGTCATCGGCAAACTTCATGGTTAAGAAATCACGTTTAAATTCATCTGTACTTGCCCATGGAAAAACCCGCACTACCGGTAATTCAATATTATCAGATTTCATTCTGATGACATTGGTGTACTTCTTATCTCTCACATTCTTTGGAATTACCATCAACAGTTTTTTATAGCCTATAGAGGAAAGCGAAATGGTATCGCCCTCGTTTACCACAAAAGAAAAATAACCTTTGTAATTGGCCGCATATGCCTTACCCGATGTAAGATTTTTTAAGGTAACGTAAGGCACTACCGTATTGCTGTCTACATCGTAAATTACGCCTGAAAACTGAACAAGCTTTGTTTCTGCCGGTGTTTGCGCAAAAGCAACAGCAGTTACAAGGCAGCATATTATGGTTAACAGTTTTCTCACCAGCATAACATTTAGTCCTTAAAAATATAACAAAAGCCAATCATTTCCCTGTTAAATTTTGTTAAAGGCAATATTCTATTAAACGAGAAAGGTACAGTTGTAGTTTCTGCTTACAAGAAATTTACAAGTAGCTAATAAAACTACCCTTCATAAATGGCGCCAGAAGTTGGCGTTTCTTTCAGCTCTAAACGCTTGAGATTGGGCAGTACAGGCTTTAGTTTATCCCATAACCAAATAATCATCAGCTCGCAGGTAGGATTTTCTAGTCCTGGTACATCATTTAAAAACTTATGGTCTATTAAAGACAATACTTCCTTAACTTTTATCTTTATATCTCCGTAATCTTCTACCCAGCCTAATTGAGGCAAAATATCGCCCTCAATAAAAACGGTAAGATGGTAAGTATGGCCATGAAGCTGCCTGCACTTATGCCCCTCTGGCACCTGCGACAGGAAATGAGCGGCATCAAAAGTAAATTCTTTATAAATAATCATATCACAAAAACTTTCGCAAAGAAGCACTTATTTCATTTCCGCCAAAATGACCAGAATCAATATTAAGTATGGGTATCATCACATCTTTTTATGTAAATTTCTATGATATTGATAGCGATAAATTATGGATGATGAAAGAAGAGCTTGTACATTTTTTTACCGAGAATGAAGTTGCAACGATTTGTTGTTTAACCGAACAACAATATCCACATTGCTTTAATTGCTATTACGCCTTTGATACTGAAACAAAAATCCTGATTTTCAAATCATCTAAAAACTCTTACCACAACCAGCTTTTAGGAGAGCATGCCGCTATTGCAGGAACTATTTTATCTCCGGCATCTAGCCTGATGAAGGCTAAAGGAATGCAATTCTCCGGAAAGGTAATCTCTGGAGAATTACCTAAAGAAGTAGCTAAAATATATTATAAGAAGTACGCTCTCGCCTACGCTAAACCCGGAGAATTGTGGGCAATTCAACTAGATTGGGCGAAGTTCACAAATAATACTTTAGGCATAGGCGTAAAACAAGAATGGTTTCTTCTTGATGAAGAAACCATTTAATTAACCTTAACAACTATTAAGCTGTTTTTACTATCTTAAGTTTACTGGCAAAACCGCAGAAGGGTCTTCCATATCTGTAATATTAATTGCCTCTACCGCTGTAACAGAAGGTACCGCTTTTTTAACGGCCTGTTCTATTCCGGCTTTTAGGGTCATAATGCTCATTGGACAAGAGCCACAAGCTCCTAATAATTTAATTTTTACTACATTATTATCGGTAACTTCTTCAACAGATACATTTCCGCCATCTGCTTCCAGATATGGCCTGATGGTATCTAATGCCGCCTCAATTTCCTTAATCAAACTCTCCTTCGAATCCATGATTATAATTTTTTTAAATTAATAAAAATATCAGGCCTATATTATGAATTATTTTTAACATTCTGATTGCTAATAGCCACTTGCTGCGCTACTTTTTGTGCTAATTCTATAAATGCCTTTGAAATAGGGTTCTCTTTCTCTAATACAACCGGCACCCCACTGTCTCCTGCCTCGCTTACACTTTGCACCAACGGAATTTCGCCTAAAAATGGCACACCGTATTTCTCTGCCATACCCTTTCCGCCATCTTTTCCAAAGATATAATATTTATTATCAGGAAGTTCTGCCGGCGTAAAATATGACATATTCTCTACGATACCTAAAAGGGGCACATTTATAGCGTTCATCATAAACATTCCCACCCCTTTGGTGGCATCTGCTACAGCAACCTGTTGCGGAGTGGTAACCACTACCGCTCCGGAAATTGGGAATCCCTGGGTGATGGTGATATGGATATCGCCGGTTCCGGGAGGAAGATCTACTACTAAGTAATCCAGTTCGCCCCAATCTGCATCGTTAAAAAGCTGCTTAACCGCTGTAGAAGCCATTGGGCCACGCCATGGCACCGGTTGGTCCGGATCAGTGAAAAACCCTATAGATAAAAGCTTAATTCCGTATTTTTCTATTGGCTCTATTAAAGTTTTACCGTTTACCTCGCTGGCCAAAGGTTTTGCTTTCTCTAAACCAAACATAATAGGTACAGAAGGCCCGTAAATATCTGCATCTATTAGACCGGTTTTTGCACCATTTAAACTTAATGCAACCGCCAAATTGGCCGCCACTGTAGATTTACCAACACCACCTTTGCCAGAAGAAACAACAATTATATTTTTAATTTTTGCAGAAAACTGTTTTTGAGGCGCAGTTACACGGCTCGTCATATGAATATGTATATCAGCATCCTGGCTTACAAAATGTTTTATAGCATTGCGGCAAGCATTCTCCAACATATCTTTTAGCGGACATGCAGGTGTAGTAAGCACTACAGAAAAACTAACCTTATTCCCTTCTATTACAAGGTTTTCTATCATATTTAAAGTCACCAGGTCTTTTTTTAAATCTGGGTCTTCTACATGTCTTAAAGCATCTAATACCTGTTCTCTCGTAATCATCTCTGAAATTTTATACAAAACTACTAAAACACAAAACAATAACTTTGCGTTTACGTCTTGTTTTAAGATAAAATGTTTTTGTTGCTATTATTAGAAAAAGTTTTTTATACTTTTCGCTATTAATTTATGAGAAGTTCAATTAATAATTTTAAGCTAAAAATCAACCGTAAAAAGCTGTTCGTTACACTTGGAATAGTGTTTTCTATTCTTTTAATAGCGCTGATAATTGCTTTTACAAAGAGAGAATCAATGCTAAATAGTGCCATAAACAAGGTTGTTTCTAAGGCAAAAAGCAAATATAATTTGAATGTCAAAATTGGTTCTTATGCATTTGACGGGTTGAGCTCTGTAAATTTTAAGGGAGTTTACGTAGTTCCTGAAGGTAAACAACAGCTTTCTGAAATCAAGAATCTTACTGTAGGTGTTAAGCTATTTCCACTGATATTTGGCAACATCAGAATTTCTAAATTCAATTTAAATGACGGGAGAATCAGCTTCATCAAAAAAGACGGCATTAGCAATTACGATTTTTTATTCAAAAAAGATTCTACAAAATCTAAGCAAGAGAAGCCTGAAATAGACTTCGCAGATTTGGCCAATAAGCTCATTCATCAAGCTCTGGACAAAATTCCGGAAGAGATGAATGTTAATAATTTCGAAATTACGTACCAAGGCGATACATCCCGCATCAGTATCTTTACACAATCTGCCAGCATAGACGATAAGGAAGTCAGCTCCAAAATTATCATTAATAACAACGAAGCTGTATGGCATATTACCGGTACAGCAGACCCTTCTAACGAGAAATTAGATCTTAAACTGTTTGCCGATAGCGCCAAAGTAGAACTGCCCTTTCTGGAAGATAAATATGGTTTGAAGCTGAGTTTTGATACCGTTACCACCGTTTTAGAGAGCGCCAGAAAACACGGTAAGGCATTTGAAATAGAAGGGAATTGGTCTATCAAGAACTTGTTCATCAGGCATCCAAGAATTTCTACAGACGATGTTATTGTACCTGCCGCCAGTGTATATGCAAAATTGATTATCGGAAAGCGATTTCTATCTGTAGATAACTCTACCACAGTGCAAATTGGCAAAGCCAGCTTTAGCCCCTTTATTGAAGTGGCGTTTAAGCCAGAGGGTCATAAGGCTTATGCTCTTAAAATTAATGCCCCTAACCAAAAGGCACAAGATATTTTTGACGCCTTCCCCGTTGGTTTATTTGAATCTTTAGCGGGAATTAAGGTTAATGGCAACCTACAGTATGATTTGGATTTCTATTTTGATACCAGCAACCCGGACAGCGTATTGCTAAACTCTAAGCTAACGCCATCTAAAGATTTTAAAATTATATCTTACGGCGAAACAAATCTGCAAAAAATAAATGGCCCTTTTATATATACACCTTACGAAAAAGGGAAACCGGTAAGAGACATTTTGGTTTCTGAACAAAATCCAAATTTTACCCGCTTAGAAGATATTTCGCCCAATTTAAAACACGCAGTCTTAACCGCAGAAGACCCTTCTTTTTTCTCTCATAAAGGCTTTGTAGAGCAATCTATTAAACAATCCATTTCTACTAATTTTAAAGCAAAAGCATTTAAAAGAGGCGGAAGCACCATTTCTATGCAATTGGTAAAAAATATATTTCTGAACAGAAATAAAACTATCGCCCGTAAGGTTGAAGAAATTTTAATTGTATGGCTGATTGAAAACCAAAAGCTGAGTACCAAATCCAGGATGTTTGAGGTTTACCTGAACATTATTGAATGGGGCAGAAACGTTTATGGCGTTAAAGAAGCTGCTAATTATTATTTTGGTAAGCACCCTGCCGAACTTAGTGTTGGCGAAAGTATTTACCTGGCCAGCATTGTACCTAAACCAAAATCTTCTTTATACGCGTGGCAGGCAGACGGTTCTTTAAAGCCCTATTTACGAGGATATTTTAACCTGATTGGCCGGTTAATGGCGCAAAGAGGCTATGTAGAGAGAGATTCTAGTGCTTACGGATATTATGGCGTTAGGTTAAGAGAATCGCTAAGGTTACAGATTGCTCCGGCAGATTCTATTCCAGACAGCTTACAGGAAGATGGTGCTGAAGATTTATTTAAACTGTTTGATATTAAGAAGGATTCCGTAACCCACAACTCAAATTTATTGATGAAGATTTTTGCACCCAAAGAAGATACTACTAAAAAAAGCGACCGTGAATTGCGACGAGAACGCCGCCAGAAACGAAGGGAAGAAATGAAAGGGACATAAATTCATCCACGGTTATCCTCTATGTGCTACTCATAAATATTAGAAGATAATACTAGAAACCCTTCTTATAATTCTCTTAATACGGCATAGAATTACCTTTTTTCAAAATTCAGAAAACTATTTTGTCTTTCATTCATTATTTATTGTGAAATGAATAAGACAAGCTCTATGCTAAATTCAGAGTAAGGCTCTTAATTTTTTTAAAGGAAATATTCACGTATGGAAAAACACACTTATCAGACCGGAATAATCGGAAACTGCGCTTTTATTGCCCATGTTCACCAAAACACCAATATATCCTGGTTATGCTGGCCAAAATTTGATAGCTCTTTTGTCTTTGGCAGTCTGCTTGATGATGAAAAAGGCGGAGAATTCTCTGTAACGCCTTCAGAAACTTACGCCACTAAACAATACTACTTAGAAAACACCAATATTTTGTGCACAGAAATCAGCAATACACATGGTAAATACCGTGTTACAGATTTTGCGCCCAGGTTTTTGCAAAATGAACGCTCTTTTAAACCGCTTATGCTGGTTCGCAAAATTGAGCCGCTGGAAGGCGACCCACATATAAAAATCACCTGTAACCCTGTTTATGATTACGGAAAAATCTCCTTAAATGCACTGCAGGGAAGCAATCATATCGAATATGTGGGCTGTGGCGAAAATATGCGGCTAACCACTAACGCCTCCATTTCCTATATCTTAGAAGAAAAATATTTCGTTTTAAAATCTCCGCTATATCTCATTTTAACCTTTGGAGAACCTTTAGAAGCACCGGTAGAAATAACGGCAGAAGTATTTTTATCTAAAACCAAGCACTATTGGAGAACATGGATTAAACATTCCTCCATCGGAGAATTTTATCAGGAATACGTGATCCGCTCTGCGCTGGCACTAAAAATTCACCAATACGAAGATACAGGGGCTATAATAGCCGCCAGCACTACCAGCCTACCCGAATTTCCGGGTAGCGGGAGAAACTGGGATTACCGTTATTGCTGGCTGCGTGACACTTATTATGTTATAAACGCCCTGCACCATATAGGCCATTTTGAAGAAACCGAAAAATACTTTGAATACATTACGGATATTTCTTTTGAAGAAGGATTAAGGTATCAGCCCCTATACAGCATTACACGGCAGAAAGATTTGGTAGAAGAAATTGCAGATCACCTAAGGGGATATTTAGGCAACGGACCTGTACGAATTGGCAACCAGGCTTATGAACACATCCAAAACGATATTTACGGGCAGGCACTTATTTCTCTTTTACCGCTTTATACAGACCATCGCTTTGTATTTTCTGAACGAAAAGACTCTGCCCATTTGGTGGAAGTTGCGCTAAAAAGAATAGAGCATACTATAGATGAGCAGGATGCTGGAATTTGGGAGTTTAGAAACAGAGCTTATACCCATTGCTACAGCAATCTTTTCCAATGGGCAGGCTGCAGTGCAGCAGCAAAAATTGCCCGCACCATTAATAACGAAAAATTAGAAGAAAAGGCTGTGGCTTTAATGAAAAGAGCGGCCGTACATATTGAAAACTGTTACGACCCGGTTCGTAAAGTTTATACCCATGCTGTTGGGAGCCCACATTTGGATGCAAGCACTTTACAGCTGATTATGATGAACTATTTAGATCCTACGTCTGACAGGGCTAAAGACCATCTGATTGCGCTTGAAAAAGAATTGAAAACACCAAATGGTTTGTTTTACCGTTATCTGCATACCGATGATTTTGGCAAGCCAGAAACCACATTTTTGATATGTGCTTTCTGGTATATAGAAGCCCTAGCTTGTGTTGGCCGTATAGACGATGCTATTTTGCAGTTCGAAAAATTAATGAAATACTCTAATCATCTAAAATTATTTAGTGAAGATGTAGATGAAGAGAAGGGCAGCATGTGGGGAAATTTCCCTCAAGCGTACAGCCATGTTGGCTTAATGAACGCAGCACACCGCATCTCTATGAAACTAAACAGACCTTTATATTTATAGTACAGCTGTTTTAATATTTTGATAATCGGGCGGTAGAAGGGTTTTAGATTAATTGTTCCAGAAAGTCTCTTACCTCTTCTACTCCTTTTATGTAATAATCTGCTGCTGTTATTCTACTTCCTACCTTAATTTTTATAGCCTCATCTGGCAAGCTGGTAAAAATATCTTCATCGGTATGGTCGTCTCCAATAGCCATCACAAAATCATAACCTTTGTTGGCCAGATAAGATAAAGCAGCTTTGCCTTTATTTACTTCAATATTTTTAATTTCCAACACTTTGTTTCCCGCTAAAATCTGCAAACCTATTTCCCGTGTTAAATAACTTAGATGGTTTTCCAGTTCGTTAGACCTTAGTTCTCCTAAATCCCTTTCTGCTTTGCGGTAATGCCAAGCCAGCGAGTAGTGTTTTTCTTCTATAAAAGACCCCGGCGTTCTGTCTGAATAAGATTCTAAAACCGGCCTTACAGTACTTTTCCACATATCTGTTAAACCGGGAATGGTTTGCCAATTAGGCCCGTTATTTTTCATCCAGGCGCCATGTTCAGCAATAATATCAATATCTAAATGTCCAAACCATTTTTCCAGCGTTTCATATTTTCTACCGCTGATGATTACTACACGCGTTTTTTCATCGGTTAAGTTTGCCAATAATTCATATAGCTTTTGGTCTGGAGTTGCCTTGTCAATTTCTGTATTAAAACCTACCAAAGTGCCATCGTAATCTAAAAACAGTACACTTTTCTCTGCGCTGTTTTTTCTTTCTTTAACCTTTTTTATAAAATCCTCATTTACGGATTTGGTTTTATTATTGATTTGCGATTCTTTTATCTGATTAAGCTGATTCATAAATATTTTCACCCAATGGTGGATATCAAATTTGTTTACGGTGTAAGATAATGATTTCATTCTGGAGGCTTGCTCTTCTTCCGGCATTTGCAATGCTTCTAAAATAGCGCCATAAACCTCTTCTACGCTGTTTGGGTTAATAATTAATGCTTCTGCCAGCTCTTTAGAAGCCCCGGCCATCTCACTAAGAATTAACACGCCGTGGTGCGTTTTACGACTGGCAATGTATTCTTTACTAACCAGATTCATGCCGTCTCGCATTGGCGTAACCAAACATATATCTGCCCGTGAATATAAGGCAGACAGAGATTCAATAGGGAAAGATCGGTAAAAATATTGTATAGGATTCCAATGTGCAGTTCTGAAACGGGCATTAATATTTCCTACCAGCTTATCTATTTCGTCTTTAAGTTCTTTATACTTCGGAATTGTATCCCGGGACGGAACAACTATCATCACCAAAATTATTTTTTCAATAAATTCCGGATGTCTGGTAAGTAGCTTTTCGCATGCCAATAACCGTGGTAAAATCCCTTTGCTATAATCCAACCTATCAATTGACAGGATGATTTTTAAATCTTTGTAACTTTTGTTAAGTGCCTCAAACTCTTCTTTAACCGCCGGACAATGTGCCAAATCTTTATATTTTTCAGCGTCTATCCCCATGGGGAATGCGTCTACAGTTATTTCTCTGCTTTTTTTTAAAATCTTGTTGCCCTGCCCGGGGATATGAAGCAAACGGGTGGCAGAACTCATAAAATGCCTAACGTCGTCATAAGTATGAAAACCTAATAAATCTGCTCCCAGCATTCCTTTAATAATTTCATTACGCCATGGAATTAATCTGAAGATCTCGTAAGAAGGAAAAGGTATATGCTGGAAAAAGCCGATAGAAATATCTGGAAGACTATTTCTTATTAGCTGAGGCAGCAGCAGTAGTTGATAATCGTGAATCCAGATAGTATCATCTGGTTCGGCAATTTGCAGTACCGCCTCTTTAAATTTTTCGTTTACTTGCTGATAGTAATCCCAATAACGTTGCTCAAACTGGGCATAGGTAGACATATAGTGAAAAACAGGCCATAAGGTTTCGTTAGAAAAGCCCTCGTAGTAATTCTGTATTTCTTCGTCATTTAAAAAAACAGGCAGCAGATTTTCTTGTGCCAATAGTTTACTTACTTTTTCTTTTTCACCTTCTTCGGTAATTTCCAGACCGGGCCAACCAACCCAGATGTTGTTACCATTTTTGTAAATAGAACCCAACCCTGTGGCTAGTCCTCCTTCGCTCACCTGTAAGCTAAGTTGTTCATTTTCGTAAATAAGTTTTATGGGTAAACGGTTAGAAATAATAATTATCTTGCTCATAACGGAAGTTTTCAGTCTATATACAAGCAAAAAACCAACCAAAAAGGGCTTTTTTAATAATAATAAGGCTTTTTTGTTGTTTTAGCCAGGTTATTTAACGCTATTAACGTACAATAATTGCAAGCATTGGCTTAGTAGCTATTGCGCCAAAAAGGTAGAACGCAAAAGTATCTATTATGCGTGTACAAAGAAATACCAAACCAAAAAAGGGGCAAATGCCCCTTTTTCTAATTTGTTATAAAAGAAAATTATTCTGCTGATGTATTTTCTTCTGTTGCTGCTTCTGTAGCTTCGGCAGCTGGTGCCTCTTCTTCTGCTACTTCTTCAACAGCCGGAGTGTTTTTAGCAACAATTGCAGCTGCAATTGCTTCTTTTTTCTTAGTTTCTTCAATTAAAGCTGCTTTTTTAACTTCATCTTTTTTAGATGCCAAGCCAGATTTTTTAGCTTCAATTTTACCTTCTTTAGCCGATAACCACTCTGCAAACTTAGTTTCTGCCTGCTCTGCTGTTAACGCACCTTTTGTAACACCTCCGTTTAAGTGTTTTTTGTAAAGAACACCTTTGTAAGAAAGAATTGCTTTAGCTGTATCTGTAGGCTGAGCTCCGGTTTCAACCCATTTAACTGCTTTTTCGAAGTTTAAATCGATAGTTGCAGGGTTTGTATTTGGGTTGTAAGAACCTAATCTTTCGATGAATTTACCATCTCTAGGTGCTCTTGAGTCTGCTACTACAATGTAGTAAAACGGTTTTCCTTTTTTACCGTGTCTTTGTAATCTGATTTTAGTTGCCATTTTTTAAATTCATTAAAGTTTGCAATATCCCCTTACACGTAAGGGGACGCAAAGGTAACATTTTCTGTTTTAATATTCTATAAATCAATTTTTTATTTTTTTGTTCTGTAAGAAATTTTTATTCTAACTTTAACCTATGAAAATTAAAATCACCTTATCTACGCTTCTCGCCCTGTTTATAACCATTAATTGCTTTGCGCAGAATCATGAATTACAAATTACCAAGCGTAGCCATAAGGCAGTGCGACTTACAGAAAACCAAAATGTGCGGATAGCATATCCGGCAAATAAAATAGACCCCAAACAAACCGGGAATATAGGTTTAAGAGGAAAAATAGATTCTATTGGTAAAGAGAGTATATGGATTACATCACGTGTAAAAACAGAAAAACCAATTGAGCTTAGCTTAAAAGACATTGTTGCGCTAAAAAAATCTTCTAATCTGGGACTAATTGCTTCTTCTATTGTATCCTATGCGGTAATTGGAGGCGGAGCAATCTTGCTAGGTAACAACGCTGATTTAAACCCTGCCATAACTACCTTACTTGCCGGGGCTGCGGTATTTCCTTCCGTATTACTGGGAACCGGCGTGTTTTACCCCTCTAAACCAGTAAGAAAAGTTGGAGAAGGTTATACATTAGAGATTATTGAGGCGAAATAGTATATAAAACGATTATTCCTTTTTTCGGGTCTTGATTTGCTTCTAAAAAAATCCTCTGATAACACAGATATTACTTACAAAATTTTACAACAAACTGTTTGTAACAATTCACCGAATCGGGCTGTCTAAGAGTAAATAAGAAAATCTAAAAATCATTATGATTATTACAACAACACCCAATATTGAAGGAAAAAGAATAGTAAAATATCTTGGCGTAGTAACCGGAGAAGCTATTATAGGAGCTAATTTTGTGAAAGATTTTTTTGCCAGTATCAGAGATATAGTTGGTGGCAGGGCAGGTTCTTATGAAGAAGGTTTAAGAGAAGCAAAAGATATTGCTCTTAAAGAAATGCAGGATACCGCCAGAAGGGCCGGCGCAAATGCCATTGTAGGCGTAGATCTTGATTTTGAAACTATTGGCGGCAGTGGAAGTATGCTGATGGTTTCTGCCAGTGGAACCGCTGTAGTGCTAGAAGATTAAGAGTAAATTTTATCATCACCTTCTATTGTTCTATTATAACTGGAAGGTGATGAATATTTTTTCTCTATAAATACCTTTCTTTTAATATATTCAAATGGTGATCTACGTGGCCGGCAATTATAAATAGTAAAG
>PJUF01000317.1_pt1 | contig 39006 bp, 31 predicted proteins | sample 1512191 | NCBI WGS metagenome assembly PJUF01 (sample SAMN08177673, study PRJNA422409) | Feces metagenome, whole genome shotgun sequencing project. | isolation source: Chicken feces (3) enriched on wood chips | host: Gallus gallus | place: USA: Madison | collected 2015-01-15 | reverse complement strand
CACTGCTTTTTTAATGTTTTTGGAATAACCAATCCAAAGTGGAATACTGCTTAGAATTAAGCCAACTCCTCCTCCGGCAATAGCCCACCCGGTACCTTTTTCCATCAAGGGATTTTCTGAATTTGACAAGGCACCGCCGATTCCAAAACCCAAACAAAATGACCCCGTATAAGTAATGATCTCAGCAAAAGTTTTATTGGTTCTGGCTCTTCTTATATGGTCAATGGCTACTTGGTTGGTAAAAGCCTGTTTGTATTGATTCAGTTTATAACCTTGTCCGTCTTTGATAAAGAAATTTTTTCCACCGGTTCCCAATTCTATTTGTCCATTTTGAGGTTCCTCTACCTGAGCAAACGCCAAAGCCGGAATCAGCATCAATGCAAATACTAATTTTTTCATGTTAAGTTAATTAATTTGGCGGCGAATTTACAATAATTTTTCATCCACCAAATTCGGTAAAGTCACTTTTAACAAAGGTTCATCTTCCATCGCACGTTTGATGGCGAAAATGGCTTCTTCATTTCGCGCCCAGCTTCTGCGGGCAATTCCGTTGTTTACGTCCCAATGCAGCATCGATTTCAACCTTTGTTCAGCTTCTTGCGTTCCGTCTAACAACATTCCGAATCCACCATTGATCACTTCGCCCCAACCGACACCGCCACCATTGTGAATAGAAACCCAAGTCGCGCCGCGAAAACTGTCGCCAATCACATTGTGAATCGCCATATCTGCTGTGAATTTCGAGCCATCGTAAATATTGGAAGTCTCACGGAAAGGTGAATCCGTTCCTGAAACATCATGATGGTCACGCCCCAAAACAACCGGGCCGATTTCTCCGCGATTGATAGCATCGTTAAAGGCTTTAGCGATTTTAATCCTGCCCTCGGCATCGGCATATAAAATTCGAGCTTGCGAACCTACCACCAATTTATTTTCCTGCGCACCCTTAATCCACGTGATGTTATCCTGCATTTGCTGTTGGATTTCTTTAGGGGAATTTTTCATAATTTCCTCCAAAACCTGACAAGCGATTTCATCGGTTTTTTGCAAATCTTCCGGTTTCCCCGAAGCACAAACCCAACGGAACGGCCCAAATCCAAAATCAAAACACATCGGTCCCATGATATCCTGCACATAACTCGGGTATTTGAAATCGATGCCGTTTTCGGCCATTACATCAGCCCCGGCACGTGAAGCTTCCAACAAAAACGCATTTCCGTAATCGAAGAAATACGTTCCTTTGGCTGTATGTTTGTTGACCGCCGCAGCGTGTCTTCGCAAGGTTTCCTGCACTTTTTCTTTGAATAATTCCGGATTTTCGGCCATCATCTGATTGGCTTCTTCGAAACTCAATCCCACCGGATAATAACCTCCCGCCCAAGGATTGTGCAAAGAAGTTTGATCGGAACCTAAATCGATGTAAATATTTTCTTCGTCAAATTTCTCCCAAACTTCCACCACATTTCCATCGTAGGCAATCGAAACGACTTCTTTATTTTCTTTGGCTTCGCGAACTCTTTTCACCAATTCATCCAAATCCGAAATCACTTCGTCTACCCAACCTTGTTCATGTCTTTTGTAAGTTGCCGCCGGATTGACCTCGGCGGTCACCGAGATTACTCCGGCAATATTCCCTGCTTTGGGCTGTGCGCCTGACATTCCGCCTAATCCTGCGGTAACAAAGAGCCCCACCTCGCTCCTCCCCGAAGGGGAGGAAGTTCCCCCTCCTTTGGAGGGGGTTAGGGGGAGGCTTTTTCGAACCCCATTCAATAATGTAATTGTCGTTCCGTGCACAATTCCTTGAGGCCCGATGTACATATAACTTCCGGCGGTCATTTGCCCGTATTGGGAAACACCCAATGCATTGAACTTTTCCCAGTCGTCGGGTTTGGAATAGTTGGGTATCACCATTCCATTGGTCACCACCACTCTTGGCGCATTTTTATGCGAAGGGAATAACCCCAGTGGATGACCAGAATACATCACTAATGTTTGTTCTTCAGACATTTCTGACAAGTATTTCATCGTCAGCAGGTACTGAGCCCAGTTTGAGAAAACCGCACCGTTTCCGCCATAAGTAATCAATTCTTCCGGATGCTGTGCTACAGCAGGATCGAGATTATTTTGAATCATCAGCTGAATCGCTTTTGCCTGCTGGCATTTTCCGGGATATTCATCCATCGGACGTGCATACATTTCATAATCCGGCCGAAAGCGGTACATATAAATTCGTCCGTATTTTTCCAGTTCTTCCTTGAATTCGGGTAATAATTCCGCATGAAATTTTGGTTCGAAATAACGCAAAGCGTTTTTCAACGCAAGCTTTTTTTCTTCCTCCGAAAGGATTTCTTTTCGCTTTGGCGCGTGGCTGAAGTTTTTATTTAATGGTTTTAGTGTTGGGAGTTCTGTCGGTATTCCCTGTTGTATTTGTTGTTGGAATTCTCGGATTTTCATTTTTTTGTATTTAATAATCTTGTCAAGGTTAATGTTTTCACGCATAGAACCTTGACAAGGTTTCTCGGGTTAACTATAAAACTTTTCTAATTCAATTTCTTTTTTATGTGAAATTATAAAATTCTCTTTATCATCAAATAATTCCAAAACTTCATTTCTATTCAGAAAATTTTGAGAGCCGCCTAACAAACTTCTGTAGGATGAAAACGAATATTTCCTAAAATCATTTATCAATTGATGATTTTCCGGATTTCTGTGAATGTAAATGATAACTTTTCTTAAATATTCTTCAGAGATAATTTCCTTTCTCTTAAATGGTGATTCGATCAAAGAACCGTGTCTGCCGTTCTCTTTGTTAAATGCCTGCGAATAAGAATTAAAAATTCTTGAAAATTGTTTAGAAAATATATTTTGAGGAGAATGGAGCCCCTGCTTAGCCTTGTCAAGGTTTGAAACCTTGACAAGGCTTTCCAATTCCTTTTCAGATTTAACTTTGATTAAAAAATGAAAATGATTGGATAATAAACAATAAGCATAAATCTCACAGACCGGAGTTAAATGTTCCTTTATTTTATGGATAAAAAACTCAAAATTTCGACTGGATTTAAAAATTATTTCCCCATTCACACCTCTGTTGTATATGTGATAGAATTTATCGGGTTCAACTGGTTGTGTCCTTATATCCATATTATAGATTTTGAGAACCTTGTCAAGGTTGATACGCTAAATCACAGAAATAATCTCTTTTAATTCCTCTCCCTGAATCAATTCAATAATTGCATTGATGTCTTCACCTATTAATCGGTCGTCTTCTAATTTCTCCACTTTGGTTCGAACCAAATCAAATACTTCTTCTATAATAGAACTTGATTTTAACGGTCTTCTGAATTCCAATCCCTGACAGGCATACATTAATTCTATTGCCAATATTTTCTCCAGATTATTCAAAACCTGGTTGAACTTTCTTCCCGAAATACTTCCCATCGAAACATGGTCTTCCTGCCCCAATGAAGTTGGGATACTGTCCGCCGAAGCCGGGAAACACAAAGTTTTGTTCTCCGTGCATAATGCAGCCGAAGTATATTGCGGAATCATAAATCCACTGTTCAATCCTGATTTTTCGGTTAATAACCTCGGCAATCCGAATTTCCCTTCCAACAATAAATACTGTCTCCGGTCGGAAATATTTCCCAATTCCGAAGCCGCCAAAGTCGCATAATCCAAGACCATCGCCATCGGCTGACCGTGGAAATTTCCACCACTAATGGCTGTTTGTTCATCCAAAACAATCGGATTATCGGTTACCGAATTCAATTCGATTTCCGCCATATCACGAAGGTGCAACCACGCATTTCGGGAAGCGCCGTGCACTTGTGGCATACAGCGAAGCGAATAAGGATCCTGAACTCTCGGATGATCGTTATTATCGATAATTTCAGAACCTTCCAGTATTTTTCGGATTCTTTGCGCCACCAATTTCGTTCCTTCATACGGACGAACTTCGTGCAATTCTTTCATGAAAGGCGATTTCAAGCCTGAATATGCTTCCAGACTCATTGCTCCAATGACATCTGCTAAATCAAGCAAGTATTTCATTTTATCCAATCCGAAAAGTGCGTGTGCCAAAATGAATTGCGTTCCATTAATTAAACCCAAACCTTCTTTTGCCTGGAGTTCAATAGGCTCTAAACCATGTTCTTTCAAAATTTCTTTTGTTGGAACGGCTTTGCCATTTTTCCAGATCTTTCCTTCGCCAATTAACGGCAAAAACAAATGAGCAAGCGGTGCTAAATCACCTGAAGCACCTACAGAACCTTGCTCCGGGACAACCGGAATTACCTCATTTTCCAAAAACCATAAAATTCTTTCAAAAGTTTCCATGGAAATTCCTGAAAAGCCTTTGGCCAATGCATGCAATTTGGAAATCAACATCAGTTTGGAAATCTCTTTTTGAATTGGATTTCCTACACCTACTGCATGACTGATCAATAAATTTTCCTGTAGTTTCCGGGTTTCTTCTTTGGAGATTTTGGTATCGCAAAGAGGCCCAAAGCCTGTGTTGATGCCGTAAACGGTCTGTCCGGAATTGACAATCGCTTCTACATTGTCTTTGGAGCGATTGATTTGTTCCTTGCTTTTTTCTGAAACCTCTGCTGAGACTTCGTTATGTAAAATCTGAATCGAATCTTCTATTGTAAAATGGTCAACGCCATAAATTTTCTTGCTCATTTTGATGTTATTTGCGATTTCAAAGATACAAATTTGCTGTAGAGACGGAATGCATTCCGTTCCTACAATTTCATCTTATAATACCTTAAATATAAATCCGATTCAATAAATTTGCAATTCATTTAAACTGAAAAGAATGAACGATCAAAATATACACGATGAAATAGGCGATGAGCATTTCTCATCACATCACGATACACCCATGCGCGAAGACGCTTTTGATTTGAGCAATGATGAAAAAATCGCCAAAATCGAAGCCGATTTTACCAAAATCATGGACACTTTAGGACTGGATCTGACCGATGATAGTCTGAAAGGAACACCCAAGCGTGTAGCCAAAATGTTTGTCAACGAAATTTTCGGCGGATTGCATCCGGACAGAAAACCCAAGATGTCCACTTTTGAAAATAAATACAAATACAACCAAATGTTAGTGGAAAAAGATATCACGGTTTATTCTACCTGTGAGCATCATTTTTTACCAATTGTCGGAAAAGCGCACATCGGTTATATTTCCAACGGAAAAGTAATCGGGCTTTCCAAAATGAACCGGATAGTGGATTATTTTGCCAAACGTCCGCAGGTTCAGGAAAGGTTGACAATGCAAATCGTAAAAGCCATGCAGGATGCATTGGGAACGGCAGATGTTGCCTGTGTCATTGACGCGAAACACCTTTGTGTAAACTCGCGCGGAATCCGTGACATTGACAGCAGCACGGTCACTGCTGAATTGGGCGGTGTTTTCAAAACCGATCCCACAACAAGAAGGGAATTCTTGCATTATATTGGCGTGCATACGAAGTTTAATGTGTAAGCCTCCCCCAACCCCTCCAAAGGAGGGGAGTTTAAAGATTTAGATTTGAAATGAAAATAGTTGTAGATATAACGAGGGAGAGTAATTCAAAAATAATTAACGCATAACCCAAAACCCATAAACGCACAACCCAAAATGATAAAAGCACACAACTTAAAAGTACATAATTCGCTCAGCGGCGAGAAGGAAACATTTGTTCCGATTCACAAAGACAGCATCGGGATGTATGTCTGCGGGCCAACGGTTTACAGCAATGTACATTTGGGTAACGTTCGTACGTTTTTGTCATTTGATATGATTTACCGCTATCTGGTTCATTTGGGTTACAAAGTGCGATATGTCCGCAATATTACCGATGCCGGGCACTTAACTGACGACGGAAATGTGGAAAATGACCGTTTTGTGAAACAATCCAAATTGGAAAAACTGGAACCGATGGAAATCGTGCAGAAATACACGGTTGATTTTCATAAAGTGTTGGAAACCTTCAATTTACTCCCACCCACCATCGAACCCACCGCAACCGGACATATTCTGGAACAAATCGAATTGACCCAAAAATTAATCGATTTAGGACTGGCGTATGAAATCAATGGTTCTGTTTATTTCGATGTGGAAGCTTATAACAAAAAAGGCTTGAATTATGGTGAATTAAGTAACCGCAACATAGAAGAATTAATCAATAATACCCGTGATCTGGATGGACAGGGGGAAAAAAGAAATCCGGTGGATTTTGCCTTATGGAAAAATGCTTCTCCCGCGCATATTATGCGTTGGGGTTCCCCCTGGGGCGATGGTTTTCCCGGCTGGCATCTGGAATGTACCGTTATGAGTACCAAATATTTAGGTGAATTTTTTGACATTCATGGTGGTGGAATGGATTTGAAATTTCCGCACCACGAATGTGAAATCGCGCAAGCCAAAGGTGTTAACGGACATGAACCCGTAAAGTACTGGCTGCATGCCAATATGCTGACAATGAACGGCCAGCGCATGAGCAAGTCGACCGGAAATTATATTTTACCCATGCAGTTAGTTGACGGTAATAATGATTTCTTTGAAAAACCATTTCATCCGAGCATTGTGCGTTTTTGCTTTTTACAGGCGCATTACCGAAGTGTCCTGGACATTTCAAATGACGCAATGCTCGCGAGCGAAAAAGGATTCAGCCGCCTAATGGATGGAATTAAAGCCCTTAAAAATATTGAACCTTTAGCTGAATCGACTTTTGACGTAAGGGAATGGCTGACAAAATGCTATGAAGCAATGGATGACGATTTCAATACGCCGATTCTGATTTCCAATTTATTTGAAGCCATTCGAATTATCAATGGTGCAAAAGCCGGAACGGAAAAACTGACTTCGGAAGACATTGAAATTTTGAAAAATTCCTTGAAAGAATTTGTATTTGATGTGATGGGATTAGAATCAGAGGAAACTTCAAGCGGAAATAATGATAAGCTTAAACTAGACGGAGCGGTTCAATTATTAATCAAAATGCGTAATCAGGCACGTGCCGATAAAAACTGGGCATTGTCTGACCAGATTCGCGACGAACTCGCTGCCGTGGGAATTCAGTTGAAAGACGGAAAAGATGGGACGGAGTATAGTTTGAACTGATTTAAATTCTTACATCAATTTCATAATAAAGAGGTATCTTTGAGAATGCTTTCGAGAAATGACATAATTAAAAAGCTAATCGAACTAAAGCCAATTCTTTATAAAGATTATTCTGTTAAACAAATTGGGTTGTTTGGCTCTTATTCTGATAATTCATTTCATCAGGAAAGCGATATTGACTTGTTGGTGGAGCTTGAAAGGCCCATCGGCTGGAAAATATTATCTCTGGAGCTATACTTGGAAAAAGTATTTGGTAAAAAGGTCGATCTGGTTACCAAAAATGCGCTTAAAACTCAAATCAAAAAAGAAATCCTGGAGCAGGTAAATTATATTTAGTGAAAAAGGAAAACCGTAATTACAGGATGTATCTTGAAGACATGAACCTTGCCATGGAAAGGATCGAAGAATATATCCGCGGTTTAACCTTTGAACAATTTATTGTGGATTACAAAACGGCAGACGCGGTCATTAGAAATTTTGAGATTATCGGAGAAGCTTCTAAGAAAATCCCCGAAACGTTAAAAGATCAATATCCTGCTATCCCTTGGGATGAAATGTATTTATTAAGGAATAAGGTTTCTCATGAATATTTCGGAATAGATTTCCAAATCATTTGGGATGTCGCAAATAATCACCTTCCTGAAAATAAGAAACAAATTGAAGCAATTCTTAACTTACTTCGATAAAGCAAAAAGCTCAATTCAAAGACGGGACGGAGTATAGTTTGAGTTAATTCTTTATTTCTGAATATTTAGGAAAGTAATATGTTCCTTCAGATTCTTTTTTTAGTGAAAAACTTTTTAAATAACAAAATGAACTTTCATTTTGTTTTGGTTTTTCTAATTTTTTAGCTTCTGCTCCTAATAGGCTTCTAATATAATTTTCATCTTGAGCTTTAAAATATCCATTAGAAAAAGAAGTTAGTTTATTTATTTCATAAAATTTTCTCGCTCGAAAAAAATAATCCTCTAAATAATCAATTTCTTGACATATTGGATTCTTTAATAAAAAATCATACGCATAAAATGTTAAATCATAATTGTCAGAATCCCCATGACCACTTCTCTTTCGTTCATAGTGAATTGTATATTTTTGTATAAAAAATGGAATAAAGAGAAATATTACTTCTGGTAGAAATTTTATTTTAGATAACAATTCTAAATCTTGATATATTGGACTATCATATGGTCTGCTTGTTTTAATTGATGTTTCTATATCAGATAAACAATTTATATTACCTACTAATTTATCAAATAATACTGCGTCCCAAATAATTTCCTCATATTTTCTAGCAACTTCCCATAAATCAATTTTTTCAGAATACTTTATGAGAGCATCTCGATTATTAATTTTATCCGAACCTAATAAGAAATTACAAGTGTATTTCTTATAGTTTTTTTTCAATAATAAATTTTCGAATTCCAATATTACCTCATCCGTTAATTCATAATTTTTATTATTTATTGTTAATAAATTTATGAAGTTAAGACCTATCCTATTAATTTTACATTCCTTAAATTCATTTTTTGTTTTAAAGAATTTATACGTAGTATAATCTTTTTCATTTTCTGGATCATCTGTTAACTCAAAAATATCAAATAAAGACTTAATAGTATTCCTATCTAAGTTAGTTTCGTGGAAAAGTGAGGTATAATAATGTGAATCTAATTTATTCATCGTGTAGTTTTTCTTTACTTTTATCTGTAAATAATCTTTTATCCAGATTATTTATTTACCATTCTTCCTGTTGATCAAATAATAAACCGGAATCCCGAGTAAAATAATCAACAAGCCCGGCCAGGTGTAAGTCGTTTTATAAATCAACAATCCTATACAAATCGTACTTGCCAGCAAAATATAAAGTGCCGGTAAAACCGGGTAGCCAAATGCTTTGTAAGTTCGGGGAAGGTCGGGGCGTTTTTTACGGAGAATGAAAATTCCCAAAATGGTTAAAACATAGAAAATCAAAACCGCCATAATCACATAATCAAGCAAATCACCGTATTTTCCGCTCAGACAAAGGATACTTGCCCAAATACACTGTATCCATAATCCCCAGGCAGGAACTTCAAACTTATTTAAATTTGCGGCCTTTTTAAAGAAAACACCATCATTGGCCATTGTATGGTAAACACGCGCTCCGGAAAGAATCAGTCCATTGTTACAGCCAAATGTAGAAACCATAATCATCACGGCAATGATGACCGCTCCCCCAGAGCCAAATATTTTTAATGCTGCTGCCACGGCAATCCGGTCATTTTCCGCATACGCCATTTCCTCCATTGATAAAGTAGCGATGTACATCAGGTTCATCAATACATAAATCACAGTAACAATCAACACCCCGAAAAACAAACTCAACCCGATGTTTCGCTGCGGATTTTTCATTTCGCCTGCAATAAATGTCACATTGTTCCAGGCATCGCTTGAAAACAAAGAACCCACCATGGCAGAGATGATTCCGGCAAAGACCGCCATCCCCACTACTTCTATCATCCCCTCTCCGTCTTTCATCCATTTGACATTATCCCAAGCTGTCGCCCAGTTCGCATCCCATACTTCTCCGTTGAAAGCAAAGAAAAGTCCGGCAATGATGAGTCCTGCCAAGGAAATAATTTTGATGATGGTCAGCCCCGTCTGCATCAGTTTTCCGTTTTTGATACCACGGGAATTGAGCCAGGTCAGAAAAACAATGGTTGCAATGGCCAACACCTGTGCCGTGCTGACATTGAAATTACTGATTGAAAAAAGAATATTGTCTTCCCCGAAAAATGGAAAAACATAAGCTGTAAATTTAGCAAACGCTACTGCTACGGCTGCAATCGTTCCAGTCTGGATGATGGTAAACAAACCCCAACCGTAGAGAAAAGCAACTAACTTTCCATAGGCTTCCCGCAGATAAACATACTGTCCGCCGGCTTTAGGAAAAAGACCCGAAAGTTCTCCATAGCTCAACGCTGCGATCAGTGTTATAATTCCGGTCAAAACCCAAATAAAAATCAACCAACCCGCGCTTCCTACATTTCGGACTATATCTGAACTGACTATAAAAATTCCTGAACCAATCATAGACCCGGCTACAATCATGGTGCCGTCCAGCAAACCCAGCTCGCGTTTCATTTTGTGTGGTGAGTTTTCTTTCATAATTAAATTTGTTTCAGGGTAATATTTTTAAATTAATTTGAAAAATCTATTATCTATTTTCTATTTTCTAAATTTAACTTACTATTCCGGTATCCGTAAAGGAAATAAATTACCAGCCCCAGAGCCATCCACACCACAAACCATTTCCAGCTTACCAGCGGAATTTCAATCATCATATAGGAACACATCAAAACACCCATAATCGGGATGAAAGAATAATTCCGAATAAATGTAACAACCGAAATCCCCAATGCGAACAATAAAAATACGATGAATAAAACTTCCTGAGTATTGTCTAAATTGAATTCAGAAAACGCTGTTAATACCCTGTTTTTGAATAAGTAAACAAACAAGATATACAGAATCGGAACAATCAATTTCCCATTGATATAAGGCAGGTGGAACCTCCCGCGTTCTTTCAGTTTCGGAGGCAAAAATAAAACCCCGCCCGAAACCAGCATAAAGGCAAACAAAGTCCCGATGCTCGTCAAATCCGTTACCAAATCACTTTCAATAAACAAGGCGCCGATTCCTACAATAACTCCGGTAACAAGGGTTGCAAACGAAGGTGTCTGGTATTTGGGATGAATTTTTCCGAATTTCTTGGGCAACAATCCGTCGCGGCTCATGCTCATCCAGATTCTCGGCTGCCCGATTTGGAACACCAGTAAAACCGAAGTCGTTGCCACAACCGCGCTAATCGAAACAATTTTCTCTATCCAGGGCGCTCTTTCTTCAAATACAAATGCCAATGGATCGCTTACATTTTTAAAATTCGAATAATGTTCGATTCCGGTCAACGTCAGGGCAATCAGGATATACAAAACAGTACAAATTACCAGCGAATAAATCATTCCTCGCGGCATATCGCGCTGCGGATTCTTAGTTTCTTCGGCCATAGTAGAAATCGCGTCAAAACCAATGTAGGCATAAAAAACCGCCGAGACACCCTTCAAAACACCTTCGAATCCATTTGGTAAAAACGGGCGCCAGTTGTTTGTATCGACAAAAAAGGCGCCGGCTACAATCACAAAAAGGATTACCGCGATTTTGAAGTAAACCATAAAATTGGCGGATTTCTTACTTTCCTTGATCCCAATATAAGCCAGCCAGGTTACCAGCCCGACAATGATAAATGCCGGAAGGTTGAAAAAGATTCTGGTTTCACCAATCGTTGGTGCACTGTTATAAGCATTGATGGCAAACTGGTAGCTTTCAATTTGTTTGGTTGTTAATTCCACTCCCGAGGACAAAGCCGCGGTGGATTCTACAAACGCGTTCTTAGCCGTCATAGGGTCAATGAGCATCCAGTCCGGAAGGTGGATGTTGAGAAGATGCACCAATAAATTATTGAAATAACTGCTCCAGGAAATCGCCACGACAATATTCCCGATGGCATATTCCAGAATGAGCGCCCAACCAATTATCCATGCGATGATTTCTCCAAATGCCACATACGAATAAGTATAAGCGCTTCCCGAAACCGGAATCCTGCTCGCGAATTCAGCATAGCAAAGCGCTGTAAATCCACAGGTTATAGCAGTAATGATAAATAAAGTGGAAACACCCGGCCCACCATTGTAAGCCGCCGAACCGATGGTGGAAAAAATCCCGGCACCCACAACCGCAGCGATTCCCATAAAGGTCAAATCTTTGACCGAGAGAACTTTTTTGAGCGGATTGGTATCTTCTTCATTTTCACGAACGAGTTTTTCGATGGATTTTCTTCGGAATAAACGATTCTTCATGTGTGTTTTAGAATTTCGAAAAGTGAATGTAGGGATTTTTTTTAAGCAGTGTTAAAATTTTTTTTTGAACCTCAATCCAAAATCCTTGCTATAGCTTTGTCAAAACTTTCTCAAACGCTTTTCTTGCTCCATCCCGAACCTGTATTTCCCCACAGTAAGTATAACCGAGCTTTTCGAGAATCTTCAGCATAGGAAGATTGTCGAAATTCGTATCAATTTTGATACTGTAAATCTTATTTTCCTTGGCGAAATCTTCCAAAATCTGAAAAAACAGCTTGGCAATTCCTTTTCCGGCAACCTCATCCGAAACGCCCACTCGGTGAACGACCAAAAAATCGCCCGTTGTCAACCATGCTCCGTCAATCTTATCATAGGTCGGCTCAAAATTGAAAATTACAGCTGCTGTCAAAATAATTTTTCCGTTTTGAGCCAATACATAATTCTGTCCTTTCGCCACATCATTTTCCACTGTTGAAAGATTTGGATAACCGCCCTGCCACTGATTGCTTCCGTCTTTCTTTCTGCGTTCGATGGCTTGCTGCAGGATTTTCCAGATTTCGGGCGTGTCGTGTTGGTTTGCTTTTCTGAATGCTATGTTTTGTTCAGACATTGTATGAATTAATTAATGCTCTAAAATTAATGTAATTTGTCATTCCGACGAAGGACGAATCTCTAAATGATTTAGCTGCTCACTATTACTATTTTTTTTAATATCAAATTTTCAAAATGACAAAGTGAAGATTTCCAATCAATTATATAATTAATTCAGGAAAAATTTATAAATTTGCACCCACTTTGGCGGATTTAGAAACAAAGTATTGAAAAACAAAAGTTTAACTACTCTCAAAAACATTTTTCCGCTTTGATTTCGCTTTGATTTTTGGGATACAAATTTTTAGAATTATGTCTAAAGAGACAAAACACGAAGAGCTGGAAGAACAAGTATTGGACTCAAATACAGCTTCTGCTCCATCAAATGCCAACGTTGCCCCCGAAAATTTTGACTGGGAATCCTATGAATCAGGATTAAACGAAGAAGACCGTAAAGAAAAAGCCGAATTGGAAAAAATGTACGATGAGACATTGGATGATTTGGACGAAAATGCGGTTTTCAAAGGAAAAGTAGTTCGTTTGACTGACAAGGAAGCCATCGTTGACATCAATTTTAAATCGGAAGGTGTTATTTCATTGAATGAATTCCGTTACAATCCAAATCTTGCCGTAGGTGATGAGGTGGAAGTAATGGTAGACACACGTGAAGACAAAAACGGTCAGTTGGTTCTTTCACACAGAAAAGCCAGAACTTTGAATGCTTGGGATGCGGTAAACAAAGCGCATGACGAGCAGGAAATCGTAAACGGATACATCAAAGCACGTACAAAAGGCGGTATGATTGTAGACGTTTTCGGAATCGAAGCTTTCTTGCCTGGTTCTCAAATCGATGTGAAACCAATCCGTGATTACGAACAATATGTTGGTAAAACAATGGAATTCAAAGTGGTTAAAATCAATCCTGAATTCAAAAACGTTGTGGTTTCCCACAAAGCATTGATCGAAGCAGACATCGAAGAACAGAAAAAAGAAATCGTTGCACAACTTGAAAAAGGACAGGTACTGGAAGGTGAGGTTAAAAACATCACTTCTTATGGTGTGTTCGTAGATTTAGGTGGTGTTGACGGTTTGATCCATATCACAGACCTTTCCTGGTCAAGAATCAACCACCCATCCGAAATCTTGGAAGACGGACAGAAAATCAATGTGGTTATTTTGGATTTCGACGAAGACAAAACAAGAATCCAGTTGGGTATCAAACAATTGGAAAAACACCCTTGGGAAGCTTTAGATCAGTCACTTCAGGTAGGTGATAAAGTAAAAGGAAAAGTGGTTGTATTGGCTGACTATGGTGCATTTGTTGAAGTTGCCCCTGGTGTTGAAGGTCTTATCCACGTTTCTGAAATGTCCTGGTCAACGCACTTGCGTTCAGCTCAGGATTTCGTAAAAGTAGGTGATGAAGTAGAAGCGGTTGTTTTGACTTTGGATCGTGACGAAAGAAAAATGTCATTGGGTATCAAACAATTGACACCGGATCCTTGGACCGACATTACTTCTAAATATCCTGTAGGTTCTGAGCACAAAGGAAAAGTGAGAAACTTCACAAACTTCGGTGTGTTTGTAGAACTGGAAGAAGGAGTTGACGGATTGATTTACATCTCTGATCTTTCCTGGACAAAGAAAATCAAACATCCATCTGAATTTACAAATGTAGATGACATTTTGGACGTTGTAGTTCTTGAATTGGATGTAGAAGCAAGACGTTTGAGCTTAGGCCACAAACAATTGACTGAAAATCCTTGGGACAAATACGAAACCAAATATGCTGTAGGTACAAAACATACAGGAACTGCGGTTGACGTATTTGACAAAGGAGCCACCATCCAGTTTGAAGACGCTGACGTTGAAGCTTTTGCTCCATCCAGAACTTTGGAGAAAGAAGATGGTTCTCGCGTGAAAAAAGGTGATGAGTTAGCATTTACAGTGATTGAATTCAACAAAGAATTCCGTCGCGTAGTTGTTTCTCACACGGCAACTTTCCGTGAAGAAGAGGAAAAACAAGCAAAGAAAGCTATGGAAAATCAATCAATTGAAACCTCAACCTTGGGTGATATTGACCAGTTAGCTGAATTGAAAAAGAAAATGGAAGGAGAAGGAAACTAATCCCGAAAGAATCTTATAATTGAAACCGTCCCGGTCACTGAGTATAGTCTAAGTGCGGGGCGGTTTTTTTATTAACCATTTCAAACCTGTTAGATTTCAGAAATCTAACAGGTTTTATTATATTCAATCCAACCCACAAAAAAGCCCAACCGTTTCGGGTTGGGCTTGAATTTTTCAATTCGAATTAGGGTATTAATTCATAATCGCTTTCAGTTTCTGCTCCAACTGAGCCTTCGGAACTACGCCGACAACTTTGTCAACTACTTGTCCGTCTTTGAAAAACAAAATGGTGGGAATGTTACGGATTCCGTATTCCGCTGCAATTTGCTGGTTGTTATCCACATCTACTTTTGCCACAACAGCCTGACCTTCAAATTCTTTAGACAACTCTTCAACGGTTGGAGCGACCATTCTACATGGCCCGCACCAAGTTGCCCAAAAATCAACCATTGCCGGTTTTCCTGCTTCTAAAACTTCTTTTGCAAACGATGTATCTGTTACTTCTAGTGCCATCTTCAGTTATTTATTATTGATTAAACATTCAAAAATAATATAAAATTAATCAATTAAGCTGTTAAATTCATAGGAATTATCAATGGTTTGATAATATTAATTATAATCTGCCTTCGGAATCTTTTAATCCGTTTAACCTTAACATTTCTTAATTGCAAAAATCATCAGTTCAAGCCTACGTTTAAATTCGGAATCTCTCTTAATTCTTTTAATAATTCTTTATTGATTTCCACTTTGACATGATGGGCCGGCATTTTCAACTGGGTTTTGTTTTCCAGATCATTCATCACAAACAAAATATTTTTCTCGCCTTTGTGTTTTTCAAATATTTCTTTCAGTGAGTCATACAATTCCTGCGTCAGGTCTGAAACGTTAATTGTTACAACCAGGCGTTTGGCAATGCCCTCCAGGATTTCACTAAGCAATTGCATTTTATTGATGTTCACATACACTCTTCTTCCGGTTTGTATGCCTTCTTTATCCTTGAAAATCCTTTCTGTTACTGATAGTTTTGCGCCTACCATCATATTGGCCTGCAGAAAATGTTTGTGTTTGAGATAATCCTCGCCAAACAACATAAATTCGTACTGGTCATCATAATCTTCCAATGTGAAAACCCCAAATTCCCGTCCGTCTTTACTGGAAATTTTATGCTGGGCATCGGTAATGATTCCTGCAACCGAAAGTTCGCGCCCGATGAGTTTGTCTTGATTTTCCTTAAGTTGTTTTAAAGTGGTATTCTGATAAAAATTCAGTTCGTCTAAATAGTCATCAAGCGGATGCGACGAGATATAAATCCCTACCACCTCCTTCTCTCGGTTCAATTGTTGAATGGAATTCCAGGGTTGACAAGTAGGCAAATGTGGTTTCATAATCTCAATTTCATCAGCCATATCGCCAAAAAGTGAGGCTTGGGCACTGTTTTTTGAATCCTGAAAAGACGCCCCGTAGCGGATTAATTTTTCCAGATTGGACGAACCTTCTTCTTCATAAAAGAACTGTGCCCTATGTACTTCGAATTCATCAAAGGCTCCGGCTAATGCCAGGTTTTCAATTGTTTTTTTATTGACCTGCCGTAAGTCCACCCTTTGAACAAAATCAAACACCGAGTTAAACCGTCCATTTTCTTCCCGTTCCTGAATGATGCATTCCACCGCCGCGCTTCCGACACCTTTTACAGCGCCCATTCCAAAACGAATTGCTCCATCCTTGTTCACTGAAAACGAATAAGAACTTTCATTTACATCAGGTCCAAGAACAGGAATTCCGGACGACCGGCACTCTTCCATAAAGAAGGTCACCGATTTGATATTACTCATGTTATTACTCAACACAGCTGCCATGAATTCGGCAGGATAATGGGCTTTCAGATATCCGGTATGGTACCCGATCAAAGCATAGCAGGTCGAATGCGATTTGTTGAATGCATATTCAGCAAAGGCTTCCCAGTCATTCCAGATTTTTTCCAGTATTTTTTTTGGATGGTTGTTGGCTTCGCCTCCTTCCAGAAATTTCGGTTTCATTTTATCCAGCACATCACGCTGTTTTTTACCCATTGCTTTCCGTAAAACATCGGCTTCCCCTTTGGTAAAATTGGCCAGTTTCTGCGAAAGCAACATTACCTGCTCCTGATATACTGTAATTCCGTATGTCTCTGCCAGATGTTCTTCCATTTCAGGTAAATCGTATTCAATCTCCTCCAGCCCGTGTTTACGGTTGATGAATTTCGGGATGTATTGCAACGGCCCCGGCCGATAAAGGGCATTCATCGCAATCAGGTCGTCAAACTTATCCGGTTTCAGTGCACGCATGTGTTTCTGCATACCGGGTGATTCGTATTGGAAAATCGCTATGGTTTCAGCACGTTGGAAAAGTTCATAGGTTTTTTTGTCATCAAGCGGAATCGTATCAGGATCAAGGTGGATTCCGTGGTTTTTTTTGATTAAATCTATGGCATCATTGATGATGGTCAAAGTTCGTAGCCCCAGAAAATCCATTTTCAGCAATCCGGCACTTTCAACCACCGAATTATCAAACTGGGTCACCAATAATTCCGCGTCTTTTGCTACTGCTACAGGAACAAGTTCCCGAATATCTTTTGGCGTAATGATTACCCCACAGGCATGAATACCTGTATTCCGTAAAGAGCCTTCAATGACGGTTGCCTGCTGCAAGGTTTTGCCTTCCAGTGTATCCTGTTCTACAATTCTTTTCAGGTCCATTGAATCATTGAACTCATCACTCCCTAAAGACGATTTCAGGGCTTTCTCGTCCATATTGAACAATTTGTTTAATTTGAGATGGGTTTTCTTCGCAATCCTATCAGTATCGGGCAAAGGCAAATCCAACACACGTCCCGTATCGCGAATGGCTGATTTCCCGGCCATTGTTCCATACGTAATGATTTGGGCAACCTGGCTTTTACCATACTTTTCTACCACCCACTGGATGATTTTATCCCGCCCGCGGTCATCAAAATCAATGTCAATATCGGGAAGCGAAACCCTGTCCGGATTAAGAAAACGCTCAAAAAGGAGATTGTATTTAATCGGATCAACATTTGTAATTCCTATACAGTACGCAACTGCCGACCCTGCGGCAGAACCCCGCCCCGGCCCGACTGATACGCCCATGCTTCTTGCCTGTGAAGTAAAATCCTGAACAATTAAAAAGTAACCCGGATAGCCGGTTCTTTCAATTGTATCGAGCTCGAAATCAAGCCTTTCTTTAATCTCAAGTGTAATCTCTTCGTAACGTTTTTCAGCACCTAAATACGCAATATGCCGCAAATAGGCCATTTCTCCACGTGTTCCATTGTCTACTTCATCATCAGGATGTCTGAATTCATCTGGTATGTTGAATTTGGGAAGCAAAACATCACTCGCCAGGTCATATGGTTCGAATTTGTTTAGGAATTCCGATAAATTGTCGATTGCTTCCGGTATGTCGTGAAAAAGTGACCGCATCTGATCCTGCGATTTGAAATAAAACTCATCATTTGGAAACCCGAAACGTGTACCTCGGCCACGCCCAATCGGCGTGTCTTTCTTTTCACCATCACGCACGCAAAGCAAAATATCATGGGCTACCGCATCTGCCTGGCCGATGTAAAACGTATTGTTCTGTGCCAATACTTTGACACCGTATTTTTCTGCAAATTTCAACAATACCTGATTGACGTGCTCTTCTTCCTGTAATCCATGACGGATCAATTCGATATAAAAATCATCTCCAAATAAATTATGCCACCAGACAAATGCTTCTTCGGCCTGGATTTCCCCTACATTCAGGATCAGGTTCGGTACCTCAGCTGTAAGGCTTCCTGTAGTAGCAATGAGATTCTCTTTGTACTCCTCTATCACATTTTTTCCCACACGCGGATATCCGGCATAATATCCGTCAACGAATCCTGTAGATGAAATTTTAGACAAATTTTTAAATCCGTCTTTGTTTTTAGCTATCAAAAGCTGTGTAAAACGTCTGTCAGGATTGTCTTTGGTAAATTTGGTCTGGGTATAATTCTCCGAAACATACACTTCACATCCGACGATGGGAATTATAGGTGTCTCACGACCCGAATTGGCTCGTTTGACGGCACTCATAAATTTGAACGCTCCCATAAGGTTGCCCAAATCTGTCATCCCGACAGCGGGCATGTTTTCATCAATCGCTTTCTGAATCAGCATTTCTACCGAAGTGGTTGCCGTCAAAATGGAGAATGAAGTGTGGTTATGAAAATGGAAATAGGGAGAATCTGTGGTGGATTTCGCGTTTTTATTCAGCGGAATATTATTGTTTTCCTGCGAATCTTTGTATCCTTTTACCTGTGATTCAATTTTGATGTCAAACGGCTTAAATGGTTCGGAGTTGGTTTTTCTAAAAGCAATGTATTCTTCTTCGGTCAACCTCACCTCTTCTTTGTTCAGAACACCCAAACGCAGGAGTTCCATAAAGGAACGGGCAGTTGCATTTACGTCGGCAGATGCATTGTGCGCCTCATCAAATTTTTGTCCGAACAGGATTTCATGCAATTCGCCTAATTTTGGAGACTTGAATTTACCATACCGCCCACCGGGTAATTGACAAAATTCGGTAGATGAATCCATTGTGTCCACAATCGGCAAATCGATTTCTTTGTAGTCCAAACCGCAACGTACAAATTCAGCACCCACAATTCCCTGGTCAAAACTCAGGTTATGTCCGCCGAGCACTTCGGTCTGTTTTAATGCTTTCCGGAATTCCTCTAAGACTTCTTCCAAAGGGAGTCCTTCCGCCATGGCCTTCTCAGTGGTAATACCATGAATCTGAACCGCATTGAACGGAATATCGAATCCATCAGGGCGGACGATAAAGCTTTTATTATCAATCAGCTTACCCGTTTTGTCATGCAACTGCCAGGCAATCTGAACCATACGCGGCCAATTGTCTGTGTCGGTTGGCGGAGCATTAAAATCTTTTGGTAATCCGGTGGTTTCGGTATCGTAAATCAGGTACATACGCGGCTAATAATTTAGTTCGAATTGAAACTTTAAAGTTAGGAATTTTGAAAGGATTCGGAGCAGTGAATTATGAACTTTTCCAAGTTAAAATTATCAAAACCTCTAAAACAGATAATTAGAAAACACGGAAATCTCACTAAGTAAAATTTTTCTAAATTTGCCCAAAACTAAATCCTATCAAAAATAAATATGTCATCATAACCGGAGCAGCATCCGGACTGGGCAAAGAATTCGCAAAACTTTATGCTGAAGAGGGTTATTCATTGATTTTAGTAGATATCAACGAGCATTTATTGCATGAAACCGCCCAGGATTTAAAAGAAAAATCACAGGTTGATGTGCAAACTCTGGTAAAAGACTTATCTGTGCCAAGTTCTTCGCAAGAAATTTATGATTTCACTGTTTCTCATAAGTTGACCGTTTTTGGGCTGATTAATAATGCGGGGTTTGGGGTGTACGGCAATTTTTCTCAAACGGATTTAAAAGCCGAGCTCAATATGGCAGGTGTTCATGTGTTGACCCCGATTGCTTTAACGAAATTATTTTTAAATGGAATGCTGGAGCGGAATGAAGGTGAAATCCTGAATATTTCTTCACTTGCCGGTTTTCAGCCGGGGCCGCTAATGTCGGTTTATTATTCCACCAAAGCTTTTCTCATCTCATTTACCGAAGCAATCGCAAGGGAAAACAAGGGCTCAAATGTACGAATCAGCGTACTTTGTCCAGGCGTTGTGAATACGAACTTCAGGAAAAACGTGTCGGCCGATAAGGAGGCGAAAATCAACTCGATGAACAGCTGCCCACGAGAAGTGGCTCAATATGGAATTAAAAAAATGCGAAAGGGAAAAATAGTCTGTCTGCCTTCGGTTTCCTGCAAGTTTCTGGCATTCTTACCGAGAATCGTTCCAAGAAGTACCGCGAGGAATATTGTGTATAATATTCAGTTAAAGAACCGGGGATAGGAATTACAATTGCGGAATTTAGGTTTGGAATAGACTGTTAAATAAAATGCTAAACCTGAATAGATTTATTCATCACTTGCGTCAAAACTTTCTTTAAGTTTGACTAATTCTGAACGAATATGTTCCATTCTGGCAATCAATTCTACGTCTTGTTTGATATTTTCTTGTTCATGCAAAGCCGTTTTAGCGCCCTCCAGTGTATACCCTCTCTCTTTCACTAAATGATAAATTAGTTTCAGGTTCTTAATATCTTGTTGTGTAAAATAGCGGTTGCCCTTTTTGTTTTTTTTAGGTGAAATCGCGTCAAACTCCTTTTCCCAAAAACGAATCAGGGAAGCATTTACATTAAATGCCTTGGCGACTTCGCCAATGCTGTAATAAAGTTTATCGGGTAATTCAATTTGCATCAATCCAAAGATACAGACATTTGCTGGGATTTGTCAAGCAGAATTTTAAATTCGTCCGGACTTACATCCTGATAAAAGTAAGAAACCGGATCAATCGGTGTTCCGTCTTTGTGAATTTCATAATGCAAATGGGGTCCGGTAGAAAGTCCTGTGGTTCCTACGTAACCAATGATGTCACCTCTTTTCACAGTTTGTCCTCGTCTTGCTTTTATTTTACTCATGTGTGCATAAAGCGTTTCATAACCATAACCATGGTTAATGATAACCGCGTTTCCATATCCTCCATCTCTCCCTGCCAGTTTAATTTTCCCATCCCCTGTTGCGTAAACCGGTGTTCCGGTATGAGCCGCAAAGTCGAGCCCCGCATGCATTTTACCGATTTTCAAAATCGGGTGCATCCGCATTCCAAAACCTGAGGCCAATCGCTTTAAATCTTTATTGGCAACGGGTTGAATGGCTGGTAAATGAGACAACATCTTGTCTTTTTCTTTGGCGCTCAGCACCACTTCATCCAATGATTTGGATTGAATCACCAATTGTTTGTTTAATATATCTATATTTTTGGCGACTTCTGAAACCAAATCACCATATTTCCAATCTGTGAATTTCGAGTAGCGGTTGACCCCTCCAAACCCGGCCTTTCTTACATCTTCCGAAATAGGATCTAATTCAAAATAACTCCTGTAAATATTGTTGTCTCTATCCTCTACCTGTTCTAAAACTTCCTGTGATTGTTTGACTTTTTTATTTAACAATTCGTACTGAATCTTCATTTCCTGCAATTCCGCAGCAAGCGTGTTCTCTTCCGGTGAATTTACTTTTTTACTAAAAATAAATCCGGAAATAACCCCGAAAAATGCCGTAACGATTAAAAAGGCGGCAATATTTCTGAATGTTCTAAGTCGTTGTTTCTTAATAGGTTTAAAGGATGTGGTCTGTGCGTTGTATTTGAATTTTTTTATCCCCATTCTTTATAATTTAAATATTCTCCCTTGTATGCCCGACAAAATAACGGAAAAAAACAGCTGTTTGTTGTTAACGAAATGGTAAAATATACTTAATGCTATGATAACCAGACAGATGTATTTATTATAAAATAAATTGCTTTCCCCTGTATATAAGAAACAAAAAAACAGAAATTTCATTTTCTTTTCAATAACTCAATTGAATTCACGAATTTTGCAATTCAATTTTTAGAAAATGACTTCCAAAGAGATACGTAAACAGTTTTTAAATTTTTTTGAATCCAAACAACACCTGATTGTTCCGTCGGCTCCCATCGTTTTAAAAGACGATCCCACTTTGATGTTCAACAACTCGGGGATGGCACAATTCAAAGATTTCTTTTTGGGATATAAAAAACCAACTTCTGCCCGAATTGCCGACACCCAAAAATGTTTACGTGTTTCGGGAAAGCACAACGATTTGGACGATGTGGGAAAAGACACCTATCACCATACCATGTTCGAAATGTTGGGCAACTGGTCTTTTGGCGATTATTTCAAAAAAGAAGCCATTGACTGGGCGTGGGAATTATTGACAGAAGTCTATAAAATCCCAAAGGAAAATCTTTACGTGACCGTTTTTGAAGGCGATCAAAAGGACGGAACAGACCAAGACACCGAAGCACTTGAACTTTGGAAAAAGCATGTCGCAGAAGACAGAATTCTCTTTGGAAACAAAAAAGACAATTTCTGGGAAATGGGCGAAACAGGCCCTTGTGGACCCTGTTCGGAAATCCATGTGGACATACGTTCGGTTGAGGAAAAAAATCTAACACCCGGAAGAGATCTGGTGAATCAGGATCATCCGCAGGTCATCGAAGTCTGGAATCTGGTTTTTATGCAGTACTTGCGCAAAGCCGATGGTTCGCTGGAAATTTTACCTTCCAAAAGCATCGATACCGGAATGGGGTTTGAGCGTTTGGCGATGGTTTTACAAGGGAAAACTTCGAATTATGATACCGATGTATTCCGTCCTTTAATCGATGAATTAGAAAAAATTTCAGGTAAAAAATACGGCGCCGATTTTACGACCGATGTGGCTTTCCGCGTGGTGGTGGACCATTTGCGCGCGGTTTCGTTTGCAATTGCAGACGGACAATTGCCCTCCAATTCAGGTGCAGGTTATGTCATCAGAAGAATTTTGCGTCGTGCGATCAGTTACGGGTATCGTTTTCTGGATTTGAACGAAGCCTTTATTTATAAACTAATTCCAACGCTGAAAACCCAAATGGGCGAATTTTTTCCCGAGTTGGAGAAACAATCTCAATTGATTACTGATGTGATCAAAGAAGAAGAAACGAATTTCCTTCGAACAATAGATCAGGGATTGGTTCGATTGGACAATTTCATTCAAAATAATTCTCAATTGAAACAAATTCCGGGCGATGTGGTATTTGAATTGTACGATACTTATGGTTTTCCGGCGGATTTGTCGAGAATTATTGCGGAAGAAAAAAGTTTGACCATCGATGAAAAAGGATTTGAATCCGAAATGGAAAAGCAAAAACAACGCTCCAAATCGGCGACTTCTTTTTCGGCTTCGGACTGGACGATTTTATTGGACGATGCGGTAGAGGAATTCATCGGATACGATTATTTAGAAACCGATGTAAAAATCACGCGTCATCGTCAGGTGGAGAACAAAACCGGAACTTTTTATCAGTTGGTTTTTCAGGCAACGCCTTTTTATGCAGAGAGCGGTGGACAGGTGGGCGATACCGGTTTCATCGAAAATCAATTCGAGAAAATTCAAATCATCAATACCAAAAAGGAAAATAACCTGATTGTTCACTTTACAAAAGAATTGCCCAAATATTTGGAGTTGCCTTATCATGCTATGGTCGACAAAGAACGGCGAAACCACATCATGCGAAACCACACCGCTACGCATTTGCTTCATGAAGCTTTGCGTGATGTTTTGGGAACCCATGTCGAGCAGAAGGGTTCCTATGTTGGGCCTGATTATTTACGGTTTGACTTTTCGCATTTCAATAAATTGAGTGAAGATGAGCTCAGAAAAGTCATCCGGCAGGTAAATACCCGAATTGCGGAAAGAATTCCATTGGAAGAAAAACGTTCGGTGCCTTTCAAAAAAGCTTTGGAAGAAGGTGCCATGGCGCTTTTTGGTGAAAAATACGGCGATGTGGTTCGGATGATTCAATTCGGAAATTCGATTGAATTATGTGGTGGAACGCACGTTCAGAACACAGCTGATATAATTATGTTCAAATTGCAAAGCGAAAGTTCAAGCGCGGCGGGAATCCGTAGAATTGAAGCTACAACCGGATTTGCGGCGATTGAAGAATTAAAAGAAGCATTTCATCAATACAATCAAATAGTTGCCGAACTGAAAAATCCGGCAGATCCGATTGATGCGGTTCAGAAACTGTTGGATGAAAACAAAGACTTGAAATCACAGCTGGAGAAATTCGTTCTGCAACAAGCCCAAATGGAAAAAGAAACCTGGAAAAAATCTTTTGAAAACATCAACGGTGTGAATTTTCTGGCGGTTCGCACGAATCTGGATGCCAATACCATCAAACAAATTGCATTTCCACTCAGAAAAGAATTGGAAAATGTATTATTGATTGTGGCTTCTGACGCCAACGGAACGCCATCGATTACTGTTTCTATTTCAGATAATTTGGTAGAAGAAAAAGGATTAAACGCTGGACAAATCGTACGTGATCTGGCAAAGGAAATCCAAGGCGGCGGCGGCGGACAGCCATTCTTTGCAACTGCGGGAGGAAAAGATGTCAGCGGTTTGGATAGAGCTTTGGAGAAAGCGAGGAGCCTCCCCTAACCCCTCCAAAGGAGGGGGATTTTGACAATTCTCCGTAAAAAGTTCGATCACGGAAATATTTAGCTTTGTCAAGGTTGGAAACGTGGACAAGATTTATAGAAAAAAAGAATCCGGATTTTGACGATCCGGATTTTTTTTGTGTTTGGTTTTACGGTTGTAATTTTTCTTATTCTTATGCACTTTTGGCGTGGTTTGCTGCCAGATTTCCTGCATGGTTACAGTAACGGTTTGTAATTTTTTGTCATTAGTTTTTATAACGCTTTTTTCTTATCAAAAATTAAGCCTTTTTTCATTACTATATTTTGGGAAAATTCCCCAAATGAATTTTAAACAATTCCGCACAAGCCAAAGCGTCACTGAGCGCATCGTGATGATTGAGCGGAATCTGATAGCGCTGACAAAGTAAACTCAATCGCTGACGGAAAATCTTATAGGTACAATGACCGTTGAATTCCGGCATCGGCAATCCATACCATTCCAAAGTTTGTTTCAGACAAGGGAAATCAAATCCGAAAGCATTGTGTGCCACGACATTTTGGAATTGGATGAAAGGTTTTATCTGGCTCCAAACCTCTTCAAATGTGGGAGAATTGGCGGTGTGTCTTGAAGAAATTCCGTGAATCTCAGTGTTTTTGAACCAATAATAATTATCCGGCGGCTGTACCAAAATGGAATGTTTGTCGGTAATAATTCCATTTTCTACCCGTACCAAACCTACCTGGCAGATGCTCCAGCGGTAGCCTTGCGCGGTTTCAAAATCTATGGCAGTGAATGTGTTTTGCATGGGCTGGTAAATTAATGGAGATTTTTAGAATTTTAATGGCGGGTTGTCAATCATTTTAATCAAATACGCCCAGTTATTCAATGAATCAATGACTGATTTTTCCAAATTACTGTCAGCATCATTATTATAAACAATGATAACTGTATGAAATTCAAACCAGAAATGTACATTTAGGCTTTTCATATCATAAAACAAGTGTTCAACCTTTAATTCATATATAAAAAAATCTTGTACGGGGTAAAGCTTTTGTTCATCGATGAGGTTTTTAAATTCTATAAAAAAGAGAGAATGTAGTTTTATAAATTCTTCTGAAGTGAGTTCAGGAAAAAGAGGATAATCAACCTGAATATCTTTTTCCAGGTTCCATGAACTTAATTTTATATCCATATTTATCAGTGAAAATTTAAATTTTAGATTAATTCAATTATTGAGTCATTTTGTAAATTAAAATAATTAAACCATTTATATTTCAAATTCAAACGGTTTGTTTGAAAGTTCATAATTTCCATTGAGTACGGCAGAATTAATAAATGTCGTGTATTTAGATTTTTCAATCCCATGCGCATTGTGGATGTGTCCAAATAAGTGAAATTTGGGTTTGACATTTAAGGTTTTATGTAATAATTCGGAGCAACCATAATTAATTGTACCGTCTAAATCCAAAATCCCCAGCGGCGGATGATGCGAAATCAATACATCAGTATTGGAAGGAATTCGTTTTATTTTTTCAAAATAAGTTCCGTCAATATCTTCAGAAACAAACATTGGGACACCCCAAAATTTGATCCCCTCGATAACCACTTCACTATGAGATAAATAATGACAATTTGAGGAGAGTTTTTTTTGAATGTGAGTTGGGGAATTTTCTTCTAAAAAACCATCGTGATTCCCTCCGATGAAAATTTTATGTTGGTAATCTAAACGTATAAACCATTTCAGGAAATCGTCATATTCTGATTCAGTTCCGGCAAATGAAAAATCGCCCGAATGTATGATTACATCTGCTTTGGGTAAATTTGACAACGAATTGTGTTGGTTGTGTGTGTCGGAAAGGTGGAGGATGCGCATGGGAGTTAATTCTATGAATAATTAATTAGTTTGTCTATCATTTCTTTTCCGTGTTTTTCAATTTCTGTCAATGTCCATTTGGGTTCACGAAGCATAATTTTTTGTTTCAAACTTTCGTATGTGTTCGTGTTCAAGAAATATGATTTTTTACCGTCTGGTGGCAAGTTCCAAAGTCGTGAGTTTGTATTGTTACTTATCAAACATAAGTTTCCAAATTTGTCTACGTTTGTTTGTTTTAATGGTTCTAAACCTTCTAATGGATTTCGTGGATAATAATGTTCAACTGAACTTCTGAATGAGAATTTGAAGTTGTCGTCATTTTGGTCTTGCCAAAGCAAAAAGTCAAGATAATTGAAAACAAAGTTTTCTACGCTTGTGCCTTGGTCAAGTTTGTTTAAGTCAATGTCATTTTTTGTGTTAATAGTTATTCCCGAATTTGTGTAAATGATTTCAAAATACTCTTTGGGCGAAGTCGCTAAATAACGGTCAAACAAAAACGATTTTGCCAAAGTTTTTAAATACGATGTGTATTTGTCTGATTCTATTGTGTCGTTTTCAAACACATATTTCAAGGTCGCATTTAGCCAATGTTTATAAACAAGTGTCGGTGTTGAAACGTGAAACATTGCCAATAACATTAAAATTGTCTTGTTATTTACGTCATTGTCTTCTGCACCAAAAGAATTTACATAACTAACCTTGTTGCCACTATACCATTTCAATCTTTTCAAACTCCAATTGTCTGTGCCGTTTAAGAACTCTCTTTTGATAACGTAGTTGTCAAATAAAAACTTGCATTTAAGAAGATTGAAAGCAAACGTTTTTACAAAGTTTTCTTTGTCCGTTTCATTTTTTAAAACTTCGTCAAATGTGTCTAAAAGGCGTTTGTCGTCAAGTGGAATATCGGTTTTCTGCTGAACTCTTAAAACGTGTAATAAAAAGTTTGGAAAATTGATTACAGAATTAAATCTGTCGGGATTTTCGTTGTCTTGCTCATTTTTGTTTTGAAAAGTTTTTTGTTCTTTCAAAATGTCAAAAGTGGATAACTTTTGATTGTCAGAAACTTGACTGTTGTTGAGTTTTGAAGTTAAATCGTCAAAAGATGTTGCTTCAATTTTGTTCCAATCATTGTTTCCAAAAATTAGATTTCTTTCGGAAACACTAAAACCGTATTGCACATATTTTTCCATATTGGAACACGCTTCCCAAACTTGATTGAATGTTTTTGTTTCGGCTTCATTTGTTGAAATAATTTCTAAAAGTTTAGCCTTTAATACTTCGTGTTTTTCAAGTTGTTCGCCACGACTATTCATTATTTCAAAGTAGTGATTTAAGTCTGTGTCTGCGGGAACAGGAACACGAAGTATCAAGACCTTTTGAAACAAGTAGTCGCAAAATTGTTGAATTGTGAGGGCAGTCTTTTCGGAAATAATTCTTTGTAAAATCTTCAAGCAATCTTCATAAGCCGATTTTATTTCTGTGTTGAAATTATGTCTTGTTGAAACATTTCCGTCATAAACGTTTTTCAATGTTTCAGTAGATTTTACTCGGCTATCAAAAGCCAAGTTTAATTTGAACCAAGAAATGTCATTTGTGAAATTTAGTTTGGCTTTGTTGTTTTTTAAAGTTGATAGCAATATAGTTAAAGTCGTTAAGCGTTGCTGTCCGTCAATGGTTTCATAAATTAAATCTTTGATTTCGTCTTTTCTTTCGTAAACAACTAACGTTCCGATGTAATAATCCTTGTTTGCGTTTTTTTCTGCGTAATCCGCAATATCTTGAATGAGTTGTGTAATTTCCTTTTCGCCCCAAGCATAGTTTCTTTGGTAAATAGGAATACTGTAATGGCTGTTGCCATTAAGAAGTTGGCTAATATTTAAAGGCGTTAAATTATTGGGCATATTTTAATCGCTTAAAATGTTCATAAATCTTTTCTGTTTTAGTAGAATCGTTTTTCTCAATGGATTTAAGATTATAATTCATAATTCTTTTAGGTTCTAACGATTCTCTAATCGCCTTGAAAATATTATCTTCTAATGCGTGATTGTCCATTGAAGCAATTTGAACTGCTTGCAGTTTCATTCTTAGTGAATAAGCCCAAACAAAAATTTTGTCAATGACTAATTCAATGTCATCAATTCCAAATTTATCAATGTAATAAATCAACGCACAATCAAATAGTGTCCTAACATAGCTGTCTCCCGTTCTGTTTTTACCTTCGTAGGTTTCTAAAATGTCTGTTACATTTTTGAAATTTGGGAATTGTTCCTTGTTTAATTTGTTCGTGTTTGAAATGATGTTTTTGTAAAAGATTATCATTTCAAAAAAACGTTTTCCATTGATTACAACTTGGTCTAATTGAAACGGAAAGTGTGCTTTGTGTAAATCAATGTTTCGTTGATAATCTTTGTTGTAGTTTTCAGTATAAAAATGCCCAATGCGATAAATTCTACTGTATGGAAAATCTTTTTTGTTTTCAAAACTTATTCCTTTGAATACATCAACTTCTTCTTTTGTGAAATAACGTGCTGAAAAACCTTTTGACCAATTTCTAATTCTGAACAAATAGTTTTCAAATAATACTGCAAGTTGGTTTGAGTTCATTTCTTCCCACACTTCAACTGCTTTTAGTTTTTCGGCAGTTGAAATGTTTTGCATTTCTCGCAAGTGAAATGCTTTTAATAAATCGTGTGGCTCTAAATCTTTTCCTCTTGAATTTTGAGAATCAAAAAATTGAAATGCTTCAGAAATGTCGTCCAATTCAATTTGAACCAACTCACATTTTTCAAAGAAAAAACGGATTGAGTGAATATCAAATTGCCTAATTCGTCTTGAAATTTCTCTGTAATTGTTTTGGATATTGAAAAGCGTAATGTCACTTTGAAAAGGAATGCTCAAAATTTTCAACTTGTCAAAATCAATAGATTTTAGTTGAGCGTCTTCGTGAATTTCTTTTTGGAAGTTTTCGTAGATAGCGTAAGCTATCAAACTAAGACTAATTGTCCGTTGTTGTCCGTCAACAATGTTTGAAATAGCTTGTCCGTTTTTTTGTTCCTTGTGAATCACTAATGTTCCTAAGCGATAAGATGACTTATGTTTGTGAGTGATAATGTCGTCAATGAGTTGATTGACATTTTTCAAAGTCCATTTGTAAGGTCTTTGATATTCAGGAATGTTCAGCTTGTCGTTTGTGATAACGTCTTGAACATTTACAATCTTAGGAGCTATTTTATTCAAATCAAATAAATTTTAGTTTTTACAAATCTATCAATTTTAACATTTCTGAAATTACGCTTTCCCGTAATCCAAACTTCGCCAGCTTTCCACCAATCTCAAAACAAAATCTTTTTCCACATTTCCGTAAATGATGCTGATACAGTTTTCCGCAAGGTTAAAGTGAATCAAAACATCTTTGACATTGTAAAACAATTGTTCGTTCCGTAAGTTCTTTTTCGAAAAATCCATTTCCAGAAACGAATGACTGCCTTCAATCGAAAATTCATATTTCTTCACAAAATGCTTATGAATCTTGGAAACATCAGCATTGGTAATATCCAGAAAATTAGGAACATACTCGTGCTTGTTCATATACAAATTATAAACATCGAGTTTTGGTCGGTCAAGATTTTTGAAAATATCCTTGAACTTGATTTCCCATGCCGCCTTTTCCATTATCTCTTGTTCCATGTTTTTCCATTTGTTTTGGAATAATAAAGACCTTTGGAAGTTGTGCCAAGAAGTTGGTCTCCATTGTCGGTCAAATCCTCAAATTCGCCTACAGAAAGGCTTCCGGAAAATCTGGTATTCCAAGTCTTTCCTCCAGTGGTAGAATATTCTAATCTTTTTGAATCTTTAGAACTGATACGGATTAGTTCATCTTTGTACTGAATCATTGTTGCCATAATTTAAAATTTTAATAGTTGAACAAATAAACTTTTTATTTTTAATAATCCTTTATGGAAAACCGTAATCGGATTAATTATCCCAAATTTAATCTTCGCTTCAGCCAAACCACGTCGCTCTAAAAATTAATTCCGGAATAACTTTGACAAAGTTTCGAACTTTGTCAAAGTTGGAGAAGACGAAAACTATTTTTCATACAATCCTGCCGCTTTTTTCAACCGGTTTTTGATTTGTTCTGTAAAGCTTTTGGGTTCTATGACCTTTACAAATTCGCCATAATAAAGGATTTCCATCATGAAATCCCAAGTCGGTGCCAATGTCACTTTTACCAACATTCTGTCCTTGTTTTCTTCCAGTATTTCCTGCGATTCGTGCAGCGGCATGGTTTTGATATAATTGCCCTGGTTGTGCGTAAATTCAAGTAAAATGGTCTCCACTTTTATATCTTCATCAGGAGCAATAAATCTTGTTTGGTCATAAACATTGATTTGAATTCAAATGTAATCGTTTAAAACGTCAACCAACGTCGCTTTGATTCCTTTTTATTAATGTACACACGAAAAAATCAACATTTCCGTTATCTACATTATTGTTACTTTTGCCGAATGACAAATAAATTCTCCCTTTTGTTGTGTTTGCTTTCCGTTTGGGTTTTTTCTCAAGACGGAACAAGGGTTTATGAATTTGTCAATATTACAACTTCTGCACGGCAGGCTGCTTTGGGCGGAAACGCGAATTCTGCTTGGGATGCCGACCCCAATATGTCTTACTGGAATCCGGCATTAATGAACCCCCAATCTCACGGACAGGTTGCGCTGAATTACATTAATTATTTGGCCGATGTGAACTTCGGGACTATTTCAGCTGTTTATCAGTATGACGATTATAATTTCTTTTCTATCCATGGCCAATATGTGGATTATGGTGATTTTCGCGGATACGATGAATTTGATAATCCAACTGGGGATTTTTCAGCCAAGGACGCGGCGGTTACGGTTGGTTACGCAAGAAGCCTGGGTGATTTTTTCACAGTTGGAGCTAACGTAAAGTACATTAATTCACGCATAGAAAGTTATTCATCTTCTGCCGTTGCAGCAGACTTAGGCGCTGTATTTCATGATATTGATTACAATACAAATGTTTCTCTGGCCATTCGTAACATTGGATTCCAGTTAAAAACCTATGATGGAACAACAGAAAAAATGCCTTTACAGATTAATTTAGGCTTGTCTCACCGTTTGGAACACGTTCCTTTAGAATTAAGCATGACGCTTCATGATTTACAAAAATTCGACATTTCCATGCCTTATAACGCAAACGGAAAGGAAACAAGATTTGGACGTAAAGTTATTGACCATGTTTCTGTAGGAGGAGAGCTTTTTCCGGGTAAAGGGTTCAACATTCGTTTAGGCTATAACTTCAAGCGTGGAAATGAATTGAAACTGGAGGATAAAAGAACCTTTGCAGGCCTCACCTACGGTTTTGGCATCAGGGTTCATGCTTTCCGTTTTGAATTTGCTCACGCGAACTATTATAAGGGCGCAAACTCTAACCATTTTGGGTTGATCGTTAATTTAGACCGACTGATTCAGGGAAGCAACTACTGGCGAAGCAATCCTTATTATTAATTCACGATTGCCGATTTTAGAATTCAGATTTAATATAAAAAAATTCAAAAATTCTAAGAAAAGAGAATTGAATACAAAAAAAATCTCAAATCTAAATTCTAACTTCTACCTTTGTCTTTATGCGTGATCTTATTATAGCAATAGACGGATTTTCATCTACCGGAAAGAGTACGCTTGCGAAACTGCTTGCGAAAGAATTGGGTTATATACACATAGACAGTGGCGCAATGTATCGCGCCATTACACTTTATGCTTTGGAAAACGGAATGATCCGGGGAGATGAAGTAATTGAAAGCGAACTGGTTCCGCAGCTTCAGTTTATTGATATTCATTTTGAATTAAACCCCGAAAACGGTAAAAACGAAATCTTTCTGAATGGTGAAAATGTGGAAGAAAAAATTCGTGAAATGGAAGTTTCTTCTAAGGTAAGTTTGATTGCCCAAATCCCCGAAGTGCGCAATTTTTCAGTTGATTTACAACGGAAATTAGGCAAAAATAAACGCATTGTAATGGACGGCCGTGATATTGGCACAACCGTTTTTCCCGATGCCGATTTGAAAATCTTCCTAAACGCATCTGCCGAAGAACGCGCCAAAAGACGTTACGATGAGTTACGGAAGACCAATAATCCGGCGACTTTGGAAGAAGTAATAGCCAATATAGAAGAGCGTGACCGTATGGATTCTACCCGTGAAATTTCTCCACTCCGTCAGGCGGAAGATGCGGTTTTGTTGGATAACGGAAACCTGACACCGCAGGAGACTTTGGAAAAAGTGCTGGAAATCATCAAGAATTTAGATAAATAAAATCAATTTCGTTGAATACTTCTTTTTCGAAAAAAAACCTCACAGATTTTGGATGCCCATGAGGTTTGAATGCTTTTTAATTTGAATTTATTCCACCAAAATCCAATGTTCCCACGGCTTGAATTCCAAATTCTGCCCTTCGGATAAATTCAGATTTTCTCCCTTCATGTAATTCTCGAATTCTCCTTTTACCGGAACTGTGAATTCTTTGGGTGAACTGCTAAGATTAGCAATGAAATAGAGTTTTTTTCCGTCTTTTTCACGTTTAAATGCGAGAATGTTCAAGTCGTCTGAAGTTGAAATCCGTTCGTAGGAAGCTTTGTTCACACCACCATTCAGCGTCGGGTTTTCATTTTTCAATTGACCTAATTTCTCATAAACCGGGAGCATTCTTCCTTTTGTGTGCGTAATCGTATCTTTTTCAAAAAATTTCAATCGTTTGTTGAAATCATATTCCTGTCCGTTGTAAATCAACGGCATCCCGGGAAGCGCATACGTCAACGCAGCAAAAGTTTCCACGGCATCGCCCAAACGTTCGTATTCCGTTCCGTTCCAGGCATTTTCATCGTGGTTGGATGTAAAATTCATCATGATATCCTGCTTCTGATAAATACTGTCCTGCTCTTTCATCAGTTTGTCAAAATCCGAAACATTCTTTTTGCCTTGCGCGATTTCATTCATCAGATGGTGAACGGGCCAATTGTATCCCATGTCGAAAACGCTATTGAGTAATTCCGGTTTATTGGATTCCATCAGCATGAATACCGGTTTTACTTCGTTTAATTTCGGATAAACAAATTCCCAGAAATCCAGTTTCACATTGTCCGCCACATCGCACCGGAAACCATCGATGTTGGTTTCTTTTACCCAATACAGCATTTCGTTGGCCATGGCTTCATACAAACCTTTGTCTTCATACACCAAATGCGCTACGTCTGTCCAGCCCCAGGTTTCACCTGTTTCCGGATTTAACGGATCGGTTACTTCGCCTTTGGCATTTTTCTGATAATATTCGGGATGTTCCTGAATCCATTTGTGGTCCCATCCGGTATGATTAGCAACCCAATCCAAAATAACATAGATGCCATTTTCATGTGCTGTATCGACCAGTTTTTTGAAGTCCTCCAAAGTCCCATAACCCTCATTGATAGCGGTATAATCGGAAATGGCATAATAACTTCCCAAATATTTTTTACGCTCTTCGGGATCGCTAATATCTTCGACGGATTTGTCGCCTGTTGCTTTTCGTTTGGTCATCGAAATCGGCTGAATGGGCATGACCCATAATACTTTTACACCTAATTTCTTTAATTCCGGAATGTCTTTGGTAAATGCCTCAAAGGTTCCTTCGGGTGAATATTGGCGGATGTTGGCTTCATAAATCACCGCATTTTCCATTTCTTCGGGCATGTATTCTTTCGCAGCCAATTGATCGACCTCTACCGTTTTTTCTTTTTTACAAGCTGTTGCCAATAAGAATAAGCCTAAACTTGTTATGATTAATTTTTTCATTTTATTTCTGTTTAAACCTCCAAGGTTATTTTCATCCATTAACCTTTTTAAGCCTTGTCAAGGTTTGAAACCTTGACAAGGCTGTTTTTTCATAATTATTTCAATTCTAAAATTAAGGAAGATTTTCCTTTCACTTCCAAGTTTCCTTTCAGACTAATTTCTTTATCAGAAATCACATCTTTTCCAACAGTAAAGTTTTTAATTCCTTCTTTGAACCGGTTTAAATCAAGATTCTGATCCTTTTCCGAATTATTCAAAACCACCATTATCGTTTCTCCCGACGCTTCGGGATCGTTATAACGGAAATAAACATATACATTGTCCTGCGGAACGAAATGCAGCGTTTTTCCGGTATGAATTGCCTGCTTTCCTTTTCTCCAGTTCAATAATTTCTTGGTGAAATCAAAATAAGCTTTTTGTTCCAGCGTTCGCCCACTTTCCGTAAACGCGTTATTGGCATCGTCTTGCCATCCGCCCGGAAAATCACGGCGGATGTCACCATCGCCTTTACTTTTATCACCTTTCATTCCGATTTCAGAGCCATAATAAATCTGCGGAATCCCCCGAATGGTCATAATCAACGTCATCGCCAATTTGTAATCTTCAATCGAATTGTAAATTTGGTTAAACCGGCTGGTGTCGTGATTTTCAGCAAAAACCATGATGTTTGTTATGTTCGGATACAAAAAGTCATTGGTAAAATTCTCATACACGCGCATCATTCCAGTATCCCAGCCTTGTTCTTTTTCGTGAAAAGCCATTCCGATTGCATCATGCAACGTGAAATCCATCACCGATGGTAAATGAGAATTAAATCCCTGAATCGCCCCAATCTTACTATCTTTTTGCCAATAAGCCATTTGCGCCTGGTCGTGCATCCAGACTTCGCCTACGATGTTGAAATTCGGATATTCATCCATAATGCGTTTTGTCCATTCTGCAATTCCTTCTTTGTCGTTGTACGAATAAGTATCTACGCGCAATCCGTCCAAACCTGCAAATTCAATCCACCAGATCGCATTTTGTACCATATAATTCAAAACCAGCGGGTTGCTTTGGTTCATGTCAGGCATTGTGGTGTCAAACCAGCCGTCCATGCAACCTTCGGCGTCAATTTTAGCTGAATTTTCATCAAACTGAGTCGTCATCCGGTAATTACTTCGTTGAAATCCATTGTATTGATGAGCTTCCGGAGTATCCCAAATGTGTATCCAGTCGCGAGTCGGTAAATCCTGAATGATCCAATGTTTGGAACCCCAATGATTGGTCACATAATCCATCACCAGTTTCATATCGCGTTTGTGAAGTTCGCTGCCCAAACGTCTATAATCCTCATTGGTACCATAGCGCGGATCGATTTTATAATAATCACTTTGCGCATAACCATGATACGAAAAAACAGGTTCGTTGTCTTCCAATAGAGGCGTGCTCCAAATCGTGGTAATTCCTAAATCGTTTAAATAATCTAAATTTTGAATAATTCCTTCGATGTCGCCGCCGTGTCTTCCGTTGGGATTGGAACGATTGGCTTTTTCGGCAGTGTCGTGCGTATTGTCATTGTTGGGATTTCCATTTGCGAAGCGATCCGGCATAATCAGATAAAAAACATCGGAACTGTCAAAACCCTTTCTCTGAGCAGAATTCGGATTTCTTTGTTTGAATTCATAATCGATGGTTTTAACCGTTTTCTTACCGTCTTTGAAATTCAACTTTACTTTCCCAGGTTGAATTCCTTTTGTGTCAATAGTTACAAATAAATAATTGGGATTTTCAACTTTTTTGACTTCTTTGATGGGAATGTTTTGGGAAAATTCGGGAACCAATGCCGAAATATTTTTTCCATAAACCAATAATTGAAGTTCGGTATTCTTCATTCCACTCCACCAAAATTCGGGTTCGATTTTCTGGATTTGGGCGAAGGAAGTGTTTAGGATTAATAAAAAAATGATAGTTTGAATTTTTTTCATGTTTATCTTTTTTAGACCTGTCAGGTTTTAAAAACCTGACAGGTCTGTTAACTATTTAATTTCAACCAAGCTCACCGCAAAACCACCACCCGACGCAGAAAATAATTCCAATTCGGATTTATTTGTAACCGTTTTTTTCGAAATCACATACGCCTGAGGATTGGTTTTATAATGCGCATCTTTCGCATCCTGATAAATCGTTGCTTCGTATTTTTTGCCTTTGTCCAAGAAATCCAATCTGATTTTAGTCGAACGTTTGTCCACACCATTTGAATTCCCGATGAACCAATTATTCGAATTTTTGTCTTTTCGGGCTACCGTTACATATTTTCCGGGCTCAGCTTCCAAATATTTGCTGTCCTGCCAATCTACCGGAACATCCTTGATGAACTGAAAAGCATCGGGAAAACGTTCATAATTTTCAATCAGATCCGCCGCCATCTGAAGCGGACTGTACATAGTCAAATACAATCCCAATTGGTTGGCAATGGTAAAGTTTCCGTGCGAATGATTATCAGGATTCACCTTTTCGATGTGCATTTCAAAAATTCCCGGTGTATAATCCATCGGGCCACCAATTAATCTTGTAAATGGTAAAATTGTCGTATGGTTCGGTTTGGAACCACCAAATGCTTGAAATTCCGTTCCTCTTGCAGACTCATTTCCGATTAAATTCGGCCAGGTCCGCGCCACACCTGTCGGACGAACCGCTTCGTGTGCGTTTACCATGATTTTATATTCGGCTGCTTTTTCAATTGCATATTGATAATGGTTCACGATATTCTGGCTGTAATGGTGTTCTCCTCTTGGAACGATGTCTCCTACATATCCGCTTTTTACGGCATTGTATCCATTGTCCACCATAAACTGATAAGCCTTGTCCATGTGGCGTTCGTAATTACGAACCGAACTAGATGTTTCGTGGTGCATAACCAATTTCACACCTTTTGAATGGGCATATTCGTTCAACATTTTCACATCAAAATCCGGATAAGGGGTAACAAAATCGAATACATAATCTTTGTGATGCCCGAACCAGTCTTCCCAGCCTTCATTCCAACCTTCCACCAAAACAGCATCGAACCCGTGTTTTGCAGCGAAATCAATATATTCTTTAACGTGTTCGTTATTGGCTCCGTGTTTCCCGTTGGGTTTTGCTTTTGTGTAATCCGTGATGCCCAATTGGATAGAAGGAAAATCGTCTGTATAAGCCCAAGAACTTTTTCCGGTAATCATTTCCCACCAAACACCAACATATTTCACGGGTTTGATCCAGGAAGTATCTTCGATTTTGCTCGGTTCATTTAAATTATAAGTCATTTTGGAAGCCAAAATATCACGTGCGTCTTTGCTGGCAATGATGGTTCTCCAGGGTGTATTGAAAGGTGCTTGAATATATCCTTTATCTCCTAAAGCATCAGGCGTTAAATGTGATTGAAACACCAGATTTTTATCGTCCAGCTCTAAGCTCATTGCCGGATAATTGATCAAAGCGGCTTCGTGTAAATTGATATACAATCCGTCTTTTGATTTCATCATCAAAGCCGTTTGAACACCCGGGACCGGAAGCGGCGTCTGGGAAGCATTGCTTTGCATGGATCCGTGAAACAATGCCGGGATTTCTGTAATCTTGGATTCCGTATAATCATATTCCTGCGTATCGTAATCGCCTGCAATCCACCAGGTCGTATGATCACCTGTCATCGCGAACTGGGTTTTTTCTTCTTTGATGACGAAATAGGTCAGGTTTTTCTGTTCGGGAAATTCATATCGGAAACCCAATCCGTCATCAAATAATCGGAAACGAATGATCATCTGGCGATTGGTTGATTTTTGATTCAGCGTTATGGCCATTTCGTTATAATGGTTCCGGATTTTGGAGACTTCACCCCAAACCGGCGTCCAGGATTCATCGAAACTCGAATGTTTCACATCCAACACTTCAAATCCCGATTTGAAATTGGCCATTTTCATGGCTTTTTCTTTCTCAACTTCTTTTTGGGCTTCGAATTCCATTTCTTTCAAATTCGATTTGAAATCAAATCCAAGTGTACTTTTTTTGATGATTTCTTTTCCGTCTAATTTTAGTTGGTAAGCAGGCGTTCCATCATTTGTCAATACAAATTCCATCGTAAAATTTCCACTTGGCGATTTGAATTGTTGTGCCAACGTCAATCCTGAAAAGGAAAAGAACAGACAAAAAATGAGATTAAGTTTATTCATTTTGTACATATTTTATTTTTTATCAGTCCTGTCAGGTTCTGAAAATCTGATAAGACTATTCATTCACAGCTTCACTAAATCTCCGGCTCCGCAACGACCGATTTTCCGTTTACTATAATTTCCAAACTTTCGTTTCCATCTACTGAAAATTCAGGATCTCCATGCGAAACTTTTACAGTCAAAATATGATTTCGGAAATTAAT
>PJUF01000316.1_pt1 | contig 39102 bp, 43 predicted proteins | sample 1512191 | NCBI WGS metagenome assembly PJUF01 (sample SAMN08177673, study PRJNA422409) | Feces metagenome, whole genome shotgun sequencing project. | isolation source: Chicken feces (3) enriched on wood chips | host: Gallus gallus | place: USA: Madison | collected 2015-01-15 | reverse complement strand
GCAAATTTCAGAAAAAACTTATAGTTTTTTCTTCATTCGCACCGAACGGTAAATTTAAGAATAATTGGTAAGCATAACCACTTGCATCTGTAATAATTGTACTGCTTCCCAGGTGGTCAGAGTAGAATAACTTATCTTTTTATACTAAGCGTTACAAACGCTTCTCTAATTCTGACACTCGTTACCGCTATCGCTCAAACGAGCGCCAGAGGGATAAGCATTCCCAAAAACATCTGTAATTACGGTTGAGCTGCCTAGGTGGTCAGAGTGGAAGTAATAGATATTCGAGAAGGCTACAGGAGGGTATAAGCACGGAATACCTAAGTAGTTCAATTAACTTTCATTAATGAGGATGATGAATCATAAAGTTCAAACGTTCGGAATTTAATTTTTAGCAAAGAAAAAATTTCTCTAAATTGGCGTTTTTATTAGATTTACAACCGAATGGACAATTTGGTCAAATTAAATATCAAAGGGATTTCGTACAGTCAGACACAGACGGGAGCGTACGCCTTGATTTTAGAAGAGGAATTGGGACAGAGAAAGCTGCCCATCATCATAGGGAGTTTTGAGGCTCAATCCATTGCATTGGCTTTGGAGAAAGACATCAGGACACCCCGCCCCTTGACACATGATTTGTTTGTGTCAATCGGGAGAGCCTTTTCTTTTTTAGTAAAAGGAGTCTTTATTCATAAATTAGAAGACGGCGTTTTTTATTCCAATATCCTGTTTCAGGATAAAGATGGGAACGAGGAGGAAATTGACTCGCGTACTTCAGATGCCATTGCGTTGGCGATACGTTTTGACGCACCTATTTATGCTTTGGAGTCTGTGATGGAAAAAGCAGGAATCCATCTTGAGGTTCAGGAAAAGGATGAAAAAAACATTGCCAATGCCATTAAGGAAATAGAAGAAGAAGTGGCACGCCAAGAAAAACGCTTCGATTTCTCTTCCAAAACCAAAGAGGAAATAGAAAAAGAATTAAAAGATGCGGTAAAAAATGAAGACTACGAACTGGCCGCACGTCTGCGTGACGAATTAGACAAACGTTAAACTTAACTACAGAAATATTATGTCGATAAAATTACGGCTTACCGTGCTCAGCTTTTTTCAGTTATTTGTCTGGGGTGCATGGTTAATTACTATTGGGGTCTACTGGTTTCAAAATAAAGAATGGGGAGGCGCCGAATTTGGGGCTGTTTTTTCTACTCTCGGAATCGCTTCCATCGTAATGCCTGCCTTAACCGGGATTATTGCTGACCGCTGGATGAATTTAGAACGTTTGTATGGGATTATGCATATTATGTATGGATTGATTTTATTTTATTTGGCACAAGTGCAAGACCCGCATACTTTTTTTTGGGTGATGCTTGCTGCGATGTTTTTCTATATGCCGACCATTTCCCTGTCTAATTCCATTTCTTACACTTTGCTGAAAAGGCATAATTATGATGTGGTAAAGGATTTCCCGCCGATCCGCGTTTGGGGGACAATTGGTTTTATTGTCGCTATGTGGATTACCAATTTGACTGGAAATAAAGCGACAGAAGGGCAATTTTATATCGGAGGGGCTTTTGCTCTGTTACTGGGAATTTATTCTTTTACGCTTCCGAAATGTCCGCCACCCAAAGATATTTCCAGTAATTCAACCTGGGTGGAAATGTTGGGGCTTGACGCCTTTAAATTATTTGCCAATTATAAAATGGCACTCTTCTTTGTTTTTTCCATGTTTTTGGGAGCAGCATTGCAGCTCACAAATATGTATGGAGACACCTTTCTTTCTGATTTTGAAAAAATCCCACAATATGCAGATTCTTTTGTAGTGAAATATTCGACTATTATCATGTCGATTTCCCAGATTTCGGAAACTTTGTTTATCCTGGCCATTCCATTCTTCCTGAAAAAATTCGGAATCAAAAAAGTAATGCTCATCAGCATGCTTGCCTGGGTTTTAAGATTCGGGCTGTTCGCCTATGGTGAACCGGAAGGCTTGGGATTGATCCTGATTATCTTTTCCTGTATTGTGTACGGAATGGCATTTGATTTTTTCAATATTTCAGGTTCATTATTTGTGGAAACCACTACAAGTCCAAAAATTCGCTCTTCAGCACAAGGCTTGTTTATGATGATGACCAATGGATTTGGCGCAATGCTGGGAAGCCTCATTAGCGGCTGGTTGATTCAGGAGTTTTACACAAATTCGTCAGGAGATAAAATGTGGAAAGAAATATGGTTGGTATTTGCCGCTTATTCCTTGGTTGTTGCTGTTTTATTTGCCATAATGTTTAAACACAAACACAACCCAAAGGAAATAAATGTAACACATTGAGTGCTCTCTGTTTAATTTAATATTTATAAAAAAACTATATATTAGCTTATATAAAATCTAAAAAATCTATATGGAAGATCAGGAAAATTTCTCAAGCTTTGATGTCCCCCAAACTGCGCCGGGTAATAATATGACTTTGGCAATTATTGGAACAGTTCTAGGGCTATGCTCCCCCTGTTGTATTGGGCTGATTGCAGGAATTGTAGCAATTGTATTTGCCACGCAGGTAAATACTAAATTTAATGCAGGGGATTACCCGGGTGCTTTATCCGCTTCTAAAAACGCAAAAATTTTGTCTTATATAGCATTGGGATTGGGAGTATTGGGAATCATTATTAATATTATCTACTTTGCTTTTGTGGGCGCAGATGGTTATAGGGAAATGATAGAAAACTACAGATATCAATTAGAACAATAAATTTGCAAATTATAAATTCAAAAAGAAAATATTTGGCTGCCATAGGAATCTTGATTCTTGTGGCAGTTTTGGTTTATTATTTTTATTCAAGAGACCCTTCAGATAAAGATAATTTTTATATAGAATGCACATTCAAATCATTAACGGGAATGGATTGTCCGGGTTGTGGCGGTCAGCGGTCGGTTCATCACCTTCTGCATTTAGAATTAACTCATGCACTGCGTTACAATGCTCTTTTTGTTTTACTTACACCTTATTTACTTCTCTTGCTTTATTATGAAATCAGACGGATCTTTTGGGGAACCCCAAAACCGAATAACTTTTTTACTTCCAACAAAATGCTGTGGATTTTCTTAATTTCGTTATTGGTTTTTGGAATCATTAGGAATTTGCCCTGGTATCCGTTTACGTTGCTGGCAACGCCTTCCTGAATGTGGAATTCTGAAAATATAAATTATAAAATCTGTAAATTAAAGTGAATCAATTCAATCTTTCAAACCTTACAAATGAATAGTCAAATTGATTTTTTTCATCTTTAGAAAAATCCTCTCTGGCAGCTTCTTTCCATACATTCAAATCAATTTCAGGAAATTTTGTATCGCCTTCAAATTCATGATGAACTTCTGTGACTTCCAAAACGTCTGCATAATTCATTGCCTGTTCGTAGATTTTCCCACCTCCGATAATGAAAATTTCCGAATCAATCTTCTTTCCTTTTTCAATGGCTTCTTCTAAGGAGCCGGCTACCAAAGCCCCTTCTGCATGCCAATCTGCATTTCTTGTAATCACAATATTTGTGCGGTTGGGAAGAGGTTTTCCGATAGATTCAAAAGTTTTTCTTCCCATAATGATCGGATGGCCAGATGTCAGGCTTTTAAAACGTTTCAAATCATGAGGTAAATGCCAGATCAATTCGTTGTTATTTCCAATGACATTATTTTCTGATTTTGCAACGACGATGGTTATCATTCTGTTTTCAGTTATGAGCCTTGCCAAACCTTCTAAAACTTTGGTAAGGTTGATTTATTTTATATTTTCCAATGCTTCGTTTAATACTTCCACCTGTTCCTCCAAACTTTTAGAAGGTTTAGTCTGATTGGCTTGCGTTTTCAAGGAAATAGCCTGTTGGATGGTTGATTTTAATACTTGGATCGCTCCCGGGTTTTCTTTCACATAATTGTAAACATGTTTGTAAAGCGAAGCGGCCTTTTTGGTTGAATCCAAATCGTCTGAACCCATCATCCAGGTAAATCCTTTTTCCAGTTTTCCACCCAAAACCGGATCCTGGTATTGAGTAAAAGTATAGAGCGCAACAGATTCGGCTATTATAGAAAGTTTTGAAGTATCATGGGTTTCAATCCAAGATGGGATTAACTCTGCAATCAGTTCCGGGCTGTTTTGTATTACTTCATTATCCAGCTGGTTCAACTCTGAAATTTTCGATGGGTCAATCCGCATAATTCCCGAAGCAGCAGCTGCCTGTACGCTGAATGACTTACTTTTCAAAGCATTTTGAAAAATAGAAATATCGGTTTCGCCCATTTGGTTCAAAGCATATAAAGCCGAGGCTTGAACCAAGGTTTTAGGATCAGATGTAGCCAATTTTTTCAAAACGGAATTTGCTTTGCTTTTTACTTTGCTGTCGTTTACATCAAGTTTTGAAATCGCGTATTTTCTGATTCCGTCATAAGGGTCATCCAAAGCAGAAATTAAAGTGTTCAAAGCGGCATCGTTTGTTGATTGCGCATCAGCTAATTTTTCCAGGGCCAATACCCTTGACGTAAACTCATCCTTGGCAACTTTGTATTGTGCAATGAAAGCGTCGATCGATTTATTATCGGTCAAGTCACATAAAATATCCTGATCAGCATTGGGAATCACAACGTCGGGGGATTTTGAAGCATCAAATTCAAATGAATTTTCTTTCTTTTTGGCTACCCAAACATTGTGGCGAGTAGCTTTTCCGTCCACCACGACATCAAAGGCAAACGGGAATTCAAACAAATTGGATTGGGTTTGAATGATGGTAACTTTCACTTTTTTTGCCGATGAATTGTAATCATATGCGATATTGATTTTCGGCTGGCCGTTTCCAAAATACCATTGGTCAAAAAACCAGTTCAAGTCACGGCCGCTTACAGCTTCAAAAGCCAGCCTGAACTGAGCTGCTTCGGCGGTTCCGTATTCGTTGTCATGCAGGTATTTGCTCAATCCGGCAAAAAAGGCCTCATCCCCCAAATAGCTTCTGAGCATGTGCAAAATGCCTTTTCCACCTTTGTTGTAAGAAACGCCGTCAAACATATCTTCCTGTGCATTATAATGAACACGTACTAAATTTTTGTTGAAATTGGCAGGGTCTCTTTTGTAACCCTCCAGATCATTGTAGCGGTCCTCTTCGGCTTTGTCTTTTCCATATTTATGTTCAAACCAGAGATATTCCGAATAATTGGCCAACGATTCATTCACCGTCAGGTTCCCGAAACTTTCCATTGTCACCAAATCGCCAAACCAGTGATGGAACAATTCGTGTGCAATGGTTCCTTCCCAGATGTTTCCATCTATCAGTTGACCGGGTTTTTGCTGGGCATTTTCCTGATGAAGGGTTGCCGTGGTATTTTCCATCGCGCCACTTACATAATCTCGTCCTACAATTTGTGAATATTTGTTCCATGGATAATCATATTTAAGTAAGTCGGAAAAGAACTGCATCATTTCGGGCGTATCACCAAAAATTTCTTTTGCATACGGTTCATATTCATGTTCCACATAATAGTTGACTTCCTTGTTCTTCCATTTGTCTTTTACAATTGCGAAATCGCCGATTCCCACAAAAAATAAATAAGGTGCATGCTTTTGGGTAAAATTCCAATAGTCGGTTCTTGTTCCGTCTGAATTTTTGGTTTGCTTTTCAAGTTTCCCATTGGAAAGCGTAACATATTGATCGGGAACGGTCAGATAAATTTCTTCTGAGGTTTTTTGATTTGGATTGTCAATGGTCGGAAACCAGCAGGAAGAAGCAACTGTTTCACCTTGTGTCCAGATTTGTGTAGGCTTGTTAGGGTCCTCACCCCTTGGGTTGATGAAATAGATTCCTTTGGCATCGGTTATAGCCGCGCTTCCCTGTTGTTTTACTTCATTCGGACGAGCCGTGTATTTGATGTAAACGGTATATTCTTCGTCTTTTTTATACGTTTTGTCTAAATTGATGAACAGCTGCCAGTCGTCATTGGTGAAATTCAGTTTCTTTTTGGAAGCTCCTTTGACCAATTCCACGTCGTGAATGAGCATGGCTTTGGCGTCGAGCGTAAGTTTATTTGTTTCGTAGAAATGTGGTTTCAGCGTAATCCAGGCTTCGCCATTTACCTCTTCTTTTTGATAATCAAATTTCAGGTCTAATTTTGTATGAACCAGATCATTTATTTTTTCTGATTCCGAGCGGTAAATATCCATTTTGTTGGACTGGTCATCTCTATAGCTTGGCGGTAAGCTTTCTTTTACTTGAGCATAAGAACTTATGGAAATAAAAACGGTAAGGGCAATGCTGAATAACTGTTTTTTCATCTGAAATAATAATTTTTATAACCAATCAAGAGTCACTTATCTTGATTGGATAGAATATTTGGATAAATTGGTCGAAAGGTAAAGAAAATTGTTACAAAGAAGCTGTGAAAGAGTTGTTAAGATTTATCCGGACAAGGCTTCTTTTATAGAGCCTTGTCAAGGTTCGCAACCTTGACAAGGCTTTTTTCCAGACAAATTATTATTGAAATAATTGAATCGTATAATCCAGTAATTCTTTTCCGCCACGCTTACCATGTCCGGGGATAATGATTTTCACGTCAGGATATTTTTGTTTGATTTTAGTCACGGTTTCCGGCCATTCCTTTTCATTGGCATCTTCGAGGTTTCCTTTTCCGGCGCCGGCTTCTTTGATTAAGCATCCGCCAAAAAGAGCCTCATCATCAGGAAAATAAGCTATTACATTGTCTTTTGTATGTCCTTCACCGAAATATTCAACAAATACTTTTCTATTTCCAATATTTAGAACCAATTCTTTTTCAAACCCCATTTGAGGTAATTTTTTGGGTTCAGTTTTCAAAAGCCCAATGGTCATTTGGTTGGCGTAAGAAGGAACATCAATCTTATGAAATTCGTCCAATCCGGCTACGCAATCATCATGAAAATGTGTAGCCACAACCGAATTGATTTTTGATTTTAATCCATTTGAAATAAATTGGATTAATTCTTTTGTGCTTTCCGTATTGGCGGGGGTGTCTAATACAATCGCTTCATTTTCATTGACTACAATCATTCCGTTGCAATCTACTTTCCCAAAATCTTCGGTTTGCAGATAAGAAGTATGTTCGTAAACATTTTCTGAAAGTTTTGTAATAACCAAAAGATTGGTTTGGTAAACGACTTTTTCTTTTTCCTGCTTCGGGATATTTTGTTTAGAGCAGCAGATAAATCCTGTAATAATCAATAATGCAACTAGTTTCTTATGGATGGCGTTCATCATTTTTCCAAAAATTTTCTGTTAAATAAAATACGGTATCAATAAAGAATAATATTCCCTTTTGGGTCAGAACGTTTTCGTCATGCAAATCTTCTAAAATAATTCCCAATTCGGGATTGTAATAATCATTGTTTCGAATATTTTTAAACCCATTTGCTTCTAAAAATGTTCTGACCTTATTTAAATCGGTTTGTTCCGTGGAGGAAACAAAAGCTTGTTTTACAACAGCATAAAGTACCGATGCCTGTTTCGTGAATCCTAATAATTCATAGGATGTATCAGGAAAAAAATAATTATGGAGCAATAAGTTATGAAAGTAATCTTCCCAGGAAATATAATAAATAGCATCGTTCAACTTTAATACATGAGAAGAATCTTTCAGGTAAACCTTTTGTTCAGCTCCTTCACTTACATATTGTGAAAAATCTATATTTTCGAACCAAAGATTATGAGTAACAATGTATTTTTCTAGACTCTTTGCTTCTTCTTTTTTGAAATGCTTTTCCTGCTTAGAAATCTTGCTTGCTTCTGCGCATACTCCAAGGTAACGGATGATTGATTGGAGAGAGACTCCCTGGCTAATTTGGCTCTTTCCTGAAAGGATATCTTGTAATTCATATTTCATCCTTTTTGATTAATCAAATGTACAAAATAAATGTTATACCGCCACAGCACCCTTTATATGCGGATGCGGATCATAGTCTTCCAAAGTGAAATCTTCAAATTTAAAACTGAAAATATCTCTCACCTCCGGATTGATTTTCATGGTGGGTGATTTTTTCGGTTCCCGTGTCAATTGCAAATTGATTTGGTCAAAATGATTCGAATAAATGTGTGCATCCCCAAAAGTATGTACGAAATCGCCTTCCTGTAAATCACAAACCTGTGCCATCATTTTCAGCAACAACGCATAGGAAGCAATGTTAAAAGGCACGCCCAAAAAGATGTCGGCACTTCGCTGATACAGCTGCAAGGACAATTTACCATCGGCAACATAAAACTGGAAAAAAGCATGACAAGGCGCCAAAGCCATTTTATCCAATTCACCTACGTTCCAGGCCGAAACGATAATTCTGCGGGAATCCGGATTATTTTTGATCTGATCAACCGCATATTTGATTTGGTCGATGGTTTGTCCGTCAGGTGTTCCCCAGCTGCGCCATTGGTGGCCGTAAACCGGGCCTAAATCGCCATTTTCATCAGCCCATTCATTCCAAATTCTCACCCCATTGTCAGTCAAATATTGAATATTGGTGTCACCATTCAAAAACCAAAGTAGTTCATGAATGATGGATTTTAAATGTAGCTTTTTGGTCGTTATCAGGGGAAATCCGTCCTGCATATCAAAACGCATCTGGTAACCGAAAACACTTTTCGTTCCCGTTCCGGTACGGTCTTCTTTGAATTCTCCATTTTCCATGACGTGTTTCGCCAAATCCAAATATTGCTGCATACATTTTTAATTTTAGATTTCAGATTTAGTGATTATCCAAAAATCAGAATGACAAATTTCGGATAAAATATAGGATTTACCTAATTGAGATATTCACAATTTCGCTTCAGCAAAATAGAACGATTTGGTTAAACCCCTAGTGCATTGCGTAGTTTATCAATATTTATACTGTCAAAATCAGATTTGTCGTAAATAGAAGCCAGAACAACATTTGTTTGTTCTGTTGAAATTATGATTTCGTAGGAAATCACACGTGCTCCACCTTGTTTTCCTTTTCCTTTGGATTTAATGTTGAAACGTATTTTTCTAAAACCACTACCCAAATCATCGGCAAGCAAAAGTTCTTTTTCGATGTTGTCTAAAAGATATTGTAAGTCTTCATTGATAGATGGATATTTCTTGGCAAGCGGTTTTAGTTCTTTTTTAAAATTATTATGATATTCTACATTATAATTCATCAATCAAAGACTGTAGAGATTTGTTCTCATTTTTAGATAAAGCCTGCTTTTTCACACTTGGCGCAATTTTTTTTAGGTTGTCCAAATATGCTTTTTCGGCAGAATTTTTGTCATTATCATTAGGTTCAATTTTTTTAAAAACACCAATAGAAAGCAAAAATTCCAGAGATTTTTTGGCTATTGGGTTGCCCGCATCATATTGAAGTGTGATTTTTGCCATAACAGTTTGTTTCAAGCAAATTTACGAAATAATTTTCTTGGGTTAACCTAATTGAGATATTCACAAGCTTTAAAGCACAATTCGAAATTCGAGTTTTCACCAAATGAGAGAAAAAGAATCGGTATTTTCGGGTTACGTCCAATAATCGAAGCAACCACGAAAAAATATCGTAAATTGCATTTCAAGTATTACGTAAAGACGCATAATTATGCGTCTTTCTATGCAATGTGTCTATACACCCAAATCAAACCAAATGAACCACAATCCCGATAAATTCAGGGGAAAATACAGAATCCCCGAAGCCCGATGGAAAGGATTTGATTACGGATCCAACGCAATGTATTTTGTGACAATATGCACAAAAAACAGGATAAATTATTTTGGCGAAATCCCCGTAGAGACGGACAATTGTCTATCTCTACGGGCAACCGAAATCGGAAAAACCACAAATGATTTTTGGTTGGAAATTCCGAAACATTATCCTTTTGTGAAATTAGACCAATTTGTGTTGATGCTCAATCATTTACACGGAATCTTGATTTTTCAGAAAGAAGGTTATAACAAATGGAATCCCAATAAATTTGGTGTCCAATCGCAAAACCTTGCAGCGGTAATAAGGGCATTTAAATCATCGGTAAAAAGATTTGCCAACCAAAATGAAATTGATTTTGAATGGCAGGCAAGGTACCATGACAGGGTAATCAGGAATTTTGAAGAATTAAACAGAATTCAGATTTATATAAAAAATAATCCGGCGAATTGGAAAAAGGATAAACATTTTCAATCGTAGAGACGGACAATTGTCCGTCTCTACATATATTTGCCAAATGAAAGAAAAAGAATCGGGAATATTTGGTTTGCGGCCAGTAATCGAAGCAATTGAAGCCGGGAAAACCATTGACAAATTATTTGTTCAAAAAGGATTACAGGGCGAAATTTTTTCGGAATTGAGGAAATTGATTTCCGAATATGAGATTCCAGCACAATATGTTCCTTTGGAAAAATTGAACCGGTTGACGCGAAAAAACCACCAGGGTGTATTTGCCTTTATTTCCCCGATTGAATTTGATTCTATTGAAAATTTATTGCCCCAGATTTACGAACAGGGAAAAAATCCTTTTTTACTGATTCTGGATCGTGTGAGCGATGTCCGGAATTTTGGTGCGATTGCACGAACAGCAGAATGTGTAGGCGTTAACGCGATCATTATTCCCCAGAAAGGTTCGGCTTCCGTCAATGCAGACGCGATTAAAACCTCTACCGGCGCTTTGTACAATATTCCGGTTTGTAAAGAACAAAATCTGAGAAAGGTATTTCAATATCTGCAGCAATCCGGGATTCAGATTGTAAGCGCAACCGAGAAGGCTTCAGAATATTTATATGATGCCGATTATACGCTTCCTACGGCCATTGTTCTGGGAAGTGAAGAAGACGGGATTTCTGATGATTTAATAAAGATTTCCGATAAAATCGTGAAATTGCCTATGATGGGGAAGACCTCATCACTTAACGTTTCAGTTGCCTGTGGCGCATTTTTGTATGAAGCTGTTCGGCAACGAGAGGAGTTTTAAACCAGAAACCTTGTCAAGGTTCTTTTCAGGGTGAATATTATAACCTTGACAAGGTTGATAAATAAGTAATTATGGGGACAAGTTTAGCGGGAATTTGCGTTAATCACGGATTTGATAAAGATGGATTTGATTTAGGTAGGGATTTACAATTTTATTGGAAATTTCAAAAAAAAATCAATTGGGGAAATGCATTCGAAAAACATAAAAAATCTCGCATTTTTGACGTATGCTTTTTGGAAAATGCGACGCTAATTTTAACTGACCTTGAAACGGGTTTTTGGGGCAGAACCTCAGAGAAATATGAGGTTTTCTCATTTCTTATACAAGAATCCACAATGTACTTTAGCTTTAAATGGAGCAAAGAATCTGAATTAGAACAAAGAAGTTTTTTAGTTGAAGATAATCTTTACTTGGAGGATCATTCGATTGGTGAAAAACTACCGATCGAGTTGGAGTTTCAGGACTATACAGAATTGATTAAAGCTCAAATTAAAGAAACAACCGGATTGACATTGGAGGATTTTGAAGGAAAAGATTTTTATCGGTTTAAATACGTGGGAGGCGACGAACTGTTAAAAGACTTTGATTATGTCATCAGAAGCCGGCATTTATTTAGGTTTATGGATAGCCGTTTAATAGCAAAATTAAATTTTGAACATCAAATCAAGTTGTTTGAAATATTTCAGGCATATGCAGTTGAAAATGAGATTGAAATGTATCACTACATAGTAGGAGGCGATGCAGAAGGAAAAATGCCGGAAGAATCTGTGTTTCAATCGAATTATAATTATTTAATCAAAGAAATTTTACTCCCAAACCCTGAAACCAAACCACTTGTTGAGAAGTATTATACTCAAAAGCAATTGGATTGGTTATTTAGTATCGATCCCAACGATACAGAATTGTATTTGGATGTATTAAATGTCATTTGCCCAAACAAAATATTCAAACCCCGAATGAAACCAATAATAGCCAAAGAAAAGATTCAACTAAAAAATGGTGGGAATTCTGGAAATAATAAATGAAATTAATTTCGTAATTTCGCATCAGTGAAAAAACCATTTCAGATACTTACCTTTTTATTGGCGATGCTCGTTTTTCTGTCGCCGGTGCTTTCTTTTGCATCGGTTTTGACTGTGGAAGAGCATGCGTCTGAAATGAGTTGTTGCGCAATGGATGATTCGGAAGAAATGCATGATTGTTGCCATTCCGACGAGCCGATGACCGAAAATAAATGTGGCGACAATAGTTGCCCAACTCATGACTGCCATTTACATCAGGTAACGGTTTTTCATGTTTATTTTCCTGAAAACCCTTCTGACAATGAAACAAGAATTATTTCGTCTAAAAAATTAAAATCAGATAATTATTCCTCTTTGATTATCAAAGATTTAAGCTTTAGTTTCTGGAATCCTCCCAAATACATTTCATAAGTGAGTTTCGAACTTCGAATTTCGTAGTTCGAAAAAATTTAGTATAAATTTTTAACCCAATGAAATGTATAAAAAAATCATTTATATATTCCTGTTGCTCTTATCAATAAGTTTGTCGGCACAGGAAACAACAAAAACTTTAATTGTAAAGGGAAACTGTGGAATGTGTGAAGAACGCATAGAGAACGCAGTTGGAGAACTTCCCTCAGCAACCGGGAACTGGGATGCTGAAACCCAAACATTGACCGTTCAGTTTGATGAGTCCGAAACGAGTCTGGATGCTATTGCGAAAAACATAGCCAAAGCCGGGCATGACAATGAACTGTATAAAGCCGAAAATTCGGTTTATGAAAATTTACCGGGTTGTTGTTTATATACCCGTGATATAACGAATGGACAATCCTTAACAGAAACCATTAAAGTCCGCGGAAATTGTGGTTCCTGTAAACAACGGATCGAAGCTGCGGTGAGCAGCTTTCCTTCGGCCAGTGGAAACTGGGATATTTTGACCAAAGTTTTGACTTTGACCTATGATCCCGGCCAAACTTCCAAAGAAGCCATCATGAAAAGAATTGCGGAAGTAGGGCATGATAATGAAATGTTTACAGCAGAAGATTCCGTTTATGAAAACCTTCCCGGTTGTTGTTTGTATGACCGTGAAGTCGATTGGGACAATGTGGAAAACAGCGCGGGAACACATGTAGAAGAAACCGGAATGAAATCCGGGCATGATGCCCATGACGGTCACGGCCATGAGAATGAAACTCAAGATGGTACAGTAGACCTAACAACGGCTGTTATAACGGGAAATAAGCCTGCGCATGCTTTTGATAAAAACGCGGTGGGACTTATGGAAAACATCAGCGACAAAGAATTACTAAAAGCCGCTTGTTGTAATTTGTCGGAGAGTTTTGAAACCAATGCTACGGTAGATGTTTCTTATTCCAATGCCGTTTCGGGAACCAAACAGCTGAAAATGTTGGGATTGGACCAGAAATATATTTTGTTGACCAAAGAATTATTGCCCGAAATCCGTGGAATTTCTTCGGCTTATGGAATGAATTTCATTCCGGGACGCTGGATTCAGAGCATTCAACTGGTAAAAGGAGGTGGTTCGGTCACAAACGGTTATGAAGCCATTGCCGGCCATATCAATACCGAACTGTACAAATCACACGACCGCGCCAAGACTTCAATCAATTTTTTTGGAGATACCAATACGAGATTCGAAGGGAATTTCGTGCACAATGACGCCGTCAATAAAAAGTGGACACAATCTGTTTTACTGCATGGAAACGCGACTACGAATCGTCAGGATCATAATGATGATGGATTTATGGATCAACCCATAGGGCGAAACATCAATGTGGCTTATTTACTGAATTATGAAGATTTGGAAAAATCCGGATTGATGACCCATTTCGGTGTTAACTATTTGAACGACCATCGGTTGGGTGGACAAGTTGACTTTCGCGAAGATTCTGATAAAGGCACTACGAATTCCTACGGAATCGGAATTGACATACAGCGTTTTCAGGTTTGGAACAAAACCGGTTATATTTTCAAGGGAAGACCTTATCAGAGCATCGGTTGGATGAACCAATTCAATTACAATGAACAAAAAAGTTATTTTGGTTTGCGGACCTATGATGCCGAACAACGGACTTATTATTCGAATTTAATTTTCGAAAGTATTTTTAGTAATACCGCACATAAATACAAAACCGGATTAAGCTTTCTGTATGATCATTATGATGAATTATACAATTTAATGAATTTTAAACGAGATGAAACCGTTCCGGGAGCATTTTTTGAATATACTTATTCCGGAAATAAACTGACGATGGTGGCCGGGGCCAGAGTTGATTTCCACAATTTGGCGGGAACGCAACTTACGCCAAGGCTAAATTTGAAGTATGATATTACACCGAAAACTATTTTGCGCGCTTCAGCCGGAAGAGGGTTCAGAACAGCCAATATTTTTGCGGAAAGTCAGGCTTATTTGGCTTCGAACCGCCAGATTGAAATACTGCAAAATGATGGTGATATTTATGGATTGGATGCGGAAATTGCTTGGAATTACGGAATCAGTTTACAACAGGAATTCAAATTATTTGGTAGAAAAAGTACGGTGGTGGCCGATTTATTTAGAACCGATTTTGAAAATCAAGTCGTTCTGGATCTGGACAATTCTCCACAAAAAATCCTGTTTTATAATTTGGATGGTAAATCTTATGCCAATAGTGTGCAGGTTCAATGGGATTTTCAACCGGTTCGTCGATTGGAAGCCCGATTGGCCTATAAATATTATGATACCCAAACCGATTACCTTTCAGGAAGTGAAGAACTCCCGTTTACACCACAACACAGAGGGTTTTTCAATTTAGCGTATGCCACGCTTAAAAAATCAAACGGAACACAATGGAATTTTGACACCACTTTGCAATGGGTGGGCGAGCAGCGTTTGCCTGACACTTCCTCCAATCCGCATGAATTCCATATGCCGGAATATGGAGAATCTTATTTCCTGTTAAATGCTCAGATTTCGAGAAATCTCAATAAAAACATCCGGGTTTACTTGGGAGGTGAGAACTTGACGGGTTTTACACAACACCATGCAATTATAGATGCGCAAAATCCGTTTGGCAATTATTTTGACGGTGGAATGGTTTATGCACCTGTAATGCCGGCGAATTTCTACATCGGGGTCGATATAGATTTTTAAAAATTAAAATTGGTGGCTGAGGTTCTCGAATGTTGGCTGAGGCTCTCGAAGCCACCAATTAAATTTCTTTGATCATCAAGGCTTTTTCAAAATATTTCAAGACAAGTCAAAACATGAAAGGTTTTTTTCAGTTTTTAATTTCGAATTAACTAAATTTGAATAGATTTAACCCAAAAATCCATTGAAATGAAATATACAACGATTATAGGATTACTGTTAGTTGCCTTGGGCATAACGGCTTATTTTTTTGGTAATTTGGAAATAGATGAATTATTTGGTTCAAAAGAATTCTTGATTGGGCTTTTATTTGGCAGCGGAATCGGAATGTTGTTAGGCGGATTTTTGGGCTGGTTATACAAAAAGCCTTATTCCGATAAATCACAACCCAACAAAACAGAGCAACCTTCTCCTCCGAGCGATAGTCAGGAATTATAGTCGTATCCGTTTGTTTTTAATTTCTGTTGGTGATAGAAGAATGCCGGAATCAAAATCAACAACAACAATGGCTGAATCAAAAACCTTCGGATATAAAACCCTATGTTTTCACCTAAATTAAACTGATTTTCAATAAAATAAATATAAACCGGCAAAAGGATGATCAGAAAAATTAAAAGAATAATTGCAGAAAATTTTACATATTTTGCGTTCCAAAACAAAAACCAAATAATTCCCAACGAAATAATTGAATTCAAAAAATACCGGAAAATGATATTCAAAATCACCTTTGTTAAATCATAATCAGGAAATTTCGCATTATAAAAATCACCTTTGAAATAAGCAAGGAAAGGGTCGTAAAACAATTCGTTTTCAAACTTTCTTACCAAAATCAGAAAGAAAATCAATACTGCAACCAGAAAATACCTTATCCATTTATTCATCTGATTTTATTTTTGGCTTCAATGCAAAATATTTAACCCAAACAATCCACAGGACGACAATGGTTCCGTAAATAATCGCCGGGAAAAGATAATCATGTGCCATTTTCCCGTATTCGTGGTGATAAGCAAAAATGTAATTCAGAATGGCAATCCTTATTATATTCATGATTTGAATTACAATTAATCCCCCCAAAATATAAAGAACGGTTTGTTTCCATGTGGTAGAAAAAGCGACAATAAACGCCACAAAAATCATCATAATGGAAATCGCATTGCAACCCTCATTGATATAAGAGGTATGTTTATTGTTCATATAAATCCAGGTCCACGGGCGAGTTTCATCGTCTTGTGCCAGTGCTTCAAATCCGGCTGAATTTAAACAACTGACAGTCCAGGAAGCTACCGTTTGGCTGTATGGGTCAGGTTTGTTTTCTTTATGGTAATGATTAAGGTAAATGTTATATGCAATAAGTAAAACACCCCAGACAACAACAAATTTGAGTATAAAAATCAGAATAGGTTTGAATTCTTTCATCTGTTTAAATTTCTTTGATTTTTTTATTTGTCAGATGCAATTTGGCATTCAAAAAAAGATCGAAACAAAAGTAGTGGAAATTTATTCAAATGAAAACGATTAAATTTGCATTTCAATTATTAAAAATGGAAACCTTACAAAAACGAATTGACATTATTTTTAATTCGAAAAAAGCTGCTGACGAAAAACTGCAAAAGATTTGTCAGTTGCTCCATGACGAAGTTGAACATTACAACTGGGTGGGGTTTTATTTCCGAAACGGAAACAAGGAAGAATTAAAACTCGGGTCTTATGTGGGTGCTGAAACCGATCATATCATCATTCCATTTGGCAAAGGAATTTGTGGGCAGGTAGCAGTCTCCAATGAAATTTTTGTGGTTCCGGACGTTTCGGCACAAGACAATTACCTTGCCTGTAGTTTGGAAACCAAATCGGAAATTGTGGTTCCGATTTTTAAAAACGGAGAAAACATAGGCCAGATTGATATTGATAGCCATAAAGTGGATCCGTTTACCCAAAATGACCAGGATTTACTCAATTATGTTTGTGAAAGAATTTCTGAATTTATTTGATGAATGAGCTCCTCTCATATTTTCCAAAGTTAAACGATGAGCAAATTGCACAATTTTCTCAATTAAAAGATCTGTATTTTGATTGGAATGAGAAAATCAATGTAATTTCCAGAAAAGACATTGAAGAGCTTTATACCAAACATATTTTGCATTCGCTGGCCATTGCCAAAGTAATCAAATTTAAGGAAGGTTCTGAAGTTTTAGACGTCGGTACAGGTGGTGGTTTCCCCGGAATTCCGTTGGCAATTTTGTTTCCCAAAGTTAAATTCCATTTGGTCGATTCAATTGCAAAGAAAATTCTTGTAGTCAATGAAATTTCAACGGCAATCGGGTTAGAAAATTTGAAAGCAGAGGCTGTGCGGGCAGAACAGCTTGAAAACCAATATGATTTTGTAGTAAGCAGGGCCGTCACCCAAATGCCGAAATTTGTTGGTTGGGTGAGGAACAAATTCAGAAAAGAAAATAATAATCCGCTCCCGAATGGAATTCTTTATCTGAAAGGAGGTGATTTAACAGAAGAATTAAAAGATTTTTCAAGAGCCAAAACATTCCTGATTTCCGATTTTTTTAACGACCCTTTTTTTGAAACCAAAAAAGTAGTTTACCTTTCTTCACAAGACATCTGAAATTGTTGAAAACTCGGCCTGTTTGTTCATGATTTATGCCAAAAAACGGGTAAAATTTCGTATCTTTGTTAGGTTATAAAAGAAGTAAGAAAAGATTTATGAGTCAGAACACTTATACGGCTGATAGTATTCAGGCGTTGGAAGGTATTGAGCATGTGCGCATGCGCCCTTCCATGTACATTGGAGATGTGGGCGCAAGAGGATTGCATCATTTGGTTTATGAGGTTGTAGATAACTCGATTGACGAAGCGCTTGCAGGTTATTGCGACAAAATTTCGGTTACCATACACGAAGGAAATTCAATCACAGTCAGAGACAATGGCCGGGGAATTCCGGTTGACATGCATAAAAAAGAAGGAAAATCGGCTTTGGAGGTTGTTATGACCAAAATCGGAGCAGGAGGTAAATTTGACAAAGACAGCTACAAGGTTTCCGGTGGTTTACACGGTGTGGGTGTGTCTTGTGTAAATGCACTGTCGACTGATATGATTACCAAAGTTTACAGAAACGGACATATTTATAGTCAGCATTACCAAAAAGGACATGCGCTTTCTGATGTTGAAATCATTGGTGAGAGTGACGAAAAAGGAACCGAACAATTCTTTCAGCCGGACAATACCATTTTCAATGAATTGGTTTACAATTATGAGACCCTGGCAAGCCGTATGCGTGAATTATCTTTTCTTAATAAAAGAATCACCATAACCCTTACCGATGAAAGACAAAAGGATGAGGAAGGAAATCCTAAATTTGAAATATTTTATTCCGAAGGTGGGTTAAAGGAATTCGTAGAGTACATAGATGGAAACCGTGAAGCCTTGATGCAGGAAGTCATATACATGGAAGGCGAGCGTGACGATATTCCTGTTGAAGTAGCTATGCGATACAACACTTCTTACAATGAAAATTTACATTCCTACGTAAATAATATCAATACACACGAAGGAGGAACGCATTTGGCAGGATTCAGACGTGCGTTGACACGGACTTTAAAAAAATATGCCGACGAGAATTTCAATCTCGCCAAAGAAAAAGTTGAAATCGTGGGGGATGACTTTCGTGAAGGTTTGACTGCCATTATTTCTGTAAAAGTAATGGAACCTCAGTTTGAAGGGCAAACCAAAACCAAATTGGGTAATTCAGAAGTCAGCGGTGCGGTAGATAAAATCGTGGGAGAAATGTTGTCTAATTATTTAGAAGAACATCCCAATGAAGCTAAAATCATAGTTGAAAAAGTAATTTTAGCGGCAAAAGCAAGACAGGCTGCCAAAAAAGCCCGTGAAATGGTTCAGCGCAAAAACCCGATGGGTGGAAGCGGTTTACCCGGGAAGTTAGCGGACTGTTCATCCAAAGATGCGAGTGAATGTGAAATTTATTTAGTGGAGGGTGACTCTGCAGGTGGAACAGCTAAACAGGGTCGAGACCGTCATTTCCAAGCGATACTTCCGTTAAGAGGGAAAATCCTGAACGTAGAAAAAGCAATGGCACATAAAGTGTTTGAAAATGAGGAGATTAGAAATATATTTACCGCTTTGGGTGTTTCAATCGGAACGGAAGAAGACACCAAGGCACTAAATATGGAAAAATTGCGTTACCATAAAGTCATCATCATGACCGATGCCGATGTTGACGGTAGCCATATTTCAACCTTAATTCTGACCTTCTTTTTCCGCTATATGAAAGAATTGATTGAAAGTGGGTATATTTATATCGCCGCACCGCCTTTGTACCTTGTGAAAAAAGGATCAAAGCAACAATATGCCTGGGGCGAAGCAGATCGTGAACGATTGGTTCACGATTGGTCGGACGGTACCGGAAAAGGAGTAACGATGCAACGATACAAAGGTCTGGGAGAAATGAATGCTGAACAATTATGGGAAACTACCATGAATCCCGAACATAGAACACTCAGACAAGTGACAATTGACAATGCCGCAGAAGCTGATAGGATTTTCTCAATGCTGATGGGAGATGATGTTCCGCCAAGAAGAGAATTCATCGAAAAAAATGCAATTTATGCAAAAATAGACGTGTAATTTATTTTCTGATTAATACTACTGAAAATGCCTTAGAAACAAATTGTTTTTGAGGCATTTTTATTTATTCTTCGTCTCAAATAATTCATCAAAGCTGTACCTTCCGGCTCCTTCAAAAAGCAAAAGAAAACTTCCGAAAAGCATGGCCAAAGCAGGCGTCATCTGCGCCAAAGACAAGTGAATATTCACCACAAAAAATGCCACAAGAAAATTAATCATCATAATGAATGCGACAAATCTTGTTTGCAGCCCGACAATGATCAACAGTCCACAGATCATTTGAGCATAAACCGAAACAGGCGCCGAAAAACCGGGAAGAGGCACTTTATAATGTTCTAAAAAAGCAGCGAATTCAGCCATTTTTTCTTGATTGATAACATTATCCCAAACCCCCAGGAAGATTCTTGTCCCCATAAAAGCGCGAAACAGAAGAAGCCCTATGCCTTTAAAAATTTCCATAAGCATTAAATTAAATAAACTCTAAATTAATGATTTTTATAACAATTCAAATCAACATCGCTTATATTTGCCTCAGAACTAACACATGAATTTTCTTTCGGTTAATCAATTATCGAAATCCTACGGGATTCGTATGCTCTTTAGTGACGTCAATTTTCACGTAAACGAAGGTGATCAAATTGCGCTCGTAGCCAAAAACGGCAGCGGTAAAACAACATTGCTCAAAATTCTGGCCGGCAAAGAAACCATGGACAACGGAGAGGTTCTCTATAACAAAGACGTGAAAGTTTTGCTTTTTGAGCAATCTGATGGTTTCGATGAGGAGCTAACTGCGGAAAACCTTATTTTTTCTCATTCCAATTCGGTTCTGGAAGTAATTCATCAATATGAAGAATGGATGACGAAGGATCCTTCTAATCCCATATTGATGGATTTGATGGAAAAAATGAATCAACTGGATGCCTGGAAAGTTGAATCAACCATTCAGGAAATACTGTCAAAACTAAAAATTGACTTTTTAAATCAGAAAATTAAAAATTTATCAGGTGGACAAAGAAAAAGAATTTCTTTAGCTAAATTCTTGATTGACACCGATTTAGAGTCAGGTCATTTACTTTTGATTTTGGATGAGCCTACTAATCATCTTGATATTGAAATGGTGGAATGGCTGGAATATTTTCTCAACAAAGGGAATAAGACCATGATTCTGGTTACACACGACCGTTATTTTCTCGATGCAATTTGTACAAAAATAATAGAAATCGACAACGGAGAAACCTTTGTCCATAATGGTGATTACGAAACTTATGTTACCAATAAAGCACTGAGAATTGAAAACAGGGAAGCGCAAATAGATAAAGCCAAAAATCTTTACCGGAAAGAACTTGAATGGATGCGTAGGCAACCAAAGGCAAGGACGACAAAATCCAAAAGCAGAATAGAAGATTTTTATGAAACAAAAGAAGACGCTCATAAAAAAATAGACAAAAGCGAAGTAAAGCTTGAAATGCAGATGACGCGGTTGGGCAAGAAGATTATAGAAATGAAAAAGGTTTCCAAACGCTTTGGTGACAAAATAATATTGGATGATTTTTCACACTTATTCGGCCGCGGGAATAAAATCGGAATTATAGGGAAAAATGGTGTAGGAAAAACAACATTTCTAAAAATCATTGAAGGGATTGAACAAGCTGATTCTGGAGAAATAGAAATCGGTGAAACGCTCAAAATAGGACATTTTAAACAAGACGGAATTCAATTCAAACAAGGAGAAAGAGCGATTGATATGGTAAAGGAGATTGCGGATTATTTTCCATTGTCAAATGGAAAGCAGATTTCGGCTTCACAGTTTATGGAAAAATTCCTTTTTAGTCCTGAGCAGCAGTATACATTTGTAGAAAAGTTGAGTGGAGGAGAGAAAAAACGCTTGCAATTATTGGCTGTCCTGTTTGAAAATCCTAACTTCCTGATTTTAGACGAACCCACCAATGACCTTGATTTGCCAACTCTGACTGTTTTGGAAGATTTTCTAAATGATTACCAAGGTTGTTTGCTTATCGTCAGCCATGATCGTTATTTTATGGACAAAGTTATAAACGAACTGATGGTCTTTGAAGGAGATGGGAAAATTTCCTGGTTCAATGGAAATTACACAGAATATTTTCTCACTCAGAAAGAAAAAGAATTAACAAAAAAGACTGTTGAAGAAAACCGGGAAAAACCAGTTGAAAAACCTCTGCAAAATTCAAAAAAATTAGGATTCAAAGAAAAAAGGGAACTGGAACAGCTGGAAAATCAACTTCCCCATTTGCAAGATTTGAAAGAACAATTAACTCAAAAGCTTTCCAATCCCCATCTGGAATACGATGAAATTCAAAAAATAAGTTTGCAGCTCGAACAAACAATTCAGGAATTGGAGGAGCTTGAATTGAGATGGCTGGAACTTTCTTTACTAAACGAAGATTCATGAGCATATATGAAATAATAGGATATTTAGGGGCATTGCTCATTGGACTTACTTTAGGCGTGATGGGAGGCGGAGGTTCCATTTTATCGGTTCCGATTTTGGCGTATTTATTTCATTATGACGAAAAAACGGCCACAGCATATTCACTTTTTATTGTGGGCATAACAGCTCTGGCAGGAGGAATAAGACAATTGTTCAAAGGACTGGTCAGTGGTAAGTCGGTTTTGATGTTTGGTGTTCCGGCCATCATTGGAGTAACAGCCGTTAGGAGATTTGTGATTCCCGCATTGCCGGAAGTGCTGTTTCATATTGATGGATTTGAATTTACTCGCCGGATGCTGATTTTTGGTTTATTTGCCATCTTAATGCTAATGTCCGCTTATTCAACACTTCACAAAACAAAATATAAAATTCCGACACAAAGACAAACAGTACCTGAATTTCACCCGCTTATCATCACAGAAGGCCTTTTTACCGGGATTTTTATGGGACTGGTAGGGGCTGGCGGCGGATTCCTTATAGTACCGGCACTCATGATTATCGCCAAATTGCCCATTAAAAACGCAATTGCCACTTCGTTGATAATCATAGCGCTGAACTCACTGACAGGTTTTTTCATAGGAGATTTCCGTCATTTGGAAGTAGACTGGGAGTTTCTTTCCACATTTATGATAATTTCTATTGTAGGAATTTTATTGGGTAGTTATTTTTCAAAATTTATCAAAAGTGAAAAACTGAAAAGATATTTTGGATATTTTATTCTTCTGATGGCTCTTTACATTTTTGTAATGGAATTGATCATCTGCCCATATTTAAATTCCCATCCTTAAATAAATGAAACTTATCAGGCAAAGCTTACTTCTGCCTGAAAATCACTAAATTTGTATCTAAATTATTCAAGATGAAAATCGAACAAATTTATACGAAATGTCTTGCTCATGCAGCTTATTATATTGAAAGTGAAGGAGAAGCTGTTGTGATTGACCCGCTAAGAGAAGTTCAACCTTATTTGGATTTGGCGGAAAAAGACGGAGCGGAAATTAAATATATTATTGAAACACATTTTCATGCTGATTTTGTTTCGGGGCATTTGGATTTAGCCAAGAAGACCGGAGCCAAAATTATTTACGGCCCGACTGCCGAAGCCGATTTCGACTTTGAATTGTTAAATGATGGCGATATTCTGAAAATCGGAAACATAACTTTTGAATTGCTACACACACCGGGTCACACCATGGAATCTTCCTGTTTTCTGCTTCGTGACGAAAACGGAAAAGAAGTAGCTTTGTTTTCGGGTGATACTTTATTTATTGGAGATGTAGGCCGCCCCGATTTGGCACAACGTGTATTTTCTGATTTGACACGAGATAAACTGGCAGGGCATATGTTTGATTCTCTTAGAAATAAAATTATGCCGTTGTCAGATGATATTATCGTTTATCCGGCCCACGGAGCCGGTTCTGCTTGTGGGAAAAACATGAGCAAAGAAACCTTTGATACTTTGGGTAATCAGAAAAAAGTAAATTATGCGTTGAACCCAAATTTAAACAAAGAAGAATTCATCAAAGAATTAACCACCGGCCTGACACCATCGCCGGCGTACTTTCCCAACAATGCCATTATCAATCGCAAAGGTTATGAACCATTTGACAAGGTTTTGGAGAGAAATGAAAAACCCTTATCTGTTGAAGAATTTGAAAAGCTGGCCGGTAACTCAGATGTTTTGATTCTTGATACCCGTCACCAAAATGATTTCGTAAAAGGATTCATCCCCAATTCATATTTCATAGGCGTTCAGGGTGATTTTGCGCCATGGGTAGGGACTGTGATTGAAGACATCAACCAGAAAATCATTTTCATTGCAGCGCCCGGCAAAGAGGAAGAAGTAATTACCAGATTGTCAAGAATTGGCTATGACCATGTTTTGGGTTATCTGGAAGGAGGATTTGATACATGGAAAAATGCCGGCAAAGAAGTTGATTCCATTGAAAGCATAGACATTTCGGAATTTGAAAACCGGTATTTGCTTAATCCGGAAATGAATATTTTGGATGTACGGCGTGCAGGAGAATTTGACAGCGAGCATGTAAAATCTGCAATGAATTTGCCGGTGGATTACATTCATCAAAATTTGAACAAAACGGAGAAAGACAAAAAGTATTATGTTCACTGCGCAGGTGGATACCGCTCGGTTATTTTCGCATCCATTGCCAAATCAAAAGGCTATGATGATTTAATCAATGTAGAAGGCGGGTTTGGGAAAATAAAGCAATCCAGTATTTTTCCAAAGACGGAATTTGTTTGTCCAACGACAATGCTTTGATTTTGTAGAAAGTAGAACTTTTTAAGTATAAATATAAACCTCCAAGGTTAATTTTCAGTTCGCTGAATAACCTTGGAGGTTTTTTGTTTTGCTTGTTTTGAATACTTCAAAAATTCAAACTCGACTATTTATTTTCTAGACTCTTCAGAGAATAATTAATTTTCAACTTCTCATTAGAATATTTTCAGAAGACGTGAAAACCGGAATAATTCAATCGTTTATTTCAACCGTTTAAAATCAAAATCTACCGTTCACAGGAAAAGAATTGATGGACGGAATATCTGCATTTACTTTTGATCCAAATTCAAAATAGTATGAAGGCAATAAGTTTTTTCGCAGGTATGATGATTTTCTCGCTTGCATTTTCACAGACAAAAAAGACAGAGTGGTCACTGGCAAAAAGTAAGAACAATGTAGATTTAAGTTACAGATGGATTTACTTAGCCGGTGAGGAGAAAATAAGGGAAATGAAAGCCGAATTTACAGTCAATGCCGATGTAAATTCAATTCTAAACCAATTTACAAACAGCTCTAATCTCAAAAAATGGCAAAACTCAGCAGAAGAATGTAAGGTGACAAAACATTCTGAAAATCAATGGAATACATATATGAGCTTTAGTTTGCCTTGGCCGTTGAAATCCAAAGATTTGGTGGTGGAAAACAATCTTAGAAAGTCCGCCGGTTATATTTTGCTGCAAATGAGCAGTAAACCCGAATCCGAACCGGTTTATGAGGGAAAGAACAGGATCAATTCACTGGAATCCGAATGGAAATTTATTCCCCAGAAGAGCGGCGAGACCAAAGTGATCTATACGACACTGACTTATGACAAACCAGAATTTCCGCGAACAATTACCGATCCGATTATCCAAAAAAAGCTTTTTCAATCGATTGATTTGTTGAAACAATACGCTTCCAAATGAGGAGATTATTAGAAATAACCCGCAACTACAAAAAACAAGTTGTTTCGTTTGAAGGTAAACCAGAATTCATTGCGCAGGGATTTGCGCTGGGCTCCTTTATCGGTATGCTGCCTATTCCCGGATTTCATATTTTATCGTCAATGGGATTGGCTTTTTTGTTGAAACTCAATAAGAAGTCGGTATTCTTAGGTGTAATCAAAACCAATCTTTTTACGGCAGGATTTATCTTTTCATTTAATTACTGGCTGGGGAAAAATATGCTGGGTATAAACCCTGATTTCAGAATTCCAGAAAAAATCAATTTTAAGTTCATTAAAACCCTTTTGGAATCGGGGGCAGATGTATTCCTGTGTCTTCTTGCCGGCGGAATTCTGATGGGTATTGTATCAGCGTTTGTTACATATTATTTGGTTCTAATTGGAATTAAAAATTATCGGAATTATGCAATCGACTAAAAAATACACTGTCATAACCGGAGCAAGTCAGGGTTTAGGGAAAGCACTTGCCGAACATTGTGCCAAAATCGGAAGAAACCTCATTTTGATTTCGCTCCCTCAGGAAGAGCTTCAAGCCTTGCGGCAACGTTTGATTCTGGTATATGCAGTTAATGTAATCGTATTTGAACTGGACCTTACCTGTACTGAAGAGTTAAATGATTTGTGCCTGGAATTGAAAAAATATTCGATTGACACATTGATAAACAATGCAGGGATAGGGGGAACAAAGCCCTTTCTGGAAGCAAGTCTGAACTATATAGACAATATCGTGCTGCTCAATATGCGTTCGGTTGTGCTGCTAACCCATCAGCTTTTACCTCAATTGAAACAGCAGCAGGGCGCTTATATTTTAAACATATCAAGCTTAGCTGCTTTCGTGCCGATGCCCTATAAAACGGTTTATCCGGCAAGTAAAGCCTTTATTTATTCTTTTTCAAGAGGTTTACATATGGAGCTGAAGAAAACCGGCGTTCACGTCGCAGTTGCGCACCCTGGCGGAATGGCTACCAATGCTGAGGTTGCTAAAAGAATTAATTCACATAGAGGATTGGTTCGACTATCTATTTTGTCACCTGAAAAAACGGCGGAAATTTGTCTGGAAAAATTGATGAAGAAAGAATCAATCATCATTCCGGGTAAAATCAACCGGATCAGTTCCATCTTACAGAGGCTCCTTCCGGTAAATCTTCAATTGAGTCTGATTAACGCCAAAATCCAAAAAGAATTAGAAATTATACAATGAAAAAAGAAAGTGTTTTATTAACTGGTGCAACCGGATTTTTGGGCTATAATATTGCCCGCATTTTAACTCAGCGCGGATTTGAAGTTACGGCTTCTGTACGTTCCAAAAATGATGTAGCTTTCCTGGAAGAATTGGGATGTTTCATAAAATGTGGAAGCCTGAATGATTTGGATTTTATTGAGCAAATAGTTGACAGGCATGATTATGTGATTCATTGCGCTTCTATGACCGAACAGTCCAACCCTGACTTTGAAGCATACAACATGGCCAATGTACTAAGCACGGAACTATTGGTTCAGGCTTCGAAAAAGTTTAAAATAAAAAGGTTCATTCTGGTGAGTACGGCAAATTGTTTTACGAGCGGAACTTTTGGAGCCCCCGGAAATGAGTCTTCCGGGTTTATGGAATTTTTGAAAGATTCAAACTATGCTTACAGCAAATACAGGGCGCACGAATTTGTTTTAAATGAAGCTCGAAATGGTGATTTTCCCGCTTTGGTGGTAGCTCCAACTTTTATGACGGGGCCTTATGACAGGAAACCGTCGAGTGGTAAATTGCTGCTGTATGTTCATAAAAACAGATTTGTGTTTTATCCGTCGAAAGGAGGCAAAAATTTTGTAGATGTTGTTTCAGCGGCCGAAGCGACCATTAATGCTCTAACGAAAGGAAAATTAGGAGAATCATATTTATTGGCAGGAAGAAATATGTCTTACAAAGAATATTTTTCAGAAGTTAAAAAAGCTTCTGCTTTGCAAAGAACCAAATACTTTATTCCGGTTCCCAACGTTTTCATTCAGGGTATTATAGGATTTTTGAGGTTAATTCCCACCAAAAACAATAAAATGCTTGCTGTCAACCTGAAGCTGTTTTTTGCTGAAAATTATTTTGCCAATGACAAAGCTGTTCAGGATTTAGATATGCCGGCTACTAATGTGGAAAGAAGTATTACGGACTCTATCGAATGGTTTAAAAAAGTGAAGTATATTAACAATAATTGAATGATGAATAGTAAATCCAGAACTTTTTTCATACGTCTTTTGATTATTTATTTGTGGCATTTGATGATCAAATGGGGCGATGAGACATTTTATAATTTTTTCGATTTTACCATAAGAGGAATTCTATTGTCTGTCTTTGTGATTTCACTATGGTTGTTTGCCGTTTATCTTTTGGACTTCATTAAATTAAAATGGTTTCACAACAAAAAACTGATTCCTTATTTGCTGCTTCATGTCATTTACGGATACATTTTTGCTCTGATTACCAATGTCGTTTACCGTTTTGTGGATACTCATTATTTCCATACGGATTGGGGAGAAATTGGGTATTTCAACCCGACATTGACATTGGCTCTTACTATGATTTTTGTAACAAATGTTGGTTTTTATGAATATTTTAAATCTGATATCACAGCAAAAGAAACCCAAATCAAAGCGGAAAAACTGCAAAAAGAGAATGCTATTGCCAACTATAAATTGCTGAAAGCTAAAATAGAACCTCATTTTTTATTCAACAGCTTGAGTGTTTTATCCTCGCTTCTTCACAAAGACCCTTATCTGGCAGAAGAATTTATCCTGAAACTTTCTAAGCTGATGCGTTTTGCGATAGAACAAACCGATAAGATTTCTGTTACACTTCAGGATGAGCTCAGCTTTTCAATGAACTATTTTTTCTTGATTAAAACACGTTTTGGAGAAGCGGTTAAAATTCAAAATGAAATTTTGGCAGAGACCGATAAATATGTTCTTCCTCCCTATTCATTACAAATTTTATTTGAAAATGCCGTGCAACATACTAAATTTAGCATTGAAAATCCATTATTGATTCATTTGTATAATGATGATGAATTTATTTATGTTGAAAATAATTTCAATCAGCGCGAGAAACCGGAACCATCCACGGGAATTGGATTGGACAATTTATCAAGAAGAATTAAGCACTTGAGCAATAAAGAAATTCGATTTGAAATAAGAAACAACCGGTTTCAGGTAAAAATACCGTTGATTTTAAAGAGTCAGTAAAATGAAAATCCTGATTTGCGAAGATGAAAAACCTACTGCAGAACGACTCATTAGATTATTACATGAGTACGATTCTTCTATTCAGATAGTTTCGGTGCTCAATTCCGTGGGTAAAGCACTGGAATGGTTTTCCAAAAATGAACAACCCGACTTGATTTTTCAAGACATAGAATTGAGTGACGGAAATTGTTTCCTGATCTTTGAGAAAGTCGAAATAACGACTCCGATCATTTTTACAACTGCCTACAGTGATTATGCTTTGAAGTCTTTCTCGCAAAATAGCATAGACTACATCATGAAACCGTATGATTTTTCCGACTTAAGCAAAGCGATGGAAAAATTCAAGAAAATTAAAAATGCCTTTCAGTTACCTGATAAATCAGTGTTGGAAAAAATGTTCAATGATGCCGGAAAAAAATCACGTTTTTTGGTCAAACTGGGAGACTTTTATAAAACGATTCAAGCAGAAGAAATTGCCTGCATAAATTCTGAAGAAGGGATGTCGGTTGCTTATCTTTTCAATGGGGAAAAACATTTGCTCGATGTCTCATTAAATGATTTGATGACAGAACTTGATGTAAAGGTATTCTTCAGGATAAACCGTTCTATGATTGTCAATTTTCAATCAATTCAATCGATCCAACAATGGTTTACAGGAAGACTCAAATTAGAATTAAATCCAAAAATTCAAGAAACCTTATCACAACAAGACATTATAGTAAGCCGAAGCCGGGCAGGGGAATTCAAAGAATGGCTCGGAGGTTAAATATTGGTATCAGAATCCGGTTTTTTACTTTTCAAAAATACAAAAGTCAGCATTACGCCCATGGAAGCCATTCCTACACCAACCAAAACCGGTGTGTCATAGGCCAATCCCATTGTGATGGGAATTCCGCCTAAATAAGCGCCCAACGTATTTCCCATATTGAAACTTGCTTGTCCGGCCGAAGCAGCAAAGGTTTCCGCGCCTTTGGCATCGCGTATCAGCATCATTTGTATTGGTGATCCGGCAGAAAATGAAATGATACCCGTAACCAAAGCCATTACATAGGCCATCCATCCAATATTTGCAGTGAAATGAACGGCGACAAGACAAATGGCCATAGAGGAAAAACAGATGATGGTCGCTTTGGTTGCATTTACAGCATCGGCCAGTTTTCCGCCTAATAAATTTCCGATGACCATTCCCAACCCAACCAACACCATAATGACAGGAACACGCCCTTCCGGTAATCCCGATACTTTTGTAACCATAGGAGCTATATAGGTAATCCAGGCAAAAAGCCCGCCGGTTCCGATGGAAATAATCGCAATCAGCAGCCATGAACGCCATTTTTTAAAATAAGTGAGCTGTCCAAACAAATTTTTATTTGAACTTTTAATGATTGGCAGCCAAAACCACAAAGCCAAAAAAGTAACCAGCCCGAGAAATGCAATAATTCCATAAGTAATTCGCCAGGAATAGTGGTGCCCAATGTAAGTTCCAATTGGGACTCCAATCAAATTAGCGAGTGTCATTCCGGTAAACATAGTCGCAATGGCCTGTGCTTCTTTTCCTTTTTTTGCCAGATTCGTAGCCACCACAGAGCCTACGCCAAAGAAAGCGCCATGAGGTAGTCCTGATGCAAAACGAGAAACTTCAAGCAGAAAGAATCCGGGTGCGATGGCAAATAAACCATTGAAAACAAAAAATACTAGCATTAAAACCATTAAAATACTTTTCGGCGGATATTTTCCGGAAAGCAAAACCAAAGTAGGGGCGCCCACTACTACCCCCAAAGCATACAAGGCAATCAAATGCGCGGCTTTCGGGATTTCTATTTGAAGGTCTTTTGCGATGTCGGGAAGGATTCCCATCATCGTAAATTCAGTCATACCTATGGCCATCCCTCCGAATGCGAGGGCTATCAATCCTTTATTCATCTGAATTTATTGCTTTAATTTTTGAAATGAAATGCGAAGTTCATGATTCGATGTTTCAATCGGGAAAAGTTTTGATATTATTTTTTTATATGATCATTTAATTCAAAAAAAGACCTGAATTCTAATGATTTTCAGGTCTTTTGTACTTATAAGATTTATTTATTGATTTTTAATCAAAAGGTATCCGGTAATTTTTTGGTCTCCCAAGTACATAATATAAACATAAGATGTGGAAGGGAGCGGTTTCCCTTGGTATTTTCCATCCCATTTGAAACCATTTGCAGCTGAAATGATTTTCAGCATTTTCCCATAACGGTCAAAAACTTCAATCCGTGCTTCAGGCGCATAAATTTGCAACCTGCTTAAATCCCAAACATCATTGATTCCATCTGCGTTAGGCGTTATGACATTGGGAATGCTGATTGTACTTGCAGTAATGTAGGTAGAACAGGTTGTGTCCCAAGTCCTGATTCGTACTATGTAAATGCCTTGCGGAACATTATTGAAAATATTACTTACCTGCCATGTTTTGATAATGTTTTCTTCCAAATCTTCGAGTTGATATTCCAATTGTTCTATATTTCCTCCGAACTGTTCTACTATAACCGTATTGAAAGCGTCTGTATTTACTGTAAACACAGGAAAATCCATGGGAGTAGCTTCTACCGTTTGGGTGGCTGTGCATCCATTTTGGGTAATTTCCAGTATATAGGTTCCGGGTTCTTCAACTGTAAGGAGCCTTGTTTCGGATAATAATTCTCCGTTTTGGTTGTACCATTTATAGAAATCGTAACCAAATCCGGCATTGAAAGTCGCCGTTCCACCTTCAGGGCAAATAAGCAAGTTTTCTAGCTCGTTTAATTCAATTTCATCTCTTAATTGAATGTTTATTTGTTTGGTATTTTCGCAGCCATTGAAATGTTCTGTAACGAAAAGTGTGTACAAACCCTCGGCAGTACCATTCCAGTTAATCTGAATCTGATTTCCTGAAGGTGTAATCTGATTGATGGCTCCTTCAAAGGAAGCTTCCATTACCTGCCAGCTATAGGTTGAACCATTGGATCCGTTTCCGTTGTTTTCGTTTTCATCTACTTTGTAAATATGTGAAGAACCAATACAAATGACTTGTTGCCCATACACTATGCTCCCCAAAATAAGGAGCATAGATTGTATAGAAATAGTTTTTATTTTATTTTGTATGTTCTTAATTAAATACAAATTTTAAACAGTTATCAATCAAAGGTAATGTCTGATGTTTCGATGATGGTAACGTTTGTCGTGGCCATTACATCGGGATCTATGTCAACGGAAGTTCCGTTTTCTAATGTCATTTCGGTAAGCGTAACCACAATCTGGCCAGAAATTCCGTCGTGTGTAACTTCTATGGTCGCATTTCCGTCACCTCCTACTGTTATAGGAGAGGCAACCACTGCAGTACCTCCTATTACTGTAAAAGTAATCGTGCTGTTGGCCGGAGCGTTTGTAATGTCAAAGAAGGCTGATTCAGTTGAACAGATATCAGAAGATCCTGTAAGATCAGGCATTCCGGGAGTTGCATCTTCAATGATAACATTTATGAATTTTTCGGTTCCCGTACAATTGTTATTGGTTTCTACCACGTGCAAAGTATAGGTGCCCACAGGTGTTGTGCCCCAGTCAATCGTTACTCTGTTGCCGGAGGTGGAGCCTGCCTGGTTGGTAATGGTCATTGTAGTTCCGGTAATATCAGCCGGAGTATCATTGAAAATGCTCCATGTATAAGTAGAGCCGGGCGTACCATTCAAAGGGTCATCTGGCGCTTCCGTATCTACGGAATAGTTTTTTATCTCGCCATAGGTAATGGTCTGAGTTGCCTGTGCTAATAAGGAATAGGACAGTATCCCAAATAGCATTGTAAGGCTCAGTTTTAAAAATATACTTTTCATTTTTTTATCTTTTTTATTATGGGAAGGATGTTATTTCTGAAGTTACAGGAATTGGGTTTACAGTTAATGTTGCTGTTATATTAAGTGTAGAACTACAAGTTCCGTTTTCAATTAAAGTAACCGTAATAGTATGAGCCCCGATTCCTATTGGTGCAGAAACTGTTGCAGTTCCACTTGCAGGATCCAGTATTACTGTCGCACTGGTTGCGCCACCATCAAAACTGTAAGTTACCGTAGCCCCCGGTGTTCCAACAATTGTAAATTCAGCAACCTCACCTTCACAAATCGAAGAATTGTCAGGTGTTATGGAAGTGATTGATGGTCCTGGAACAACTTCTACAACTATGTTAATTGGATCACCATCACAACCTGCATTGGTTTCTACAACTGTAATTGTTACGAGTGTTCCTACCGGAATTCCGGTAAAATCAACGGTTACTTTATTGGAAGGCCCATTTGGGTTTGAACCAGGGTCATAATCGTTAATGGTTACAGGTTGATTCGCAGACCAAGTATAAAAGGAACCTGGTGTACCGTCTGGCGCTTGGCCATCGGAACCTTCAATATCCGTTTGAAGGTTTAAGGCTCCTCCATAACAAACCTCTAAATCCGCTTGCTGTGCATTTGCAAGATATAGCATCAACATCAGCACTAAGGAGGCTATTGATTTTAAAGTAAAATTTTTCATATTTAGTTATTTTTTGTATTAAAAATCAAGGAATTTCAATTATATCTGAAGTTATTGGAAGTTGTTCTATTTGAAAGCTTATGGTTAACCTACAACCATTTTCACCATTTATATCAAGATTGTAAATATCAGGAGGTAAATCGGTGATTATATTACTTGAACCAGTAAAGGAAAAACCGCTATTTATGCCTGTCAAATGAAAGGTATAAGGAATTGGCCCATTAGGCTCCATTGTTATTTTTATAGTAGCTGGTATAGTACAAGAAAGTTGTTCTATTTTATTTATAGATGGGACTATGTCAGCCAAACCAATAGTGTAGCACCCTATTGTGTTATTAGCTTGGTCACTAAATATCCAGTCATTTGCATCGTAGATATCTTTAGGTACAGTTACATCTGATTTTCTTATATATGTAAACCCTACCGTATTATGGTTTTCAACCCATTGGTCTATTACATTAGAGTTTTTTATTAACTCTATTTTATCTTGTGCATTAAATCCCCATGAATTAGGAAAAGTATCACCTATAATGGCGCCATCACATAAACAATCTCCGCTGCCAGTATTAGTTGGAATAATTATAAATGTAGAATATGGTTGGATAGTACCATTAATGACTCTTTCCATAGAGGAAGTCCCGGGTAAGGCATATTTTTTTAGGCTATACACCCCAGAGAGTATTATGGGATTTTCGGTTGGATTAAAAAGCTCAATTACACCATAATTACCATTTTGGCAATCATAAATTTCAGATATAAATACTTCATTGTATGAAGAAGGCTCACAATAAGAATCAACAATATTATAAGGTACTAAATCCCAAGTTTGGGCAGTGACAAGTTGGCAAAGACTACAAAGTAGTAAAAATAAAATTCTCTTCAAGTGTTAAGTAAGTTTTCAATCCACAAAATTAAAATAAAAAACAATTACTTAATTTATTGATTTAAAAATAATTATTAAGAAAAGGTTACTAATTATTTATTTCCTGTAATTCCTTAATCATATCCCGGAATTTGGCTGCTTCAATGAAATCAAGATTAGATGCAGCTTTCTCCATTTTCTTTTGAAGTTCTTCTATTTTTCTGTCCTTATCAACAGACGACATTTGCCCGTATTTTTCTCTCTCTTCCGCCGCAAGGTTGTTCAGTGGTTTTCGCTCATATGGGTTCAATTCAAATTGTTCAGCTGCCGAATTCAACTGATTGATTTTTTTGTTCAGCGGCTGTGGCGTTTTGTTGTGTTCTGTATTATATTTTATTTGGATTTCCCGTCGGCGGTTGGTTTCGTCAATTGTTTTCTGCATCGAATCCGTAATTTTATCGGCATACATAATTACTCTTCCGTTTACGTTTCTCGCTGCCCGTCCTGAGGTTTGCGTAAGCGAACGGTGGTTTCGAAGGAAACCCTCTTTGTCCGCATCTAAAATCGCGACCAGAGAAACTTCCGGTAAATCCAATCCTTCACGAAGCAGATTTACACCCACCAAAACATCAAACAATCCTTTTCGCAGATCCTGCATGATTTGTACCCGTTCCAAGGTATCTACATCAGAATGAATATACCGTGTCCTTACCCCAAACCGGGTTAAATATTTGGTCAGTTCTTCTGCCATTCTTTTAGTTAATGTTGTTACCAAAACACGTTCGTCAATCTCTGCCCGTTTCTGGATTTCCTCCATCAAATCATCCATTTGATTCAAGGACGGTCTAACTTCAATAACCGGATCCAACAAACCGGTCGGACGGATAATTTGTTCTACAACAACACCTTCAGATTGTTCCAATTCGTAATTGGACGGCGTTGCCGAAACATAAATTACCTGATTCTGCATCGCTTCGAATTCTTCAAATTTCAAAGGTCGGTTGTCCATTGCGGCAGGCAAACGAAATCCATATTCGACCAAGTTTTCCTTTCGGCTTCGGTCGCCTCCATACATGGCATGTACTTGTGGAATAGTTGCATGAGACTCATCCACAACCATCAGGTAGTCTTCCGGAAAATAATCCAGCAGACAGAAAGGCCGTGTACCGGGTTGTCTTCCGTCCAGGTATCTTGAATAATTTTCAATTCCTGAACAATAACCCAGCTCTTTCATCATTTCCATATCAAATTCCGTGCGTTCCTGTAAACGTTTCGCTTCTAGATTTTTTCCGATTTCCTGAAAATAAGAAACTTGTTTTCCCATGTCGAGTTGAATGTTTCGAATAGCGCCGTTTAATGTTTCGGGTGAGGTTACGAATAAGTTGGCCGGATAAATATTGATTTTATCCAGCGAACTGATTGTTCGTCCGCTTGCCGGATCAAAAGTTTCGATTTCTTCAATTTCATCGCCAAAAAAATGTACACGTACTGCCTGATCAGAATAAGCCGGAAAAATATCGGTCACATCACCGCGTACACGGAAGTTCCCACGCTGGAAATCCACTTCGGAACGCGAATACAAGGAACTGACCAATTTCTGAAGAAATCTGGTTCGCGAAACGGCTTCCCCGGTTTCAACTGCAATGATGTTTTTGTGAAATTCGCTTGGATTCCCAATTCCATACAAACAGGAAACAGAAGCAACAACCAAAACGTCTCGCCGACCCGAAAGAAGGGAAGAAGAAGTGCTCAAACGCAGTTTCTCAATTTCCTGGTTAATGGAAAGATCTTTTTCGATATACAATCCGGTGGTGGGAATATAAGCTTCAGGCTGATAATAATCGTAATAGGAAACAAAATATTCCACCGCATTTTCCGGAAAAAATTCTTTGAATTCCATATACAATTGCGCAGCCAGTGTTTTGTTATGTGCCAGAATTAAAGTTGGACGCTGTGTTTCCTGTACCACATTAGCCACAGTAAAAGTTTTGCCCGAACCGGTTACACCCAAAAGTGTCTGGTATTTATCCCCTGATTCGAGTCCGTTTACCAAAGAATCAATGGCCTGTGGCTGGTCGCCTGTCGGTTGAAATTCCGAATGGATTTTAAATTTCATCTATGAAAAAAATAATGAGTAAAGTTACCAAATATGATTCGGAAAAACAGAATGCCGACAATAAACAAATTAAATAGCTTTTTATCGGAATTAATTGCGTACCTTGCTTCAATATTTATTGAAATCACCAAATGTTCATTTTTTTGGTTGCTTTAAATTCATATTTAGTACCCAAATCAATTTAAAATCATGAACATTTTTGTAGCAAATATAAGCCAGTCGGCAACAGATTTTCAATTAAAGAAACTTTTTTCCACATACGGTGAAGTTCAATCAGCCAAAATTGTTGTAGACGAAATTTCTGAAGAATCAAAAGGATTTGGTTTTGTAGAAATGAGAGAAAAATCTGCCGCGCAGAATGCCATCAGTTCGTTGGATGATACTTTGTTTTTAGGAAAGCTGATTGAAGTTTCTGAAGCTAAACCGAAAGAGGAAGAATCCAAAAGAAATTTTTATGGAGGATTATAAACTAATGACCTTGTTTGGAAAAGGCGGATTTTTATTGTATAGAACTTCATAATTAATTATGCCCTATGAGAATATTAATTAGAAACCTGAATGCCCATGCATCTGAAAATATGCTGCATAATTTGTTTTTGAAATTCGGCAGGGTATTGAATGTGAAAATATGTACAGAATTCTCCGGAAAACCTTTGGGGTATGGATTTATTGAGATGAAAGAAGAAATTGATGGGAGAAGAGCGATAAACGAATTAGATCGGATGAATTTTATGAACCAATTCCTAGATATTTATGAAATAAACAATAACAAATTAATATAATAAACTATGAGTGATTCTTTTTCCAAAAAAGAAAATGCAAAGAAAAAAGCCAAAAAGAAACAGGAAAAAGCTTTAAAAAGAGAAGACAGAAAGACCAATAACAACAAGGGTCAAAGCCTTGAAAATATGTTTGCATATGTAGACGAAAACGGGCTTTTGACGACAACCCCACCAGACAAAAGAAACAAGACAGACATCAATCTTGACAGTATTCTTCTTGGGGCTCGACCCCTGCCGGTTGAATCCATAAAAACGGGTGTTGTAACTTTTTTTAGTGAAAAAGGGTATGGATTTATAACAGATGATGAAACCAAAACCAATCTCTTTTTTCATAGTAGCGATTTGCTGCAGCCCGTAAAGTTAAAGGACAAAGTGAACTATGAAATCAAAAGGACGCCCAGGGGAGATAATGCCATTAATTTAAAAAAAATATAATAACAATCAAATACAAATACAATGCAAAAAGGAACTGTAAAATTTTACAATGAAACAAAAGGATTCGGATTTATAACACCAGAAGATGGTGGAAAAGATATTTTCGTACACTCAACCGGATGTAGCGGCAGAATTTCTGACAATGACAAAGTCACTTATGAAGTTGAAACCGGACAAAAAGGATTGAATGCTGTAGACGTAAAACGAGCTTAGAAACCTCACCTTTATTCAAGTTAATTTTAAAGCTCCTTAAATTTAAGGAGCTTTTTTTTAAAAAATCAACCCAATTTAGCCTTTTCCCACAACTCATCCTGTTCTTGCAATGAAAGTTCAGAGATGTTTCTGCCTTGCTGATTGGCTAATTCTTCTATTTTCTGAAACCGCGAAATAAATTTCTTATTGGTTCTTTCCAAAGCGTCTTCAGGATTGATGCCGGTAAAGCGCGCGTAATTAATTAAGGAAAACAAAACATCACCAAATTCCTGTTCCCGTTTGTTTTCATCGGTTTCCGCTTTGAATTCGTTAATTTCTTCCTGGACTTTTGCCCAGGTATCTTCTGAATTTTCAAATTCAAATCCTACACCTTTTACTTTTTCCTGAATGCGAAACGCTTTGACCATTGCCGGAAGTGATTTCGGAACGCCTTCCAGAACCGATTTTTTTCCTTCTTTGAGCTTCAGTTTTTCCCAGTTTTGTTTGACTTCTTCTTCGTCAGCTACTTTGACGTCGCCGTAAATATGTGGATGTCGGTAAATCAATTTTTCACAGATTCCATTCAGGACATCGGCAATATCAAAATCCCGGGTTTCAGAAGCCATTTTCGAATAAAAAATCAGGTGAAGGAAAAGGTCTCCCAGCTCCTTCCTGATTTCCTGTTTATCATTTTCCAGAATCGCGTCAGAAAGTTCATACATTTCTTCAATGGTCAGATAACGAAGCGATTCGGTTGTTTGTTTTTTGTCCCAGGGGCATTTCTCACGCAAATCATCCATGATGTCAAGCAAGCGATTAAAGGCCTTTAATTGTTCTTCGCGTGAGTTCACAATATTGAATATTGAATTTTAAATTAAAAATTTTAAATGAACTTCAAAACCATTTAAAATTCAACATTTATAATTTAAAATAAATTATTTATCTTCTTTCTTCGCTTTTGTAGCTTTCTTCGCAGCCTTTTTCGGTTTTTCCTCAGTGGCAACTTCTTTATTTTCAGATTCTTCCGCTTCCGGCTCAGGTGTTACGAGATCTTTTTCTTGTAGAATGTTGTACCATTGAAATAATTTTTTCAAATCAGAATCATATACTCTTGACTCGTCATATTCCGGTAGAACTTCTTCCATATACTTTCTCAAATTGGCACCCGATTCTTTGTGATTGATAGTTGGCCCGCCATTTTCCTTTTCGTAAATTTTGGTGAAAACTTCTTTCAGAGGAAATTCTTCCGAAATTCCGTAAATGGCAACATTCTCCAATAAACTTACGTTATTTTGAGCCGAAATAGAGGTCTTTTTTCCTTTGTCCAAATCCTCTACGATGAATCCGCCTTTTGCCTGAGAAATCAATTTGTACAAACCCGGTTTTCCGGAAATCGAGATAATTTTAGTTAAATCCATATTCTTTCAACATTTTGTTAATTAGGGAATTGCATTCTATAATCTGCTTTCACTTTCCCT
>PJUF01000315.1_pt1 | contig 39124 bp, 33 predicted proteins | sample 1512191 | NCBI WGS metagenome assembly PJUF01 (sample SAMN08177673, study PRJNA422409) | Feces metagenome, whole genome shotgun sequencing project. | isolation source: Chicken feces (3) enriched on wood chips | host: Gallus gallus | place: USA: Madison | collected 2015-01-15 | reverse complement strand
GCTCAAGGAAATCGACGCGCATGGCAAGACCGATGCCGCATTGCAGCGGGCCAAGGAAAAGGCCGAGGCGGCAAACCTGGCCAAGAGCCGCTATGTGGTGGGCCTCAGCCACGAATTGCGCACGCCGCTCAACGCGGTGATGGGCTATGCGCAAATTCTCGAACGCGACGTCAATGTGCCGGAAAACCGGCGCGGGTCGGCCCAGGTGATCCGGCGCAGCGCCGAGCACCTGTCTGGACTGATCGACGGACTGCTCGATATCTCCAAGATCGAGGCAGGGCGGCTGCAGGTCTATTCCAATGAAATCCATATCCAGGATTTCCTCGACCAGATCGTCGACATGTTCCGCTTGCAGGCGGAAGCCAAGGGGCTCGAGTTCCGCCATCACCGGGCAGAATCGCTGCCGGTTTATGTGCGCACCGACGAGAAGCGGCTGCGCCAGGTTCTGGTCAATCTCCTCTCGAACGCCATCAAGTTCACCAGTGCCGGCCATGTCCGTTTCGATGTCGATTACCGGATGCAGGTGGCGACTTTCACGGTTGAAGACAGCGGTAGCGGCATTTCGACCGACGACCTGCCGCACATCTTCGAGCCTTTCGTTCGCGGCGAGGCGGAGAAGAACCGCTTCACGCCGGGGCTGGGTCTGGGGCTGACCATTACCAAGCTGCTGACCGAAACGCTGGGCGGGGAGATTACCGTAGCGAGCGAAGCCGGCGTGGGGACGACATTCAAGGCGCGGCTGATGCTGGCCAAGGTGGAGCGTCCGAGCAGGCGCCTGGCGCCGGCCCGGCAGATCGTGGGCTATCAAGGGGCACGCCGGACGATCCTCGTCGTGGACGACAATGCGGACCACCGCGAGCTGATGCGAGAAATGCTGTCGCCGCTGGGCTTTGCCGTGCTGGATGCGCCGGATGGTGCGACCTGCCTCACATTGTTCGACGCGGTCGCGCCGGATCTTTGTTTTGTCGATATCCGGATGCCGGGCATGAGCGGCTGGGACCTGGTGCGAGCGCTGCGCGAACGCGGCGTGCTCGTGCCGCTGGTCATGCTCTCGGCCAATATCGGAGACGGCGCCAACCCCACCGCTGCCGATGCGGGCCATAGCGACACGTTGGCCAAGCCGGTGGACCTTGGGCAGTTGATCGACAAGCTGGAAGTGCATCTGGGCCTCGAATGGACCGAGGCGGAGCGGACGGCGCCGGCGGGCGAGGGCGGGCCGCTGCGATCGCCGGGGGACGAGGCCTTGCGCGAACTGGCCAGCCTGGGGCAAATCGGGCATGTGCGCGGGATCGACACGAAACTGACGGAACTCGCACTCGATCCGGTCAACGGGCCGCTGGTTTCGGCCTTGCGCCGCCATATGCAGGACTACGATTTCGAGGGTTTTGCCGAAACGCTGGAGCGGGTGCGCCATGAGCCGGATTGAGAAGGAACAGGACATCGTCCTGCTCGTCGACGATTCCCCGGAATCGCTGGGTTTCCTCACGACGGCGCTCGAAGAGGCCGGGGTGACGGTGCTGGTGGCGCGCAGTGGCGAGGCAGCCCTGGGCATTGTAGGTCGGGTGACGCCGGACGTGGTGCTCATGGATGCGGTGATGCCGGGGCTCGACGGGTTCGAGACCTGCCGGCGGATGAAGGCGCTGGCGCCGCTGACGCATGTGCCCATCATTTTCATGACGGGGCTGACTGAGACCGAGCATATCGTGCATGCGCTCGAAAGCGGCGGGGTCGACTATCTATCCAAGCCTATCAATGTCGACGAATTGCGGGCCCGTATCCGGGTGCATCTGGCCAATGCGCGGCGGGCGCAGAGTGCACGTATTGCGCTCGACGCGGCGGGGCGGCATCTGGCGGCGTTCGGGCCGGAGGGTGTGGTGCTGTGGTCGACGCCGCAGGCCAACCGGCTGCTGGAGCGCTCGGGGGTGGACGCGAGCCGGCAGCCCGCGATGTCGCAGCGCTTCGTGCAGTGGCGACTTAGGACTGGCGACGCCCTGGCGCCAGGGGGTGGGTTCGATGTCGATATCGGCACGGGTCCGGCGCTGCAGTTCGAATATCTTGGCGTCGTGGGCGGAGACGAATATCTGTTTCGCGTGGCGCGGGCGCAGACCGAAGGCCAGGAGGAAATGCTGCGGCAGCATTTTGGCCTGACGGCGCGCGAAAGCGATGTGCTGCTGTGGATCGCGCGGGGCAAGTCCAACCGTGATATCGGGGATATCCTCGGGCTCTCGCCGCGCACGGTCAACAAGCATCTCGAGCAGGTCTATGCCAAGCTCGGGGTCGAGAACCGCGCCTCTGCGGCCATCAAGGCCATCCAGGCGCTGCAGGTCCCCTTCGACCTCTGATCGCCGCTAGCGGCGCATATAATCACAAAATCGGCGGCGCCAAACTCTTCGGGAACCGGCTCGGCACCTGAGAGTTGAGAAATCGAACCGGGATCGGCGAGAGACCGGACCCGAATTGACGGAACGCCAACAGAGCCTCCGTCATCCGATCGGTGGCCGGCCGCAGAGGCTGACGCTCCTTTGTAGGCTGCCCCGGAGGGGCGCGAAACTTCGGTTTCGCGCCCTGTTTTTTTGCGCGATTTTTCGACATTCCATAAAATTAGATAGTTAATCAAATAAGAATTACAGTTGAGTCAAAGACGTCATGCTTGGTTGTGTATATGTTTTCCGTGTTAATCGTTCACGACCGGTTTGATGAAACGACCTGGCTTGCTTGATCGTGTCTATCCCTAGCGGCAAAGCGCCGCCGAAAGGAGATAGACATGAAACTGATGACTATGGCGTGCGCAGCGGCTGCTCTGCTTGTTGCAGCTTCCGTGCCGGTTCAGGCGCAATCTCTTCTTGGGATCATTGGGGGCAAGGACGACAAGGCCCTGGTGACCATCGGATCGGGCGATGCCGGCAAGTCCGGCCTCGTCAATCTGGGCCTTGGCGGCGGTCAAGTGCTCGATGCCAATGTCGGTGACGGCGGGCTGGCCAATGCCAATGTCGGCTCCGGCACCAAAGGCGGGCTCGGAGCCAATATCGGACTGCTCAACAACAATGCCCGCATCGGTGTCGGCGTCGGTGGCGACAACCTGGTCGATGTGGATATCGGTATCGGCGGCGGAGGCGGCGGTAACGGCCCCGGCAACGGCGGCGGCAACGGCGGTGGCGGCAACGGCGGCGGCGGCAACGGCGGCGGCCTCGTGCCAATCCCCGGTGGCAATGGTGTTGTTCCGAGCGGTGGGATGATCGCATGCCAAGGCGTTTCGAGCAACGAACTGGAGCGGCTGATCCGGGCGACGCGCATCGATAATTCCTGGCGCCGCGCCCAGATGGTGGACGTGCGCAAAGTCAGCGTCTGCCCGGAACTGCGTTCGTGGCTGGCCGCCGCGCTGCAACAGACCGGCCTTGGCCGTACCTTGCAAACGGCTATCGCTTCGGACGACCTGGTTCTGGCGACGCTCAACCGTAGTTCGCATTCTGCGGGCCAGGTGTTCGCCGTCCAGAAGGATGGAAATCGTCTTACGGTTTTCGTTTACTAATCATAAACCGGCCTGCGGATGCAGGCCGGTACTTCCTCGGACCGCGCTTGTCACTCCATGGCAACCGGACGCATGGTCGATGGGTGTTCAGGAATACCCGAGTGAATGCCGTGCCAGCACAGCTAGATGCCACCGACCGCAAGCTTCTGCGCGAACTGCAGCGCGACTCGCAGCGCAGCGTGCAGGTTCTCGGCGAATGCGTGGGCCTGTCGCCTTCGGCCTGCCACCGCCGTATCAAGGTTCTCGAAGAGACGGGGTACATTACCGGCTACCGGGCCGAACTGGATGCGGCTCGCCTCGGGTTTGCCATGCAATTCTTCATCGAGGTTGGATTGACCAGCCAGAGCGAGGCCGCACTCGAGGCTTTCGAGGCCGCCGTGCAGGACATTCCGGAAGTCCTCGAATGTCACCTTATGGCCGGGCAGTCGGACTATATCCTGCGTGTCATCTGCCGCGATCACGAAGACTTCGAACATCTGCACCGGCGCCTGAGCGCACGTTTGCCGGGGGTGGCGCGCATCCATTCCAATATGAGCATCAGGCGGGTGAAGGAGCGCATGGGCCTGCCGATCTAGGCGATGCCGACGCTAATTGGGCAGCAGCTTGCTCAATTCATGTGCACCTGAAGATTATGCCGCGCGAATGATCACATTCTGCTTGCCTGGCTGGCGAAGCTGGGCTTGATTTCTCCGGATTGCTATCCGGGGACCTCGACATCATGCTTTCACGCCGACGTTTTTCAGCCGCTCTTGCCTTGACCACATGCCTTGGACTTGCAGGCGTGGCGCCTTCATTCGCGCAGACCGATATCAAGCTGACACTGGACTGGCGCTTCGAGGGGCCGGCAGCGGGTTTTCTGCTGGCGCAGGACAACGGATATTTTGCGGATGAAGGGCTTAACGTGACGATCGATACCGGTAACGGATCGGTCGAGGCCATTCCACGCGTGGCGACAGGCGCCTACCAGATGGGTTTTGGCGATATCAATTCGCTGATCAAATTTCTCGATGAAGACCCGGCGCAACCGGTCAAGGCCGTGATGATGGTCTATGACAAGCCGGTGTTTTCGGTCGTCGGTCGCAAGTCTTTGGGCATCACGGAAGACCCGAAATCGCTTGAGGGCAAGAAGCTCGGCGCGCCGCCGCCGGATGGGGCCTTCGCGCAGTGGGCCGCCTTCAAGGAAGTGGCCGGTATCGACGACAGCGGCATTACGCTCGAATCAATCGGTTTTCCGGTCCGTGAACCCATGCTGGCCTCGGGCGATGTCGATGGCGTCTTCGGCTTTGCCTTCTCGGTAATCCTCAACCTCAAGGCCAATGGCGTGCCGGACGAGGATATCGTCCCCATCCTCTTCGCCGACCACGGTCTCAACCTTTACGGCAATGCCATCATGGTCAACGAGGCTTTTGCCGAGGCCAATCCCGAGGCGGTCACCGGCTTCCTCAGGGCACTGGCCAAGGGCTTTGCAGACGCTGTGGCCGATCCGGCAGCCGGCGCCGCAGCAGTCCTGGTGCGCAACGAGACGCTCAATATCGATACCGAAACCGAGCGGCTTGAAATGGCGAACGAGATGAACATCAAGACCCCCTATGTGGTCGAGAATGGCTTTGGTGGCGTTGACGAGGCGCGGCTGGAAGCGTCGATCGAAACGCTCAAAATCTCGATGGGCCTCAAGGGCAATGTGAGCGCTACGGACGTGTTCGACGCGCAGTACCTGCCGCCGGTCGAAGAGCGCATGCTCCCCTGATCGAGGCCGCCTTCCCGGGCGTTGAGGGACGCCCGGCATCCGCCCCGAACCATTCTTCCGAGGGAACGGGAATGGTTCGGGGCGGGTCCTTTCCCTGCTATTGCGGAGACGCAAATGGGCTCGCCCCTAGTTTCCATCGAGAATGTCGACATGCGCTATGGCGGACCGGATGGGACGCTGGCGGTCAGCGGGTTGAACCTCAAGATCGACCGGGGCGAGTTCGTCGCGGTGGTGGGGCCATCGGGCTGTGGCAAGTCCACGCTGATGAAGCTGACGACAGGCCTGCACATTCCGCAGGCCGGCGCAGTCATCGTCGCCAACAGCCAGGTGACGAAGCCCGTGTCGATCGTCGGCATGGCTTTCCAGAACCCCACCATGCTGCCCTGGCGGACGACGCTCGAGAATATCCTGCTGCCGCTCGAAATCGTCGACAAGCATCGGCACCGCCTGCGCGCCAACAAGCCCGAGTATGTCGCGAAGGCCGAGAAGCTCCTGGAAACGGTGGGGCTCAAGGGCTTTGGCGACAAGTTTCCCTGGCAGCTGTCCGGCGGCATGCAGCAGCGGGCCAATCTTTGCCGCGCCCTGATCCATGAGCCGGAACTCTTGATGCTGGACGAGCCGTTCGGTGCACTGGATGCCTTTACCCGCGAGGAATTGTGGTGCGTGATCCGCGATCTGCATGCCAGCCAGGACGTAACCATCGTGCTGGTAACGCATGATCTGCGGGAAAGCGTATTCCTGGCCGATAAGGTCGTGGTGATGTCGGCGCGGCCGGGACGGGTGATTTCCGAGCATGTGGTGCCGTTCGTTCGGCCACGCCAACTGGACCTGCTTTACGAGGCTGATTTCAACGAGATGGTGCAGAAGCTGCACGGAGAGATCGCGACTGCGAGGGCTGCAGCATGACCAGTGTCGAAACCGTCGTTGCCGACGCCACCCAGCCGCCGCCACGAGACCCCACCAAGATCAACTGGGTGCGGTTGGCGCCGTTTCTCTACACGATAGGCCTGTTCGTGATCTGGGAAGTGGGAGTGCGCCTTTCCGGCCTGCCGCACACGATCCTGCCGACGCCGAGCCGGGTGTTCGAAGCGATCGTGCAGTACTGGTCGCCGATCTGGAAGAATTCGGTGCAGACGCTTTATACCACGGTCCTGGGTTTCATGATTGCCGTGGTCGCCGGCCTTGGGATCGGGCTGTTCATCGGCTGGTCCAAGAGCATCTATGCCGGACTTTATCCGATCATGGTTGGGTTCAACGCCATCCCAAAGGTGGCGCTGGTGCCGATCCTCGTAATCTGGTTCGGCATCGGAACCGTGCCGGCGGTGCTGACCGCGTTCCTGATTTCCTTCTTCCCCATCGTCGTCAATGTGGCGACAGGGCTGGCAACGATCGAGCCGGAAACCGAGGACGTGCTGCGGGCGCTGGGCGCCAAGAAGCTCGACATCATGCTCAAGGTGGGCATCCCGCGCTCAATGCCCTATTTCTTCGGCTCGCTGAAGGTAGCGATCACCCTGGCCTTCGTGGGATCCGTGGTGAGCGAGACGGTGGCGTCCAATTCCGGGCTCGGGCAGATGATGGCTTCGGCACAGTCAAATTTCAACGTCCCGCTGGTGTTTGCGGGCCTCCTGATGCTGGCTGTGGAGGGGATCGCCATGTATGCGCTGATGGCCTGGGTGGAAAAGCGCATGACCGGCTGGGCGCATCGCAGCACGATGGCCAACTGAACGGCTACGCTCGTCGGATCGCGAGTGTTTCCCCGGGCGGCCAAAGCGGATAGGATTCGCCCGTCTGCTGCCCGGCTTCCGAGCCGTTGCCGCGGCCTGGGAGGATTTGCGTGACCGATACCAGCCATATCGTGGGCGGCGGCCCCAAGAAGGTGCTCTATACCCTCGCCACCATCAATCGGATCGGCGTGGGCAAGGCCGCCAAGGCGCTGACCGCGAAGAATACCTGCAAGGCCTGTGCCTATGGGATGGGCGGGCAGCATGGCGGCATGACCAACGAGCTGGGCGAATTTCCCTCGGTCTGCAACAAGAGCGTGCAGGCGCAGTCGACCGATATCCAACCACCTATTCCGCACGCCATTTTCGAGCATACGATCGACGACCTCGCCGAATTGAGCGGACGGGAAATGGAGCGGCTGGGGCGCCTCGGTACGCCGCTGTTCCGGCGCGCCGGAGCCATCCGGTTCGAGCCGCTATCCTGGGAAGATGCGCTTGACCATGCCGCCCATCGGTTGGCCGAGACCGATCCAAGGCGCACATTCTTTTATTCGTCCGGTCGTTCGTCCAACGAAGCGGGGTTCCTGTTCCAACTGCTGGCGCGGGCCTATGGTACGAACAATGTCAACAACTGCTCCTATTACTGCCACCAGGCCACAAGCGAGGGGCTGGGGACGACGATCGGCAAGGGTACGGCGACGATCGAGCTCGACGACCTGACAGGCACCGACCTCATCTTCGTGATCGGCGCAAATCCGTCGTCCAACCATCCGCGCTTCATCCACATGCTGAAGAACTGTCGCGAGCGCGGCGGGCAGGTGATCGTCATCAATCCGGCGCGGGAGCCGGGCCTGGTCAAGTTTGCCGTGCCGAAGTCGCCGGTGTCGATGCTCAAGGGCGGCAGCGACATCGCGTCCGATTATCTGCAGCCGCGCATCGGTTCGGACATTGCCCTCCTCAAGGGCCTCGCCAAGGCGGTGCTGGAGCAGGGGACTGAGGACCGGGCCTTCATCGCCGAGCATGGCGCGGGTTTCGAGGCCTTCCTGGCCGATCTTGCGGCGCTGTCCTGGGACGAGATCACAGCAGCCTGCGGGCTTGGGCGAGACGAGATCGAGCGGGTTGCGGCCGCCTATGGCAGGGCCAAGCACGCAGTGTTTGCCTGGGGCATGGGCATGACCCACCATGTGCATGGCGTCGCCAATGTCGAGGCCATCGCCAATCTGGCGCTGCTGCGTGGGATGATCGGAAAGCGCTTTGCCGGGCTGCTACCGCTGCGCGGGCATTCCAATGTGCAGGGCATAGGCACGATCGGGGTCAAGCCGGTGCTGGCAGGCGATGTACTCAGGCGCATGGAAGAGGCCTTTGGTGTAACCTTCCCCGAAGCGCAGGGGCTCGACACCATGGCCTGCATGCAGATGGCTGCATCAGGCGGTGTCGACGCGGCGGTGGTCATGGGCGGCAATCTCTGGGCGGCGACGCCGGATACCGCCTTTTCGACCCGCGCCATGGCGCAGATCGGCTTCAAGCTCTTCCTCACGACAACGCTCAACCAGGGGCATGTCCATGGGCTTGGCGATGGCGAAGTTCTGATCCTGCCGGTTACCGCGCGCGACGAGGAATGGGAGCCGACGACGCAGGAATCCATGTTCAACTTCGTGCGCCTCTCCGATGGCGGCATTACCCGCATCGAGAGCGTGCGGCCCGAGAGCTGGATCCTGGGGCAGCTAGGGCGGCGCATGCTGCCCGAAAGTCCGATCGACTTTGCCGGCTTTGCCGCGCATGCCCGCATTCGCGACGCCATTGCGGCCATCGTGCCGGGCATGGAGGACCTGGCCGACCTCGACGTGGCCAAACGCGAATTCCATATTCGCAATCGCGTGCTGCATGCGCCCAGCTTCGGCACGGCGGACGGGAAGGCGCATTTCGTGGTGACGCCCGTTCCCGTCGCGGAGCCCGGACGCATGATGCTGGCCACGGTGCGCAGCGAAGGCCAGTTCAACTCCATCATCTACGAGGAAACCGACAGCTATCGCGGCAAGGCGGGGCGGCAGGCGATTTTCCTCAATGGCGAGGACATGTCGGAGCGTGGCCTCGTCGAGGGACAGGGCGTGACGGTGACGTCCGATGCCGGGAAGATGCGGGGCATTGCCACGCGCTTTGACCTGCCGCGCGGCTCGGTGCTGGCTTATTATCCGGAAGCCAATGTGCTGGTTGGCACGGCCGTGGATCCGCGCAGCAAGACGCCGGCGTTCAAATCGGTTTCCGTCACGGTGCAGGCAGGCTAGCGCGTCGCGCCGAGATGCGCGGGCCGAAGCCCGCGCCTCTCTTGGCGCGGCTGGCTATTCGGCGGCGTCTTCCGGCGCGGCGCCTGGTCCGACCAGCATCAGGCTCGGTTCATTGCCGAAGATCTTGCGGGCCACGGCCTGTATGTCCTCGACCGTCACGGCCTCGATGCGGCGCGTGCGCTCTTCGACGTAGTCGGTGGGCAGGCCGCGCAGCTGCTGACCGACCATGGCACCGGCGATGGACATGGACGAGCGCAGCTGGTTGATCGGATAGGCGCCGATCAGGTAGCGCTTGATGCGCTCGAGTTCGACCGGGTCCGGTCCGTCCTCGGTCATGCGGGCGATGGTGTCGCGAATGACCTCTATGGTTTCCGCAGCCTGGTCGGGGCGGGTGGCGGTGCCGATCTGCAGGACATCGGCATGGTCGAGGTTGGAGATGCCACCGGAGACACCGTAGCTCAGCCCGCGCTTTTCGCGTACTTCGGCATTGAGTTCGGAGAGCAGGCTGTTGCCGGCCAGGATTTCGGTCATGAGGTATGCGGCGAAGAAGTCGTCGTCGTCCTGGGCAATGCCGGGATAGGCCAGGTTGATAAAGGTCTGGGGCAGGGGATAGTCGACGGCCAGTTGCTGGCCGAAGGTCAGCTCGGCATCGGCAATCGGGGTGACGTCAGGGGTTTCGGGCAGGGAGCCGAAGACCTGGTCGATGAGGGCGCCCGCCGCGGCCTCATCGAGAGCTCCGACGATGCCGACGGTGAGACCCTGGCGCGCGAAGATGGCGTCGTGATAGGCGCGGAGGTCCTCGGCGGTGACGGCCTGCAGCGTCTCTTGCGTCCCCTCGGCGGGACGGCCATAGGGGTGATCGGCAAAGAGCGCCTCGTTCCACATGCGGCCCGCAGCGTAATTGGGATCCTGCGAGCGGGCGACGAGGCGCGAGACGAGTTGGGCGCGCATGCGGTCGATAGCGGGCTGGTCGAAACGCGGCTCGGTGATGGCGAGGGTGAGAAGTTCGCCGGCGCCTTCGCGTTCGTCGACCAGCATGCGGGCAACGCCACTGAAGGCATCCTGGCTGGCCGAAAAGCTCATTTCGAGCCCGACTTCGTCCTGGCGGATCTGGAAGGCGTCGCTGTCGAGGTCTCCGGCGCCTTCGTCCAGCAAGGTCGTCATCAGACTGGCGCGGCCCAGCTTGTCGTCGGGATCCTGAGCCGCGCCGCCGTCAAAGGCGAAGGCAAGGGTGATGATGGGGACGGTGTAGTCCTCGACCATCCAGGCCGTGATGCCGCCAGGCGTGGTGATCTCGCGGAAGGCGACTTCGGCCTGTGCCGGTGCGGCAAGGCCGACAAGCAGCAGCGGCGCGAGGACGGCCTTGGCGGACTGTCGCAAAAGGTGGAGTGCGATCATGGCTTGGTCTCCTGGGCCTCTGGCAGCAGGTATCCGGTGACGGCATTGTTGCGCTCGAGGTATTTGGCGGCAACGGCCTGAACCTGTTCGACGGTGACGGCGCGGACGCGATCGGGCCAGGCCGCTACATCCTCGACAGTGCGGCCCGTGGTGAGCCAGACACCATAGGTCTGGGCCATGTTGCCCTGGTCGTCGCGGGCAAAGATGGTGCTGCGGATGAAGCGGGTCTTGACCATGTCGAGCTCCGCCTCGGTGATGCCGTCGGTGATGATGGCGTCGAGTTCGGCATAGGTTGCGGCCTCGAGGTCTTCGAGCGTGGTGCCGGGCCGGGGTGTGCCGTAAAGGGTGAAAGTGCCGTAGTCGTAGGACGAACCGCCATAGCTGGCGCCAGCGCTGGCGGCCATGCCGGTTTCGACCACCAGCTTCTGGTAGAGGCGGCTGCGGCTCCCATCGCTGAGGATGGAGGAGAGAATGTCGAGCGCCTCCGCCTCGCCTTCGGGGGCGATGCGATAGCTGGGCACAACCCAGCTGCGCGAGAAGCTGGGCAGAGTGACGCGGGGATCGGCATAGGTCACGGTGCGGCTCGTGTCCTGGGGCGGTTCCTGCGGCCGCTGCCGTTCGGGCAGGTCGGGGCCACGCGCGACCTTGCCATAGGTTGCCTCGGCCAGTTCGAGCACGGCACCGGCATCGACGTCGCCGGCCACGACGACCAGGGCATTGTTGGGTGCATAGTAGCGGCCATAGAAGGCGAGGGCCTCGTCGCGGCCGAGGTCGGCAATCTCGTGCTCCCAGCCGATGATGGGAATGCGGTAGGGGTGGTTCTGGAACGTCGTCGCGTTCATTTCCTCGGCCAGGATCGACTGCGGTTGTGCATCAACACGCTGGCGCCGCTCGTCGAGCACCACGGCGCGTTCGGCATCGATCACCTCAGGGGGCAGGACGAGATTGTGCATACGGTCCGCCTCGATATCCATCATGGTTTCAAGCGCATCGGGCGGGATTGTCTGGAAATAGGCAGTGACATCGGCATTGGTGAAGGCATTGGTATTGCCGCCCAGTTCGCTGACCATGCGGTCGAGCGTGCCGGCCGGGTATTTTTCCGTGCCCTTGAACATCAGATGCTCAAGGAAATGCGCGACGCCCGACTGGCCGGCGGGATCATCGGCGGCGCCGACGCGGTACCAGACCATATGCGTGACGATGGGGGCACGGCGATCGGGAATCACGACGAGTTCGAGACCGTTTTCCAGCGTGAAGTAACTGACGTCCGGCGCCGGCTGCTCCTGCGGCTGCAGCTGGGCGTTGCCTTGTGGCTGGTCCTGGACCGCATCCTGAGCCGCGGCCGGCAGGGCCAGCGCGACCGTCAGGAGGGCCGGAAGAAGACGATGCATGGTCTCGAAGCTCCCTGCTTGTGGCGCATGAAATGCGCGGGTCATGGGTAGGCAGGCCGGCACGGGTGATCAAGTGCAGCGGTTGCCTCGCACCGACCTATCCCCTAAATACGGCGCAAATCCAAAACCTTCGAGGATAGTGCCGCATGGCCCGCCAGTTCATCTATCACATGCACGGAATGTCCAAGGCCTATGCCGGCGGCAAGAAGGTGCTCGACAATATCCACCTCAGCTTCTACCCCGACGCCAAGATCGGCATCCTCGGGCCCAATGGCTCGGGAAAGTCGACCCTGCTCAAGATCATGGCCGGCATCGACACCGAATTTACCGGCGAAGCCTGGGCCGCCGACGGCGCCAAGATCGGCTATCTGGCGCAGGAGCCGCAGCTCGACCCGGCGCTCAACGTGCTTGGTAACGTGATGACGGGCGTCAAGGAAAAGAAGGACATCGTCGACCGCTACAACCAGTTGATGATGGAATATTCCGACGAGACCGCCGACGAGGCGAGCAAGCTGCAGGACATCATCGACAGCCAGAATCTGTGGGACCTGGAATCGCAGGTCGAAGTGGCCATGGAGGCCCTGGGTTGCCCGCCCGGCGATGCCGACGTGACCAATCTCTCCGGTGGCGAGAAGCGCCGCGTGGCCCTTTGCGCGCTGCTGCTGAGTAAGCCCGACCTGCTGCTGCTCGACGAACCGACCAACCATCTCGACGCCGAGACCACGGCCTGGCTCGAACGGCACCTGCGCGAATTCGAAGGCGCGGTGCTGATCATCACCCACGACCGCTATTTCCTCGACAATGTCACGGGCTGGATCCTCGAGCTCGATCGCGGCCGCGGTGTGCCCTATGAGGGCAACTATTCCGCCTATCTCGACGCCAAGTCCAAGCGCTTCGCGCAGGAAAAGAGCGAGGACGCGGCGCGCGCCAAGGTGCTGGAACGCGAAAAGGAATGGATGGGCCAGAGCCCCCAGGCCCGCCAGGCCAAGTCCAAGGCGCGTATCCGGGCCTATGACGAACTGGTCAAGGTCAACGAGGCGCGTACTCAGTCTCATACCGCGCAGATCATCATTCCGCCCGGTGAACGGCTCGGGCAGAACGTCATCAATGTCGAAAACCTCTCGAAGAGCTTCGGCGATCGCCTCCTGATCGACAATCTCAGCTTCAAGCTGCCCCCGGGCGGCATCGTTGGGATCATCGGGCCCAATGGCGCGGGCAAGACGACGCTCTTCAAGATGCTGACCGGGCAGGAAAAGCCGGACAGCGGCACGGTCACGGTCGCCGAGAACGTGCATCTGGGCTATGTCGACCAGAGCCGCGACGCGCTCAATCCCAACAAGACCGTGTGGGAGGAAATCTCCGAGGGCGACGACATCCTGATGCTCGGCAAGCGCGAAATGAACAGCCGCGCCTACACGTCCACCTTCAACTTCAAGGGTGGCGACCAGCAGCAGAAGGTCGGCAATCTCTCGGGCGGCCAGCGCAATCGCGTGCACCTTGCCAAGATGCTCAAGAGCGGCGCCAACGTGCTGCTTCTCGACGAGCCGACCAACGATCTCGACACCGAAACCCTTGCCGCGCTCGAAGAGGCGCTGGAGGAATTTGCCGGCTGCGCCGTGATCATCAGCCACGATCGCATGTTCCTCGATCGCCTGGCGACGCACATGCTGGCATTCGAGGGCGACAGCCATGTCGAATGGTTCGAAGGCAATTTCCAGGATTACGAAGCCGACAAGGTCCGGCGCCTGGGAGCCGACGCGGTCAACCCCAAGCGGGCAACGTACAAGCCGCTGACGCGGTGATCGACAAGGGCGGCCGAGCGGCCGCCCTTTTTCAATTGTGAGGGAAAACGAGGGGCAATTTTCTCCCGACCGGACGCATTTTGGATTGCATGGCTTGGCCTTGCCCGACCAGTTCAGTCTAGATTGGCGCCAAGTTCGGTCTATCTGGAGTTTTGCCGATGCGTCTGACATCGCTCGTCGCTGCCGCTGCGTTTGTCGTTGCGGCCCCCGTTTTCGTCCAGGCGCAGGAGGCGACACCGCTGGTGACCGCCGAGTGGCTCAAGGCCCATGCCGGTGACGAGAACATTGCCATCATCGACATTCGCGACAAGATCGAGGAAACCGATCTCGGTGAGCTGCCCTATATCGCCAATGCCGTCGTTGCGCCCTATGCCAGCTATGGCTGGCGCACCGAGGTGGAAGGCGTGCCGGGACAGATTCCGGGCGATGCCGAGATTGAAGCGCTGATCGCAGGCCTTGGCGTGGATTCCGGCGACCATGTCGTCATCGTGCCGTGGGGCACGGATTCCTCGGAATTCGGCGGCGCTACCCGCGTCTACTGGACTTTCAAGTATCTGGGCCATGACAATGTCTCCATTCTCGACGGCGGCTGGCGTCAGTATGACGCGCAGGGCGGAGAGCGTGTCGCGGAAGCGGTGACCCCGGAAGCCGGTGACTTCGTCGCCAATGTCCGGCCCGAACTGCGCGCCACCACCGCTGACGTCGAAGTCGCGCTGGCCTCGGGCGTGAAGTTGGTCGACGGTCGTCCGGAAGAACAGTATCTGGGCCAGTCCAAGAGCCCGGTCGTGCGCATCGAAGGCACTATTCCCGGCGCCGTCAACATTCCGCATTCCAAGTTCTACAGCGCAGAATATGCCAGCTTTGCCCAGCCCGAGACCATTGCGGCGCTCGCTGCCGGCGTCGGTCTTGCGGAAGACGAAGAAAGCATCGTGTTCTGCAACACCGGACACTGGGCCTCGATCGCCTGGTTCGCACTGAACGCTGTCGGCGGCAATGAAAACGCGGCCATGTATGACGGCTCGATGGCCGAGTGGGCCGCAGATCCGGCGCGTCCGATCCAGTAAGCTTCACACTAAGCGTTACTCTCGGGCCCGGCCCGAGAGTGGCGCGGTCGGTGTAACCGGCCACTGTTTGGATGTTGCGTCCCGAGGCCGCAGCATCCAAAACCATTTATGAACCTGCTATTTCGAGACTCATGACCGATCTTTCCGCATCTGCGCCAAAATACCTGCCACCGGCGGTGGCTGACCGGGGCCCGCTTTTCGTCGCCGCACTCATGCTGCTGGCAGGCTTTGCCTTCATTACCTGGCAGGTCGACCTCAGGCAGGGGGCGCTGTTCCTGATCGGCGGGGGCCTAGGGGTGGCGCTCTATCACGGCTCCTTCGGTTTCACCGGGGGCTGGAAGCGCATGGTGGTGGAAAAGCGCGGCCGCGGCATGCGGGCGCAGATGCTGACCATCGGCGTCGCCGCGCTGGCCATGATTCCGCTGGTGGCTGCGGGCAATATCGGTGGCCAGGGCATGGTCGGGGCCATGGCGCCGGTGGGTGTGTCGGTGCTGCTGGGCGCGGCGATCTTCGGATTGGGCATGCAATTGGGGGGCGGGTGCGGATCGGGCACGCTGTTCACCGTGGGTGGCGGCTCGGCGCGCATGCTGGTGACGCTGGTCTTCTTCATCATCGGCGCGGTGATCGGCACCGCGCATCTGCCGTTCTGGCTGGAACAGCCGGCGCTGCCGGCCATGAGCCTGGGTGCAGAGCTCGGCGTCGGTTTTGCCATTGCCGCGACGATTGCGGGCCTGGCGGCAGTCGCGCTGATCACCGCGCTCGTCGAAAAGCGCGTCCATGGCAATATCGAGCCCGAGCCGGCTCCGGCGCGCCAGGGCTGGAGCTGGATTCTCTATGGACCGTGGCCGCTGGTGGGGGCAGGGCTGGTGCTGGCGCTGCTCAATATCGCGACGCTGCTGATTGCCGGCCATCCATGGTCGATCACATATGGGTTCGGGCTGTGGGGCGCCAAGATCGCCGATGCGGTGGGCATCCCGGTGGCGAGCTGGGAATTCTGGACCTGGCCGGCTCAGGCGCAGGCGCTGCAATCGAGCGTCTTGGCGGACACCGTGTCGGTGATGGATTTCGGCCTTGTGCTGGGCGCGGCTGCTGCAGCTGCCATTGCCGGCAAGTTTGCGCCCAAAGCCAAGCTGCCGCTCGGGTCGCTGCTGGCGGCGATCATCGGCGGGCTCCTGATGGGCTATGGTGCGCGGTTGTCGTTCGGCTGCAATATCGGCGCGCTGTTTTCGGGCATTGCGACGGGGAGCCTTCATGGTTGGCTGTGGTTTGCGGCCGCCTTTGTCGGCTCGATCGGCGGCGTCTGGGCGCGTCCCTTGTTTGGCCTTGATGGGTTTGTCCGGAAATGAGCGCTCGCAATACTCTGCTTTTCGGCGCTGCGCTGGCCGTTTCCACCGCCGCCATTGCCTATGATCATGCCACCAATCCGGTGCCGCCCCGGCCCGGAGCGAGTACGGCGACGGCTGCGGCAGGCGCGGCGCCATGCGCTGCCGGTTCTGCCCCCTGCGCTGCAGGTTCTGCCCCTTGCGCTGCAGGTAGTGTGGCGCCTTGCGCGGCCGGAGCGCCCGTCAAGGCCGCTCCACCGCCGCCGCCGGCAGCGGCACCGTGTGCGGCCGGTGCACCTGTAAAGGCTGCGCCGCCACCGCCGCCGGCCGCACCGCCTGCGGAGCCGGAGAAACTGGCCCCACCACCGCCACCTGCAGCACCGCCCGCGGCCGCCGTGGAAAAGCAGGCGCCACCATCGGTGCCGCGCGCCAAGCCGGCGGGAGAGGAAGCTCCTGACCTGGTCGTCGAGGGCGCGTGATGCCCACCGACCGGGAACAGGCGCTGGCGGAGATCGCCTTTTGCGAGGAGATCCTGGCCAAGGGCGGGGCGACGGTGCTCAGCGAGCTGTTTCGTGGCGTCGAGGCGATCGGTGCCTGGGACCACTATCCGCCGGGCGACGTCTTCGATCCGGCCAGCAATGGGCAGTGGTTCTACCATTGCCATCCAGCCGAAGAGGGGAGTGTCGAACACGGACACTTCCACTGTTTCATGCGGCCACAGGGGCCGTCGGGTCCCATTCATCATCTGGCTGCGGTCGGTGTGGATGCCGATGGACAGCTGACCCGGCTCTTTACCGTGAACCAGTGGGTTGTGGGCGACGATTGGCTTGATGCAGAGCCCACCATCGCGCTGTTGCCGCGCTTCGACATGCAGATGCCGGCGCCCTCCTATCTGGTCAATCGCTGGCTGACGGCGATCTTCGTCGCCTATGAGGCAGAGATTGCAGACCTGTTGCGGGAGCGCGACCAGGTATTGGCGGTGCACGGGGCAGGAGAGGCGAAGGCCCGGGAGGACTGCCATCTCGAGGTGACGTCTTCGCTGGTGTTTCCGTCGCGCTGAAGCGTTTGGCAGGTTCTTCTGGAACCAAGGCGTGAACTGTGCGTTACAAGCGGCTGGGGAGTGTCAGCTTCCCCGTTGATGCCGGGGGCGAGTGCATATGGGCGAAGTCGACTTTGGGCGCATCTTCGAGGCGCTGCCCAGTCCATTCATGATCCTCGATCGGGACCTGCGCTACGTCACAGCCAACCAAGCATATCTCGAGACCACGCGCAGCACCTTTGATGACATTGTCGGTCGCTACGTCATGGAACGCTTTCCCGAGCCGGGCGAGAGCGGCAGGAAGCTTTTGGCGTCGTTCGAGAAGGTGCTGGCAACCGGCGAGGCCGACACGCTCGCCTACCTGCCTTACCCCATCGCGGAAGCTGATGGCACGGTGCGCCACCGCTACTGGACGGCAGTGCATGTACCGCTGCTCGATGCTGAGGGTCGCGTAGAATATGTGCTGCAGAACACGGTCGACGTGACGGAATTCGCCCGCATGCGGGAGGCGGCGACCCTGCCGTTCTCTTCCCTTTCGGCGGCGACCAAGCTTATCGAGCGCACACGCGAGGCCGAGGCGGCCAGTGCCGACTTCCGCAGGCTTTTTCAGCAGGCCCCCGCCTTTTTCGCGGTGCTATCGGGCCCGCAGCACGTCTTTACCTTCGCCTCTGATTCCTACCAGCGGCTGATCGGCGGACGCAATGTCGTGGGGCAGGATATCCGGACGGCGCTGCCCGAGGTGATCGAACAGGGCTTCGTCGAAATTCTCGACCGGGTTTTCCAGGAGGGTTACGTCCATTCAGCCGAAGGCGCGCGCGTCATGCTGGAGAATGAGCCCGGCAAGCCGGCGCAGGAGACGTTTCTCGATTTTTCCTACAATCCGATCCGGGACAGCGCCGGCAAGATCACCGGCGTATTCGTCCAGGGCATGGATCGCACCGAGTCCGTGCGTGCAGCGCAGCGGCAGCGGCTGCTGATCGACGAGCTCAATCATCGGGTGAAGAACACGCTGGCCACGGTCCAGTCGATTGCAAGCCAGACCCTACGCAGCACGGCCGACATGGCGACAGCCAGACAGGCCTTCGAGGCGCGTATCATCGCGCTGTCCAAGGCCCATACCATGCTCAGCGACCGCCACTGGCACGACACGGAAATCGGCCTCCTGGTCTGTCAGGAACTGAGCGCCTTCGAGGGCGATCAGGTGAGCTATGGGGGGCCGGTGCTGATCGTCAATGCCAAGGCAACAGTGGCGCTGGCCCTGGTGCTGCACGAACTCGCGACCAATGCCGTCAAGCATGGGGCGCTTTCGGCATCGGGCGGAACCCTGTCGGTCAACTGGCGTGAGGGCGAAGGGGACACGCTTGAGATGGACTGGACGGAACGCGGTGGTCCGCCGGCGCTTGAGCCGACCCGCAAGGGCTTCGGGTCACGTCTGCTGCGCACCGTGATCACCGGCGAATTGGGCGGTCAACTTCACATGCGTTATGAGAACGAAGGGCTGAGTGCTCATATCTCGATCCCCCGGGCGGCCTATCTCGTTCAGGAGGCAGCCTTTGCCTGACAGTTCACGCCGTATCTTCGTCGTCGAAGACGAGACCCTTGTCCTGATGAACCTTGAGGACATCCTGGCGGACCTGGGGTGGACGGTCGCCGCCCAGGCCATGTGGCTGCCCGAGGCCGAGCGGCTGGCCGGCAGCGTCGAAATGCCCGACGCGGCGATCCTCGACGTCAATATTGGTGGCACGCCTGTTTTTCCTGCGGCGCGCATCCTGGCCGAGCGGGGCGTGCCGATCCTTTTTGCCACCGGTTATGGCAAGGAGGGCCTGCCGCCCGAATGGCAGGACCGTCCTGTGATCATGAAGCCCTATACCCAGCAGGACGTTGCAGCGGCACTCGAGCGCCTTGTCGGGCGCGCTGCCTGAGGCTCGAGACGCCTTTACCAAAACCAATATTGATCTATGAAAAGCATTGGGTCTGCCGGCCTTCTTGCACTAAGTAGTGCATGACGGGGGGCAATATCCCGGACAATATCGGTTCTTTGGGGGACTGAATGAGGATTTTCGTGACGGGGGCGGCCCTTATCTGTGGCCTTGTCCTCGCCGTTCCGGCCGTAGCGGCTCCGGGGAAATGTTCCATGACCGGCTACGGGGAGTTCGCCTGCGACGCCAATGTGGATGGTGGCGGCATCACCTTTGCTCTTCCGGATGGCGAAACATTCGTGTTCGCCCATGAGGCAGACGGGGTAGGCCTCGGCTATGTGATCCCGGCCGATCCGCAGCCCGGGCGCCGACCTTCGGAACTTGGTCGTTTTGTGCCCGTGACGGGCCAGCCCGGCTGCTGGCTCGGTGATGATGACGCTATCACCTTCTGCGCGTCACTGGAGCAGTGAGCCACATGACGAGCGAGCCCTTCGCTATCGAGATCGGTGGCGCTGTCCTTGCGGGCCTGGAACAGGGCGAGGGCCTGCCGGTCGTCTTCCTCCATGCCGGGGTGTGCGACAAGCGGATGTGGCTCTCGCAGATGCAGGCGGTGGACGATGCCGGCTGGCATGCCATTGCCTATGACCGGCGCGGCTATGGCGAAACCAGCAGTGCCGACGAACCGTTCAATCATGTCGACGACCTCGAAGCCGTGCTCGATGCACTGGACATCCACGCAGCGGTGCTGGTCGGTTGTTCGATGGGTGGCGGGCTGGCGGTTGATTTCGCGATTGCGCATCCGGGGCGGGTAATCGGACTTGTTCTTATTGGCACCTCGATCACCGGAGCACCGTGGACTGCAACGGCCGAGGAGAGCGCGATTGAAATGGCAGAGGAGGACGCCTGGGAGCGCGGCGACCTCGACCTGCTGAACCGGGTACAGGCGCATGAATGGCTCGACGGACCACGCAGCCCGAGCGGCCGGGTCGGCGGCGCGGTGCGCGAACTGTTTCTCGACATGAATGCCCTGGCTCTCGGCAAGGCGCCGTTGACCCAGGAGGAACGGTCGCCCGACGCGTGGCGCCGTATGGAGGGCGTCAGTACACCGGCACTGCTAGTGGTGGGCGACGAGGATTTTACGGCCCTCGTGGAGCGGCACGAAACCCTGTCGGAAACCATGCCGAACGCCTTTGCCGTCGTGCTGGAAGGTGCCGCGCACATTCCGAGCATCGAAAAGCCAGATCTGGTCAACTCTCTGGTCGTGCAGTTTCTCGACGCGCTCAGCGGTGACGACACCGACGACGATCCGGAAGATTAGCGGCGCAAGGTCGTTGGTCTCGCGCCGCTTGAGTGGACTGGAATTCAAGCTCCTCACGCATCGAATCAACGCGCTGATGCAGTGATTCATCTGGTGCGTCCTCCACATGGACCGGAGGGCGCAAGCGCTTGATCGTGAAGCGCTTTCCTAGACAGCGAGAACGCCGTCAAAGTGCTTTTCGAGCTGTGGCGTGGGCACGTTGGTGAGGTCCTTATCCAGTTCGGCCACGACCGTCTTCCGGACAGTGTCGGACATGGCCTTGCGCAGATTGCCCAGGGCAATGGGTGCGGCGGCGATGACCAGGCGATCAAAGTCGCCAGACCTGGCCTTCTCATCCATGGCAGCCGCGACCGATTTCACGAACTCGGCTTCGCGGCGCTGGGCCGGGTCGTGACCCGAGGTCATGGCGCCTCCGTTCGGGCCGCGGCCATAGCCGTCCGTATCGATATCCTTGGCCTGCAGAGGAGGAATGGACCAGTCGAGACCCTTGACGGCGGCGAGGCCCTTGCCGGGGCCGGAATGTTCCAGCACGCGGGCCTGGGTACCATCGGCGACCAGAATCCAGGTTACGGTCTTTTTCATCTGCTGCTCCTCTCATTGGGACGAACGGAAGGCGCCGAGGCTACGGCGCTCCTCTTGGCAAACGCGCTTCATGCGCAAAGGTTGGGTGCCGGATCATCATCTTTGGAGGGGTCAGGGATCACAAACTGTCATTGGCGATGCGTGACGGGGGCTGCTAGACGAGCCGGGCGCTCCTGCGGCGCGGAGCTCCGTCATGACCCTTCCCGAACAGACCCCCGAGACCGTGGCGCCTGCAGCGTCCGCGAAACCCGTCGATGCCAGCGAAACCCGCAATGGCGTGATCGCAGCGTTGTCGGCCTATCTGCTCTGGGGTTTCCTGCCGATCCTCTTCCGCATGCTGGAAGAGGCTGGCGCAGTGCTGATCGTTGCAGAGCGGACGCTTTGGTCGCTGGTGCTCCTCGCCATCGTCCTCGTCTTTCTTGGCGGCCTTGCCGAGGTGCGGGCGATCCTTTTCGATTTCAGGCGTATGCGGATCATCGCTCTCTCGGCGGTGTTGCTGGTCGCCAACTGGCTGCTCTATGTGTGGGCGGTAGAAACCGGGCAGGTGCTGGAAGCCAGCTTCGGCTATTTCATCAACCCGCTGGTCAATGTGGCGATCGGCATGGTGTTGCTCGGCGAGCGGCAGAACCGGATGCAGACAATTGCTATCGGCATTGCGGTCATCGCCATTCTGATCCAGGCGGCGGGCCTGGGGAAGGTGCCCTATATCGCGCTGGGCCTGGCGCTGTCGTTCGGCTTTTACGGATTTATCCGCAAGACCGCCCAGGCGGGTCCTGCAACGGGGCTGTTTGCAGAAACCGTCGTGGTGGCGCCGTTCGCGCTGGCCTATGTCGTCTACGACATTGCGACCAGGGGCGTGGGCGTGCATGCCGATCCGGGCCAGATGCTGCTGTTGATCCTGACCGGGCCCGCCACCGCGATACCACTGCTGCTGTTTGCCTATGGGGTGCGCCGGCTGCGGCTGACGACTATCGGCATGTTCCAGTATCTGGCGCCGTCGATCCAGTTCCTGCTTGCGATCACGCTCTTCGGCGAGGCGCTGAACGGTCTAAGACTACTGAGCTTCGCGCTGATCTGGCTGTCGCTGATGGTCTTCTCATGGGACAGTTTTCGACACCGCCGTCGCGTCGTGGCCTGACAGGCTTTACATCGATTAAAGCGCCGGGCCGGCCGCCGGTTCGCCCGTGTCGCGGATCACTTCGGTGATCCGCTCGAAGACGGCCGCATAGGGCGTGGCTTCACGCCAGACGAGCCGTAGCTGTCGACCGGCCGCGGGATCGGCGATGGGATGAACGGCAATGCGAGGGTCGCTGGCCTCCTTGCGCAGGGCGATGCTGGGCAGAAGCGTCACGCCCTGACCGTTAGCGACGAATTCCACGATAGTGGCCAGCGACGTCGCCGCAAAGGCATGGGCGACCCGGTCACCATCAAGGCGGCAGGCAGATATGGCCTGATCGCGCAGGCAATGGCCTTCATCGAGAAGCAGGATGCGTTCCGGGGGCAGGCTGGCCAGGGACATTGGATCAGTGGTCGCCTCTCCGCGTGGCGTGGCCAGCACGAAGGGGTCATCAAAGAGTGCGCGGGTTGCAAGCCGGGGACCGCCAGGCGGCGGATCGGTTGCGATCAGCGCCAGATCGAGCTGCCCGTCCTGCAGGGCGGCCAGCATGGCTTCGGTGCGACTTTCGCTGACCGAGAATTTGACTTCGGGCAGGTTTTGAGTGAGCGCGGGATATATGCGTGGGAGCAGGTAGGGCGCGACGGTCGGGATCAGGCCGAAGCGTAGCGGGCGGTCGAGCCGGCCGACGCGTCCGAGCGCGAAATCGTCCAGCTGATCGGCGGCTTTGACTGCATCCCTGGCCAGGGCGATGAAGTCGCGGCCGAACGGGGTCAGACGTACACCGGATTTGAGCCTGTCGAAGAGGGGCGTGCCGCAAAGAGCCTCGAGCGCCTGCACCTGCTGGGACAGAGCCGGCTGCGATACGGAGCATAAGTTGGCGGCGCGGCCAAAATGACCTTCGCTCGCAACGGCAAGGGCATAGCGCATCTGCCTCAGGGAGATCGTCATGATAATTTCTTCCTATCGACACAGGAAGAATAATCGATTGGCCTAATGGATGCCAGACTTCTATAAGCCGGCCAACATCACTACAGGAGGCTCTGCCATGACCGATCCCACTGCAAAGGCCGAAGCCGGCAAATGCCCGTTCCCGCATGCCGGCAAAGCTGGCCCGCGGAACCGTGACTGGTGGCCGGAGGCTCTGGATGTGCAGGTGCTGCACACCAATTCGTCGCTGTCGAATCCCATGGGTCCTGATTTCGACTATCGCGAGGCCTTCAAGCAGCTCGACCTCGATGCGGTGAAGGCGGACCTGGCTGCGCTGATGACCGATTCGCAGGACTGGTGGCCGGCCGATTTTGGCCATTATGGCGGGCTTTTCGTACGCATGGCCTGGCACAGCGCCGGCACCTATCGCATTACCGACGGACGTGGCGGGGCCGGCATGGGCCAGCAGCGGTTCGCGCCGCTCAATTCCTGGCCGGACAATGCCAATCTCGACAAGGCACGGCGCCTGCTGTGGCCGATCAAGCAGAAATACGGCAATGCCATTTCCTGGGCGGATCTGATGATCCTCACCGGCAATGTCGCGCTCGAATCCATGGGCTTCAAGACCTTCGGGTTTGCCGGTGGCCGCGCCGACGTATGGGAGCCGGAGGAACTGTATTGGGGGCCGGAAGGCACGTGGCTTGGTGACTCACGCTATAGTGGCGAGCGGCAGCTGGAAGAGCCGCTGGCGGCCGTGCAGATGGGTCTCATCTACGTCAATCCCGAAGGCCCGGCGGGCAATGCCGACCCGATCGCCGCCGCCCGCGACATTCGGGAAACTTTTGCGCGCATGGCGATGAATGACGAGGAAACCGTGGCGCTGATCGCCGGCGGCCACACATTCGGCAAGACCCATGGCGCGGGCGATCCGTCGCTGATCAGCCAGGCGCCGGAGGGCGGCAGCCTCGAGGACCAGGGCCTGGGCTGGAAGAGCAAGTTCGAATCCGGCTTTGGCAAGGATTCCATCACCTCGGGTCTCGAGGTGACCTGGACGCAGACGCCGGTGCGCTGGAGCAATTTCTTCTTCGACAACCTGTTCAAGTACGAATGGGAACTGACGACGAGCCCGGCCGGCGCCAAGCAGTGGGTTGCCAAGACCGACGATCACGTGATCCCCGATGCGTTCGATCCGAACAGGAAGCACCGGCCGACCATGCTGACCACGGACCTGTCGCTGCGTTTCGATCCGGCCTATGAGAAGATTTCGCGACGCTTCCTCGAAAATCCCGACCAGTTCGCCGACGCCTTTGCCCGTGCCTGGTTCAAGCTGACCCATCGCGACATGGGCCCCAAGGTGCGCTACCTCGGCAAGGAAGTGCCAGCCGAAGACCTGATCTGGCAGGACGTGATCCCGGCCGTCGACCATCCGCTGGTGGACGAGGCCGATATTGCCGACCTCAAGGCCAAAATCCTGGCCACCGGGCTTTCGGTGTCCGAACTGGTGTCCACGGCCTGGGCTTCGGCGGCAACCTTCCGCAAGTCCGACAAGCGCGGCGGGGCCAATGGGGCGCGTATCCGCCTAGCCCCGCAGCGCGATTGGGAGGTGAACAAGCCCGAGCAGCTTGCAAAGGTGTTGGCCGCGCTCGAAGCGATCCAGGCCGAATTCAACGGCTCGGCTTCGGGTGGCAAGAAGATCTCGCTGGCTGATCTCATCGTGCTGGCCGGATCGGCGGCCATCGAAAGGGCAGCGCATGCGGGTGGCCAGGCCGTCAGCGTACCGTTCACGCCGGGCCGCATGGATGCGTCGGAAGAGCAGACGGACGCCTTGTCCTTCGGGGCGCTGCAGCCGCGGGCCGACGCTTTCCGCAATTACTACAGCAGCCGGGCTTTCATGCAGCCCGAGGAAGCCATGGTCGATCGGGCGCAGCTGCTGGGCCTGACCGGGCCGGAGCTGACCGTGTTGCTGGGCGGCATGCGCGTGCTCAAGACCGGGGTGAATAGCCATGGCGTGTTCACCAACCGGCCGGAAACGCTGACCAACGACTTCTTCCTCAACCTGCTCGGCATGGACACGGTGTGGGCACCCAAGGCCGACGAGGATGGCATCTATGAAGGCCGTGATCGCAAGAGCGGCGCCTTCAAGTGGACCGGCACGCGCGTCGACCTGATCTTCGGTTCGCATTCGCAGCTGCGCGCCTTTGCCGAAGTGTACGGGCAGGCCGATTCCGCACCGAAATTCGCCAAGGATTTCGTCTCCGCCTGGGTGAAGGTGATGAACGCCGACCGGTTCGAGCTGCGCTGATCCCAGCACAAGCCGATGTATGAAGAGCCCCGGGGGACTGTCGTTCCCCGGGGCTTTTCATGTCTTTGATGGGCACCGGCAGGAAAACCGCGCAATTTGAATCAAATGTCGCACCGGGCCTTCAGGCCGCACAAGCATGTCCCGGGTCAGTCTCGACCGACATGTAGCGGCAGAAGCCGGGAGAAATGACCCATGACCGAGTTCGAAGAAGGCCACAGGGCGTTTGCGAATTTCCGCGTTCTCAATGGCGAGGACAACCAGTTCGAACGCGAGCAATTGTTCAGGACCACGGCACAGCTGTTCAGCTATGTTTCGGACCGCTGCGACGACGACCAGGTCGCCCAGTATGACGAGGTGCTATGCCAGCTGGCCGAGCTGGTCGAGGTCGAGGCCCGCGTGCATGTCGCCAAGCTGCTGGCGCCGCTCGAGCGTGCGCCGGGGACGGTGCTGGTCAAGCTCGCCAATGACACGATCGAAGTCGCGAGGCCGCTGCTGGAATTTTCCAATGTACTCAGCGACGACGATCTGATCGATATCATCTCGCACCAGACCGAAGATCATCGTGTGGCGATTGCCAGCCGCGCAACACTGACCGAACGGGTCGGCGAGGCGCTGGTGGATCATGGCCAGACCGCTTCCGTGGTGCGCCTCGTGCGCAATCCCAAGGCCGAGTTCGACCGCGCGACGCTGGAAAAGCTGGTCCATCGCGCCACCCAGGATGCCGAAATCGCTGCCGACCTGCGCGGCCGCACCGATATCGACTGGAAGTCGCTGCGCGGCGAGATCGACAGCGTCTCCGGCAAGGTCCTCCAGACAATGGGGAGCGCCGAGCGCCAGGTCGATCCGGTTGCCGCGGGCAAGATCAACACCGTGGTCTATAACCGCATCCGCAACCGCGCTGGCTTCAACGCGCAGGAGTGGAAGGTCGCCTATAACCAGGTCAAGGGCCTGGCCGACCGCAAGCAGCTCAACGACCGGGCGCTGGCCCGCTTTGCCCGCTTCGGCTACGGCCACCACGCAGCGGCCGCAATGGCGGTGATGCTGCATGTGGCGCCGGAAATCGTGGTCAAGTGGCTGGCCGGGCAGGACTATGTCGCCGTGATTGTGGCGCTGCGCGCTGCCGGCACCTCCTCGGACCTGTTCGAGGCTATCGTCGCGACGCTGCCATGGCGGGACCTGCCAAGCGATGCGGACAAGCGGATGGTGCTCTCGCGCTTCGAGGCGCTGGACAGCGAGGACGCCCGGCATATTTTCGAGCTCTGGCGGGCCCATTCCTTCCGCAAGCGCGCCGTCAGCGACGATCGGCAGTCGGCCTGAGGACAGGTCGTGCGGCGGTGCGTGCACTTGACAAGGCGGAGGCCGCAACGCCACTAGCAGCGCATGAGCGTCGCAAATTCCATGCTTGTCCTCAACGGCGTCAGCCGCAGCTTCGGCCGTGTCGCCGCACTGCGTGAGGTGAGCCTCGAGCTGGGCATCGGGCAGACTCTTTGCCTTGTGGGCCATTCGGGATGCGGTAAGTCTACATTGCTGCGCGCCATTGCCGGCATCGAGACGCTGGACGCGGGCAGTATCCGCATTGACGGCGTGGTGGTTTCGGGAGAGGGCGTCTTCGTCGAACCGGAAGCACGCCGCATCGGCTTCATGTTCCAGGACTATGCACTGTTTCCGCACCTTACCGTGCGGCAGAATATCGGTTTCGGGCTTGGCAGGCTGCCACGGAGCGAGCGGGCAGGGCGGGTCGACGACATCATTAGCCGCATTGGTCTGGGCCCGCTTGCCGAGCGGTATCCGCATATGCTTTCGGGCGGCGAACAACAGCGTGTGGCGCTGGCCCGGGCTCTGGCGCCTCAGCCGCGACTGCTGCTGATGGACGAGCCATTTTCCAATCTCGACCGCGGCCTGCGCGACAGGGTGCGCAGCGAGACGCTGTCCATCGTTCGCGACCTGGGAATGACCGCAGTGGTGGTGACCCACGATCCCGAAGAGGCGCTGGCCATCGGTGACATGGTGGCGCTGATGCAGGGCGGCCGGCTGGTCGAGGCGGGCACGGGAGAGCGCATCTACGACGCGCCGTGGACGGCTTACGCGGCCTCGTTCTTCTCACGCGTCAATGTCGTGCCCGCCAAGCTGGCTCCGGGCGGGCTGGACACGCCGTTGGGCCGGTTTCCCATGCCTGCGGAGCTCGATCAGGTTCCACAGGTCCTGGTCCGGCCGCAGTCCATATCCCTGGCCGACCAGGGCATTGCGGCACAGGTGGTCGACCGCGCGATCCTGGGAGAGATCGAGGAGCTTACGCTCGCTGTCGACGGGCTTGCCGAGCCGCTGGTGATGCGCGGCACGGAACGGAACGATCTGCGGCGCGGGGACGCGGTGTTCATTCGGGTAAACGTGCACGAAGTCATGATTTTCCCGGCTGACGCCGACCGCGACTGATTTACCAAGCTATTCAATATCTTAGAGTCATTCTAAGGTGTGCCGAGATAACTTGACTTGGCGCGTCTACTATGGCTTTTGCCGCATCGACGGTGCGCAGGCCTCCGCGCCGTGTTGTCATGCCATCAAGGAAAAGACGATGCAGAAAATCCTTCGGACCATCAGCCTCACCAGCCTACTGGCGCTTGGTGCTGCCGTGCCTGCGCTCGCTGAAGAGGTCAATATCTACACCACGCGCGAACCTGGCCTTATCCAGCCGATCCTCGACGCCTTCACCGCTGAAACCGGCATCACCGTGAACACCGTCTTTCTCGAAAGTGGCCTTATCGAGCGCGTCAAGGCAGAGGGCGAGAGTTCGCCGGCGGATCTGCTGATGGCCGTGGACTTCGGCGCGCTGATCGACCTGGTCGATGCCGGCGTGACGCAGCCGGTGCAGTCGGAAGTCTTGGAAGCGGCGATCCCGGAATCCCTGCGTGATCCTGAAGGCAACTGGTTTGCCCTCTCGGGCCGCGCCCGTGTCGTCTATGCCGCCAAGGAGCTGGACCTCGACGCCATCACCTATGAGCAACTCGACGACGAGCAGTTCCGCGGCAAGCTCTGCATTCGCTCGGGTCAGCATCCCTACAATACCGCGCTTTTTGCCGCCTACATGGCCAAGCATGGCGAAGAGGCCACCAAGACCTGGCTCGAAGGCATCAAGGCCAACCAGGCGCGCGCCGCGGCCGGTGGCGACCGTGACGGCGCGCGCGACATTGCGGCCGGTATCTGCGACATCGCCGTGGCCAATTCGTACTATTACGGCCTGATGGCCAGCGGCGCCGGCGGCGAGGAGCAGAAGGCGTGGTCGGATGCGGTCAAGGTGATCCTGCCGACCTTCGAAGGTGGCGGCACGCTGGTCAATGTCTCGGGTGCGGCCGTTGCCGCGCATGCCCCCAATCGTGACGAGGCCGTGCAACTGCTCGAATACCTTGTGTCCGACGCGGCCCAGAAGCTCTATGCCGAGGCCAATTTCGAGTATCCGGTTTCGACGACCGCCGACGTGCATCCGATCATCGCCGCCTTCGGGACGCTCAATCCTGACAGCCAGTCGCTGACCGATGTGCTGCCGTTCCGTGCCCGCGCCAGCGAGCTGGTGGACGAGGTCAATTTCGACACTTTCGGTAACTGAGGTATCGACGCGGCGCCCAAAAGGCGCCGCGCTTGCTGATGACGGACATGACCATTGCGCGCCACAAATGGCGCCAGACCCTGGCAATCAGCCCCTGGGCCGTCGTGGCAATCGCCGCGGCGGCTCTCGCGCTGGTGCCGATTGCAGCCATCGCGCTGACGGCGGTGGCGGATACGGGCGGGCTCTGGGGGCATGTGATCCAGTTCGTGCTGCCCCAGGCGACTTGGAATACGCTCGTGCTGCTGGCGGGGGCTGGGCTGATCGCCACGGCTGTTGGGACGGGCTCAGCCTGGATCGTAACCGCCTATGACTTCAGGGGCAGGGGCGTGCTGGAATGGGCACTGCTGCTGCCGCTCGCCGTGCCCACCTACATCATGGCCTATGCCTATCTCGACATTCTCAACCCGCTCGGCCCGGTGCAGGGGGCGGTGCGATGGATGCTGGGCTATACCAGCCCGCGCCAGTTCCGGCTGCCCGATGTGCGCTCCATGTGGGGCGCCATCCTGCTGTTCGGCTTTGTACTCTACCCTTATGTCTACCTGACCGCGCGCGCGATGTTCCTGACGCAGGCGGCCAATGTGATCGAGGTCGCCCGCACGCTCGGTGTGCCGCGCTCCGGCATTTTCTGGCGCGTAGCCCTGCCGCTGGCCCGGCCAGCCATCGTTGTCGGGGTGTCGCTGGCGCTGATGGAAGTGCTCAACGATGTCGGCGCCTCGCAGTTTCTCGGTGTACGAACGCTGACAGCGACTGTCTATACGACCTGGATCGTGCGGACCGATCTGGCGGGAGCGGCGCAGATCGCCATCGGGATGCTGGTAATCGTGCTTGGCATGCTCATGCTCGAGCGCTGGGCGCGTCGCAAGCAACGGTTTGCCTCGCCGGCGCAGAATGCCCGCCAGATGCGGCGGACGCCGTTGCGCGGGCTGGCGGCCATCGTCGCCCTGCTGCTCGGGGCGGCGCCGATCGTGATCGGTTTTGCCGGACCGGCGCTGTATCTGATCGTGGCCGCAGTGCGCCGCATCGAATTTGCCGGCTTCTCACCATCCCTGCTGCGGGCTGCGGTCAATACCGTGACCATGTCCGCCATTGCGACAGTAGTGATCCTCGGGATCGGCTTTGCGGTTGCCTATGCAGCGCGGCTGCATGCATCGGTGTGGTCGGCGTCGCTGATGCGCATCGCTTCGCTCGGCTATGCCGTGCCCGGCACTGTGCTGGCGATCGGTATTCTCGTGCCCGTCGCCGCGGTAGATCGCACGCTGGGCGGTCTCTGGACCAGTTGGACCGGCCTGCCGGGCGGTCTACTGCTGCTCGGATCGGGTGCAGCGCTGATCTATGCCTATGCCACGCGGTTCCTGGCAATTTCGGCAGGAGGCATCGATGCGGGGCTCAGCCGCATTCCTCCAGCCTATGACCATGCTTCGCGGACGCTGGGACAGAGTTCGACCGGGACATTGATGCGTGTGCATCTTCCGCTGTCGCGCCCGGCTCTGGTCGCGGCGGGATTGCTGGTCTTTGTGGATTGCATGAAGGAATTGCCAGCGACGCTGATGCTGCGGCCACTGAATTTCGAGAGCCTGGCGACCCTGCTTTATGGGGAAGCTGCGCGCGGCACCTATGAGGATGCGGCGCTTGCAGCCCTCATGATCGTGGCGATCGGCATCCTGCCCGTCATCCTTCTGGCGCGGACGTCGCAGCAGGCGCGCTGAGCCGCTTTCAGCCTGGGTTAACCTGCGCACTGTGATGGAACAAGTCGGGGGCACAGCCATTTTGCTGGCCCCTGGAGTTGTCGAATGTTCACCGCAAGTAACCTGCGTCCATCACTCGAAACCGAACTCGAAGAGTTCATCCTGCAGAACGACTTTCCCTGTGTCGGCGCGAAGTCGGCACTGCGCAAGGGCCAGCTGCACACCTATGTGGCGCGCAGCATCGGCAGCGCCTGGAACGACCTGGAGATTCAGGACCGGCTGATGCAGTTCGCCTGGGCGTATCGCAAGGAGCCGACTCTCTTCACCAGCTTCGCCGTGATCTACGAGGAGCCGCAGACGCTTACCGAAGCCGAGTTCGAGGCCTGCATGTGGGAGCGTTTGCAGTCGCTGACGGAGAAGGATGGCTGGCGCGGACAGCGTCCTGACCCCCGTGTGAGTTCAGATCCTGACGACCCGCATTTCTCGCTGAGCTTTGGCGGCGAGGCCTTCTTCGTGGTGGGGATGCATCCTCACGCCAGTCGCCCAGCGCGTCGGTTTGCGCATCCGGTGATGGTTTTCAACCTGCATGATCAGTTCGAGCGCCTGCGCGAGGAAAACAGATACGAGAAACTGCGCATCTCCATCCTGGCGCGTGACGAGCAGCTAGCGGGGAGCATCAATCCAATGCTGGCGCGGCACGGAGAGATGTCCGAGGCAAGGCAGTATAGCGGGCGGCAGGTGTCCGAGGAGTGGGCGTGTCCTTACCACCGTCCGGTCGAGGACCCTTCGGCGGTCGATCCGCTTTCGCCGACCGAGGTGCAGTCATGAGCGGCCCGGCGCATGAGATTCAGCCGCGTTCCGGCGTGGCTTTCCATCTTGCCGAAGGTCAGGAGCTCACGGTCATCGATCCGCGCGGCGGGCAGGTGGCAGACCTGCTGGCCATCTCAAAGGCCGATATCCGCGAAAAGATATCGTCGGGGCGAACGCTCGATTATGCGGAGACGATCTATCTGACGACCGGCAACAAGCTCTATTCCAATCGCTCCAATGTCATGCTGGAAATCGTCGCCGATACGGTGGGGCGGCATGACTTTCTGCTCACGCCCTGCAGCGAAGCGACATTCCGGCTGTGCTATGACAATGAACCTCCGCACCAGGGCTGCCACGGGAACCTGGCACATGCGCTGGCGCCCTACGGCGTAGCGGATGACGATATACCGGTCGCCTTCAACTGTTTCATGAACGTGCCAGTGGATGGCGAGACGGGGAAATTTTCTGTGCAGCCACCGCTGAGCAAGGCTGGCGACCATATCCGTTTCCGGGCGGTTATGGACCTCATCATCGGACTGACCGCCTGTTCGGCGCCGGCCAGCAATGGCGGGAGCTTCAAGCCCATCCACTACAGCATCAGCGGCTGAATTTTCGGGTCGCAAAAGGGCTAGACGGACTGCGCATCATGGATATAAAGATATCTTTATATCTGAGGTGCGAATGGTCGGGCTCGGCAAGCTTGTAGGTGTGTTGAAGGCAGCGGGTGAAGACACCCGGCTGCGCCTGCTCGCGCTTCTGGCGGACGGTGATCATTCGGTCAAGGACCTGACGGAGATCCTCGACCAGAGCCAGCCACGCGTGTCGCGTCATCTCAAGCTGCTGGCCGATGCGGGACTGGTGCAGCGGCATGCCGAAGGGGCCTGGGCCTATTACCGGCTGGCGCCGGAAGGGCAGGGCGCAGATCTTGCCCGCTGGCTGACGGCGCGCGTCGACCCCGAGGATCCCCACCGTCGGCGCGACCGGGCGCGGCAAGCAGAAGCGCGCGCGCAGCAGCAGGCGCAGGCAGCGGACTATTTCGCCAAGGTCGCGGACAGCTGGGACCTGCTGAAGACCCTGCATGTTCCCGAAGCGGCGGTGGAAGCGGCGGTGCTGGCAGAACTGGGCGGTCGCAGTATTGACCTGTTGGTCGATCTGGGGACCGGAACAGGCCGCATGCTCGAAGTTCTGGCGCCAGCCTACAAGCGCGGCATCGGCCTCGATTCGAGCCGGGAAATGCTGGCGGTGGCGCGCTCGCGGCTCGCTGCGTCGGGCATCAGCCACGCGCAGGTACGGCTTGGTGATATCGCGGCGCTGGATCCGGCCATAGGGCCGGCCGACGTCATCGTCATCCACCAGGTACTGCATTATTTCGACGATCCGGGGCGCATGCTGGCCCAGGCGCGCCGCCTGCTCAAGCCGGGCGGGGAAGTCCTCATCGTCGATTTCGCTCCCCACGAGCTGGAATTCCTGCGCACCGAGCACGCCCATCGCCGTCTCGGCCTGTCGCGAGAACAACTGAACGGCTGGGCAAGCCTGGCTGGGCTCGACGTGCTCTCAATGCGCGAATTTCCCAGCGATACCAAGGATCGCGGCCTGACGGTCTGCCTCTGGCACCTCGGCGACCGCACTAGAACGGACCATATCAATGCTTGACGACAATCTGCGCGCCAGCCGCAAGACCGCCGACCAGCGCCCGCCGCTGCAGATATCCTTCGAATTCTTCCCGCCCAAGACCGATGCGATGGAAGAGCGGTTCTGGGATAGTATCGGCAAGCTGGCACCGCTGAGCCCGCGCTTCGTTTCGGTGACCTATGGCGCGGGCGGCTCGACGCGCGAGCGCACGCTGCGCATGGTGAGCCGCATCACCTCGGACACCGGTGTTGCCGCAGCGGCCCACCTGACCTGCGTCGGCGCGACGCGGGACGAGGTGGACGAGGTCGTACGCGGCTACAAGGCTGCGGGCGTCAACAATATCGTGGCGCTGCGCGGCGACCCGCCGGAGGGTGTCGGCCAGCCGTTCACGCCGCATCCCCAAGGCTACCAGAACGCAGCCGATCTCGTCGCCGGCATCCGTCGGCAGGGCGATTTCGATATCTCTGTCGCCGCCTATCCGGAGAAACACCCGCAAAGCGTCGACTGGCAGGCCGATATCGATAACCTAAAGCGCAAGATCGATGCCGGGGCGAACCGGGCAATCACCCAGATGTTCTTCTCGAACGGCGACTTTTTGCGCTATGTCGAACGAGCTCGAAAAGCGGGGGTGACCGCCCCGATCGTGCCGGGTATCCAGCCGATCCATTCCTTCAAGCAGATTTCGGGCTTTGCGGCGCGTTGTGGTGCCTCGATCCCGGACTGGCTCGCGGAACGCTTCGAGGGGCTGGACGACGATCCGGAAACCCATGCGCTGGTGGCTGCAGCCGTAGCCGCAGAGCAGGTGACCGAACTGCTCGATGAAGGTGTCACCGAGTTTCACTTCTACACGCTCAATCGCTCCAACCTGGTGCTGGCGCTGGCGCGGCTGCTGGGCCGGCGGCCTTAGCCGTTTGCGTTCATTGCCCGTTCAGGCTAGGGGCCGGATAGTTCATATCCGGCCCGTTTTCATATTATGGCCACGAAAAGGGGCGATGTCCGCCGTGGATGGGCGGAGCATGTTGGAAGACTGAATATATGCCGATTGATCGCCGTATCACCAATGGACTTGCCTGGGCCGGCGCCGTGCTCGTCGTCGCCGTTCCCGCCGCCGACTACGCCATGAAGCAGTTCAGGTCTGCCGCGCCGCAGGTGGCGGTCGTCGATACGCAGGTCGAGCCCAAGGTCGAAGACGCCGTCGAGGCGAGCCTGCCCACGCCTGCCAGCGAGCGCCCGGCACAGGTGGCTGCTGCAGCACAGCCGGCAACAGTTACACCAGCAGCGCCGAAGCCCGAAGCCAAGCCTGATCCCGTGACCACAGCAACAACGCGGCCCGGCGCTGGGACCAGCGACGCGGTGGACGATTTCATTACGTCCGGTCGCCCCTTGCCCAGCTACATCACCGGTGCCGGCAGCAACGCCACGGCATCGTCGCCTGCTGCCACGCCGGCGCCCCAGTCCGCGCCTGCAAAACCTGCCGCGGTTGCGGCCGTACCGACGACGCCAGCGCCCACGGCTCCGGCTTCTACATCCACGCCAGCGGCTCCGGCACCCGCAGCCGCTCCGCCAGCGGAGCAGGTCGCAACGCTCCCGCGGACGCGCATCGTCACCTTCCCGACGCCGGTTTCGGAACGCCCGCCGTCAGTGGCGCGGCCACAGGTTGCCGCGCAGCCGCCGTTGATCATCGATCGCCAGCCGACCGTGCCGGTCCAGAGCGATGCGCCCTTGATTACCGCCCGCGATCTCGAAGACTGGGAAAGCGGTCCCCTGTCGGAATTCCTGGCGCGTCGGCAAGGCGGGGACTCGGGGCAGCCGGCGCCCGACTACGATCCAAACGGATTTTTCCTTGACCAAGGGCCCAATTCCGGTGCCCGCGTCCAGCGCTTCCCCAGGGCCTATGACTACGACTACTATCCCTTCGAGTAGGGTGCAGGGCGCCCATGCCGTGCAAGTCATGGACCGAGGATTGCGAAGCAGGTAAGCCTGTGGGCCAAGTGGGAAAGGGAAGCCAGATGCTCCACTGTGTCCGCACGGCCGAAGACAATTGCGACGTCAGGCAGAAGCTGGCCAACTTCCTGGGCTCGTTCTCGCGCCGTACCGGCCTGGCCGGGCATGTTGCCAACATACTCGATCCTGACACGTGGCTGCCGGGCGGACGCGATGCCGCCTTTACCCTGGCGCTGATTGCGCTGTCCGCCAAGATGGCGGTAGCCGACGGTGCGGTGACCGCTTCGGAGGTGCGGGCGTTCAATGCGACGGTCGAGATCGCCAAGGGCAGCGAGCCGCAGGTGGAGCGGCTTTTCAACCTGGCCAAGCAGGATGTCGCCGGCTACGATGCTTACGCCCGAAAGGTCGCGCGGTTCTTTGCCGACACGCCAGACACACTCGAACATGTGCTCGACAGCCTGTTCTTCATCGCGACGGCTGATGGCCTCGTGCATGAAGCAGAGCTCGATTACCTCCGCGAAGTGAGCGGCATCTTCGGTTTCGACGACGCGCGGTTCGAGCAGATTGCGAGCCAGCATGTGGTGCTGGGGTCCGATGTGGACCCCTATACGGTTCTCGGCCTCAGCCACGATGCCCCGCCCGAAGAGGTTCGGAGAGTGTACCGGCGCCTCGTGGCCGAACATCACCCTGACCGGCTCATCGCCAAGGGTGTGCCCGAAGATCTGATCGATGTCGCCACGGCGCGCATGTCGGCGATCAACCTGGCCTACCAAGCCATCACCAAGCCCAAGGCGCAGCCGCTGCTGACGTGAGGTCGGCACGGGAGCTCACTTGACGGCGCGGCATTGCTCCCGCACATAGGCCTCGCCAGTTGACCGGGTGACCGCTGGCGGATGGGTAACTGTCCGCCGGAGGAAAGTCCGGGCTCCATCGAAACACGGTGGCGGCGAAACGCCGCCGGGGGCGACCCCAGGGAAAGTGCCACAGAAAGCAAACCGCTCCGGCTTGCCGGAGCAAGGGTGAAAGGGTGCGGTAAGAGCGCACCGGGCGTCTGGCGACAGAGGCCGCACGGTAAACCCCACCGGGAGCAAGACCAAATAGGGATGACGCGGGCTTTTGCCCAGCCTGTTTCGAGGCCATGTCGTCCGGGTTGGTTGCACGAGCGCGCTGGCAACAGCCGCCTCAGATGAATGGTCACCACGCCGCGGCAACGCGGCCCTACAGAACCCGGCTTACAGGTCAACTGGCGTTGACTCTCCTGCTCCATCGTCGCTACACGATGCGCTTCCCCGCCGTCCAGCCGGCGGTCTTGCGCGTTGGAGCCGGTCTTGTCCCTTAATACCCCCTATTATCTCGTCGACGAAAATGCGCTCGAGGCCAATCTGGCCAAGGTCGATCGCCTGCGGGCCCTGTCGGGCGCCAAATGCGTCATGGCGCTCAAGGCTTTCGCCACCTGGTCCACTTTCGCGCAGATCGCGCCCCATATGGACGGCTCTACCTCCTCATCGCTCAACGAGGTTCGGTTGGGACGGGAGAAATTCGGCGGCGAGACACATGCCTACTCGGTGGCCTGGTCCGATGTCGAAATCGACGAGGCGATTTCCTATGCCGACAAGATCATCTTCAATTCGATCAGCCAGCTGGAGCGTTACGGGAGCAAGGCCGCGCATCTGCCCATCGGCCTGCGGGTCAATCCGGGGGTGAGCCATTCCCATTTCGACCTGGCCGATCCCGCGCGCCCGTTCAGCAGGCTGGGCGAGCGTGAGCACGACCGGATCGAAGCGGTAATAGATCGGGTCAGCGGCTTCATGATCCACTGCAATTGCGAGAATGACTCATTCGAATCGTTTGCAGCGCTGCTCGACCGGTTCGAAGAGACGCTGGGGCACTTCTTTCACCGCATCGGCTGGGTCAGCTTCGGTGGCGGCATTCATTTTACGGGTGAAAACTATGCGCTCGACGCGCTGGCCGCGCGCCTCAAGGCCTTTGCGGAAAAATACGCGCTGCAGGTCTATCTCGAGCCGGGTGATGCGATCGTCACGCAGACGACGACGCTGGAAGTCAGCGTGCTCGATGTCGTCGAGAATGAAAAGTCCATCGCCATTGTGGATAGCGCCGTCGAAGCCCACATGCTGGACCTGCTCGTCTATCGGGAAACCGCGCTGGTGAAGCCGAATTTCGGGCCTCACCACTATGTCGTGGCCGGGAAATCCTGCCTCGCGGGCGATGTGTTCGGTGAATACGATTTTCCAGAACCGCTGAAGGTGGGGGACCGGATCTCCTTCCTAAACGCTGGCGGTTACACCATGGTGAAGAAAAACTGGTTCAATGGCGTTGCAATGCCCGCTATAGCCATTCGCAGGAAGAGCGGCAGCGTCGAACTTGTGAAGTCTTTCGATTATGCCGACTATGTCGCCAGTCTGTCCTGATGGGCCGGCTCTGTTCCAGCACTTGAAAAAGGTGTTTCGTGCCAATTGAAGAAGAATGTTCTGATTATCGGCGCCGGAGGTGTCGCGCAGGTTGCAGCCTATAAGGCTGCGATGCACAATGATGTTCTGGGAGACATCAACATTGCTTCCCGGACAATTTCCAAATGCGAGGCCATTGTTGCCGGCATTCTGGAGAAAAAGGCGCTGAAGCGCCCGGGCGTGCTCGCTGTTCACCAACTGGACGCCATGGATGTCGAGGCCACCAAGGCCCTGATCCGCCGCACCAAGAGCCAGATCGTGCTCAATGCCGGTTCGGCCTTCCTCAACATGAGCGTGCTGCGGGCGTGCCTCGATACAGGCGCTGCCTATATCGACACGGCGATCCACGAAGACCCGTCCAAGGTATGCGAAACGCCGCCCTGGTATGGCAATTACGAGTGGAAGCATCGCGAGGAATGCGAGCGCAAGGGCGTTACCGCGGTGCTGGGCGCCGGTTTCGATCCAGGCGTGGTCAATGCCTATGCCGCGCTGGCCGCGACCAGCTATTTCGACCGGATCGACAGCATCGACATCATCGACGTCAATGCCGGCAGCCATGGTCGCTATTTCGCGACGAACTTCGACCCGGAGATCAATTTCCGCGAGTTCACTGGTACCGTCTGGAGCTGGCAGCAGAGCCAGTGGACCGCGAACAAGATGTTCGAGGTTAAGCGCACCGACGCTCTGCCGGTGGTCGGTCTGCACACGACTTATCTTACCGGCCATGACGAGGTGCATTCGTTGTCGGCCAACCTCGACGTGCCCGATATCCGCTTCTGGATGGGGTTTGGCGAGCACTACATCAATGTCTTCACGGTGCTCAACAATCTGGGCCTGCTCTCCGAGCAGCCGGTAACGACCGCCGAGGGCCTCGAAGTCGTGCCGCTCAAGGTGGTCAAGGCCGTGCTGCCAGATCCGATGTCGCTTGCCCCCGACTATACCGGCAAGACTTTTATCGGCGACCTGATCAAGGGCGAGCGCGACGGAGTGGCGACGGAATTGCTCGTCTACAACATCTCCGACCATGAGGATGCCTTCGCCGAGACCGATAGCCAGGCCATTTCCTATACGGCCGGGGTGCCTGCCATCGCCGCAGCCATGCTGATTGCCAGAGGCGATTGGGACTGCCACCGGATGGCCAATATCGAAGAGCTGCCGGCCGTGCCGTTCATCGATCTCTTGGGAAAAATTGGCCTGCCGACGCGCATCCGCGACGCCGCCGGGGACCGCGCCTTCAATGCCAAGGAGTTTCCCGAACGCATGTCAGGCAAGGAAGAGCGCCTCCGCGGCGCCTGATCAGCATGACAATGGCCGGGGTTCGCCCCGGCCATTTTCTTTTTGCTGATCACAATTTACCTCAGCTGCAACTTCTGGGCCGCCCCGCAATTGCATGTCAAAACGAGGCATGACGAGGAGTAGGCACATGCAGGACAAGAAGGCAGAAGTCAGCTTTCTAGCCAAAGAATTCGATCTGCCGCCCGTGCGTGCCGCGGCGTTGGTCACCGCCGATGAGGACGAGGC